>JACCEC010794442.1_pt1 | contig 20482 bp, 28 predicted proteins | sample 7450121 | NCBI WGS metagenome assembly JACCEC01 (sample SAMN15323455, study PRJNA562643) | freshwater metagenome | isolation source: river surface water | place: USA:Blue River Watershed | collected 2017-08-18 | reverse complement strand
TCTATGGACGAAATCTCGACTCCAGAAATTTCTGTTAAAATTATCGGTCATCAGTGGTTTTGGAGTTATGAAATTTCAGATTTTGATACTATGGCAACATGTATGGACTCGGATAAAACTTTAAAATACACATGTTATTTATTAGCAGAAGAAAGTATTACTCAAAAGAATTATTTAGGATTTTTTAGATTACTTGAAACAAACAAACGTGTTTTATTACCGTCTAATACTCATTTACGATTGTTAGTTACTTCTGTTGATGTTTTACACAGCTGGACTATTCCGTCATTTGGTGTTAAAGTGGATGCTTGTCCAGGTAGACTAAATCAAGTGAATGTTTTCTTAAAACGTGTGGGTATGTTCTTTGGTCAGTGTAGTGAAATTTGTGGTGTAAACCATGGATTTATGCCGATTGCTATTTTAGTAGTGCCGTCTATTCAATATCACTATTTTGTTGTGTCAAAATTATTTTAAATTTGTCTTTTAAAAAGATAATAAAAGCCTATAACTCAGTTGGTTAGAGTGTACGCCTGATAAGCGTAAAGTCAGTAGTTCAAGTCTACTTAGGCTTAAAAATATTTTGTTATGGTTTTAAAAAAAGAATTAGTAAAAGAAATTAAAAATTTTACGGTAAATTTTGGACCTCAACACCCTGCAGCGCATGGAGTGTTGAGACTAGTTTTAGAATTAACAGGTGAAGTTGTAGAACGTGCAGAACCACATATTGGTCTTCTTCATCGAGGTACAGAAAAATTAATTGAATATAAGAATTATTTCCAAGCTCTACCTTATTTCGATCGATTGGATTATGTCTCTATGATGGCACAAGAGCATACGTATTGCCTTGCAATCGAGAAGTTATTAAATTGTAGTATACCGAAAAGAGCTCAATATATTCGAGTTTTATTCGCAGAGATCACTAGAATTTTGAATCATTTGTTAGCTGTTGGGTGTCACGCGATGGATGTAGGTGCTATGACACCAATGTTGTGGGGTTTTGAAGAAAGAGAAAAACTTATGGAGTTTTATGAACGAGTTTCAGGTGCAAGAATGCATGCAGCGTACTTTCGTCCAGGTGGAGTTCATACAGATTTACCAAAAGGTTTGCTAACAGATATTTATCTTTTTAAAGAGCAATTTAAATTAAGACTACTTGAGATAGAAGAAATGTTAACTGAAAATCGTATTTGGAAGCAACGACTTGTAGACATCGGTGTTGTTTCTCTAGAGCAAGCTCAAAATTGGGGATTTAGTGGTGTTATGCTTCGAGGATCTGGTATTGAGTGGGACCTTCGTAAAAGTCAGCCTTACGAGGTTTATTCTGAGTTAAACTTTGATATTTTAGCAGGTGCTAATGGAGATTGTTATGACAGATACTTAATTCGAATTTTTGAAATGAAACAATCGATTTCGCTTATTGAACAGTGTTTAGACAATATACCGTTAGGACCCATCAAAACCGACGACAATAAAATTACTCCTCCGTCACGATTTGATATTAAGCAATCGATGGAATCGTTAATTCATCATTTTAAATTTTATACAAGTGGAATAAACATTCCTGCGAACGAAACTTATACAGGTACGGAGGCGCCAAAAGGTGAATTTGGTGTTTATTTAATCTCTAACAATTCAAATAAGCCTTATCGATGCAAAATAAAAGCTCCAGGTTTTGCCCATTTACAAGGATTGGACATGATGTCAAATGGTCACATGATTGCTGATGTTGTTACAATTATTGGAACTCAAGATATTGTTTTTGGTGAAGTAGATAGATAATGAAAACTTTTAGAACTATTGTAGTTTTCTCAGATGGTAGCTTTTATTTTTCATCTGAGCTGGAAACAGGGTTGACCAATAAATTAGTTGTTTTTCAAAAGCACGACGATAAGAACTTTATTTTGAATCAAAAAAAAGATAAAAAAAACGTTGAATCAAAGTATTCATCTTTTTATAAAAAAAAATATTTAAAGTAAAAGTCTACTTTAAAATATTTGGAGTATAGCCAAGTGGCAAGGCAATCGTTTTTGGTATGATCATTCAAAGGTTCGAATCCTTTTACTCCAAATCCGTTATAACTAAAAATTATTGAGAGCAAGTTAAATTCCTGCCTTAATAAAACTTAAGATGAATTCAATACCTTTGTTTTATTATCAAAATATTTTATTTTATACCTCACTTATTCCGTTAATAGGAATTTTGTTATTGTTAGCAATTAGTTCAGAGCAACAAAAAACATTGAAGATTATTGCTTTAAATTTTTCCATTTTACCGTTTTTAGTGTTTTTATTTATTTGGGCTGCATTTAAAAAATCAATAGGAACGTTTCAATTCGTAACCACACTTTTCTGGATTCCTGTGATCAATTTAAATATTAACTTAGGAGTTGATGGAATTTCATTATTTTTTCTATTGTTAACGACGTTATTAATCCCGCTTTGTTTACTAGTTAGCTGGAATAGTATCAATTCAAATGTTAAGGAGTATTTAATAGCTTTTTTAATTATTGAATTTTTTTTAATAGGTGTTTTTTGTGTGTTAGATTTATTAATGTTTTATATTTTTTTTGAGAGTATTTTAATTCCTATGTTTTTAATTGTGGGAATTTGGGGATCACGAGAACGAAAAATGTTGGCGTCATATTACTTCTTTCTATATACTCTTTTAGGTTCTGTGGTGATGCTATTGTCTATTTTATATATTTACAATCAGGTAGGGACCACAGATTATGAGATTTTATTAACTTTTGTTTTTTCTGACTTAGAACAGAAAATTTTGTGGTTCACCTTTTTTTTAGCATTCGCAGCCAAGGTGCCTATGATGCCTGTACATTTATGGTTGCCAGAAGCTCACGTTGAAGCTCCTACAGCTGGATCAGTTATTTTAGCGGGTGTATTATTAAAACTTGGAACATACGGATTTATTAGATTTTCATTACCTTTATTCCCTCAAGCATCATTTTATTTCACCCCGTTTGTTTACACAATATCCCTTTTAGGTATTGTTTATGCTTCGTTAACGGCAATAAGACAAACAGATTTTAAACGAATAATTGCGTATACTTCAGTCGCACATATGAATGTAGTTATGTTAGGTATTTTTAGTTTTACTAATGTTGGTATTGAAGGTGCCATATTACAAAGTTTAAGCCATGGCTTTGTTGCTAGCGCATTATTCGTTATAATTGGAGTGGTTTATGAGCGTTATCGAACTCGGCTTGTTAAATACTATGGAGGGCTTGTTTATACAATGCCTTTATATATATCTGTTTTTTTATTTTTTACTATGGCAAATATTGGTTTTCCTGGAACTAGTGGATTTATTGGAGAATTTTTAATTTTTGCGGGATCATTTAAAGTTAATTCTAGTATAACTTTTTTTGGTGCTACTGGAATGATTCTAGGCGGTTGTTATGCTTTATGGTTATTTAATAGAATTGCTTACGGTAACTTAAAAAGCCAATATATCAAACAAACATTAGATTTAAATAAACGTGAATTTTTTGTTTTTGTACCATTAATTTGGTATACTTTAGTTTTAGGTTTAACTCCAGATGTGTGTTTAAGCTCAATCCATATGAGTGTAAATAATTTAGTTGAAAATATGTACTTCTAAAATAAATGCTTTATCTATTAGAAACAAATCTACCGGATCAAAAATCCATATTCTTTGCATTATTAAGAGTGCATGGTATTGGTAGAGAGATGGCTTTTTCTCTCTGTAAAAAACTAGGATTTTCTATTAATTTAAAAGTAAAAAATCTGAATCAAGAACAAATAACAGAGATGTTGCAACTTATTGAGTCTTTAAATCTTTCATTAAATAATGAACTCAAAAAACTAAAGTCGATCACTCTGAAGAAGCTAGTTAGTATAAAATCATATAGAGGATTAAGACGAGTAAGAGGGTTACCTGTTCGGGGACAAAGAACACATACTAATGCAAAATCTGCTAAGAAAAACAAACGTTTTTAATAATTTAATATGAATAATCTATTTATTGCTGAAAACCTTAAAGTTGTCACAAAAGTTTTACCTATTTTAAAAATTCAAATCCATCAAAAAGAAATAAGCTTAATCGTTAAAAGAAATCACTTAATTCCAGTATTAACGTTTTTAAAAAATCATTTTAAATATCAGTTTAAAATTCTTACTTGTATCTCGGGAGTTGACTATCCTGCTAATAAATATCGATTTAAAGTGGTTTACGAACTTTTGAGTGTTAGATATAACGTTCGATTAAGAGTAAAAGTTTTAACAGTCGAGTTGCCGCCAATAGAAGCATGTATACCTTTGTTTGCAGCTGCCGGTTGGTACGAGTCAGAAATTTGGGATTTATTTGGAATATTCTTTATTAATCATACGAATTTAACAAGGTTATTAACTGATTACGGTTTTGAAGGCTATCCGTTAAGAAAAGATTTTCCACTTAGCGGATTTGTTGAAGCTAGTTATGACTATACACGAAAACGAGTAGTTAATGATCGAGTTGAGTTAAGTCAGGAATACAGAGCGTTTAAATTTACATCACCTTGGGAAACACTAGAATTAAACTAAAATGAAAAAACTATTTGCAAAAGATCGAGAAAACAGACAAGTTGTTAAACAACTAGAACTAAAACATTTTATATTAAAACAAATTTCAACAAATTCAAACTTTGTAAAAACAGCACGTTGGAACGCTTTGTATGAACTAATTCACAGTAAGCAAGGCTCTAAAACAGTTTTATCAAATCGTTGTATAAAAACAATAAATAAGAAAACTTTCCACAAATTTTCGAATCTTTCTAGAATGGTTTTTTTAAAATTAATTAAGTCAGGCGAAATAAGTGGTATAAGAAAATCGAGTTGGTAGCTTTTCTCAGAAAAGGATACCGGCAATTCACACAAAATATTCTAAATTTAGTGATTAATACTATTTTAGTCATTTATTTAATGCATTATTAAAAGATAAAGCATTAAATAAAGGTAAATAAAAAACCAACTTATAAAAATTTCATGAGATGTCGGATTGATAGATAAAAAATCATTATAAACAAAGCCAATATACCAAAAAATTAAAGTGGGAATGTTAAATAATAAAAGAATTGATTTTGAAGAAATATTGGTGGGGTTAACCTGATTATAAAGATATATAAAGTAAAACATTGATCCACCAAACAGTACGAAGTGTCGCTTATCTAATTCTTCCAAAACACTGATCAATATTATAAAACCAGTCCAAATTAAATTGATATTCATGATAATTATATTAATTACTATAATTTTGCTTCATCGTTAAAGAACCAACTGGACACAAATCTATTACGTTTCCAGATAATTCAGAAACTAGTACTTTATTGATATAAGTACCAATTTCACTTTGATTACCACGACCAAATACACCCAGTTCATCTACACCAGCAATTTCAGCGCTGAATCTAACGCAACGTGTGCAATGTATACATCGAGTCATCACAGTTCTAACGATTGGTCCTAAATTTTTGTCAGAAACAATTCTTTTAAACTTATAGAATCGTCGTTTTGTAAATCCAAAAAATAAAGATTGATCTTGTAAATCACACTCACCTCCTTGATCGCAAATAGGACAATCTAACGGGTGATTTAATAACAAGAATTCCATAACGTTCTCCCTTGCTTTTTTTACTAATCCACTATTATGGTAAATCTCATGATTGAATAAACTTGTTCCTGCACTAACAGCGCAAGAAACTACAGGTTTATTCAAGTTACCCATCTCAACGATACAAATTCGACAATTTCCTGCAATAGACAAATTGTTATGATAACAGTAATGAGGTACCGAAATACCTAAATTTATTAAATATGCTAGTAATGATACTTTATTTAAAGAAGTTGAATTCGGATTTGCCATTTTTTACAAATGATGATGTTTTTACAAGAAAATGTAGCTTAATTGGTTAAAGCGCCGACCTGTCACGTCGGAGACTGTGGGTTCAAGTCCCATCTTTTTCGTTTTATGTTTTTAAATTTTGATTATTTATTTTAATAGGATCTAAAGCAATATCATCCCGTTGCTCATAAAATATAGCTAGAATAGATAATCCTATAGAAGATTCTGTTGCAGAAAGAACTAAGATAAATAACACAAAGATATTTCCTAAGATATCGTCTAGATATAACGAAAAAGTTATAAAAATAAGATTAACTGATAATAACAAAATTTCTAAAGACATTATTGTCTTTAAAATATTCCCACGATTTAATACTAAACCTAGCATGCCAAGATGAAATAGTACAATTGCGATGCTTAACAAATAAAAATTTAACTCAATTCCAATCATTTTATTATTTTGAGTACACTGGGGGTTGAACCCAGGACCTGTGGATTAAAAGTCCAATGCTCTACCAACTGAGCTACGTACCCTTTATTGTTTTATCCTTTTACACTGCGAAAAGGATTAAGAAAACAATCATTAACGCGAATAATGCAATAGCTTCAGTAAGTGCGAAACCTAAAATAGCCATTCTAAACATCTCGTCTTTCATTGAAGGGTTTCTAGAAATACCTAGTACTAATGAAGCGAATACCATACCGATTCCTACCCCTGCTCCGGCTAGTCCCATTGTTGATAATCCGGCACCAACGAATTTAGCTGCTTGTAACAACATAGTCATTAAAATTATAACTTGTGTTTTCGAACGACTCAAAGCAGCTTTAATTAGATTAAATAAGAGTCTCAACTACATTTAATTTTACAAGAATTATTAGTCAAAAATTTTAGTTTTAATTGATAGTTTTTTACTTCCAGACTTTAAAGCTTCAACAGCAATATGTGTAGGAATACCGCAAACTTCGAATAACGTGGTCCCTCCCCGGACTCGAGCAACCCAATGAGAAACTGCCCCTTTACCTTTACCCATTCTGGCTTCAGTAGGTTTTGCAGTTACCGGTAAATCAGGAAAGACACAAATCCATATCTTTCCTTTACGCTTAATTTTACGGGCAATCGCGCGACGAGCAGACTCAATTTGTCGCGCAGTAATTAGTCCAGAGACTTGTGCTTTTAAACCAAGTTCACCAAATTTTACAGTATTGGCTTTAAATTCAAATTTTTTTAGTTTTCCTTTTCTTGTCTTTTTATACTTTGTTTTTCTTGGTTGTAAAAACATTTTTAATTGAATTTTTGTAAATAAATTAACTTTTTTCTATTATCCAAACTTTGACGCCGTAACTTCCGTTAGAGTTGTGAATAGTAATTTGAGAATAATCCACAATCTCGTTAATGCTTTGTACAGGAATGTCTCCTATAGAAACTGTTTTATGTTTTGCTCTTGGTACTCCATTTAATCGTCCTTTTACCATAATTTTAATTCCTTTTACTTTAGAGAAACTAAATTTCATTAAGATAGTAAGTGCTTGTTTTAAAAAAGATAAAAAGAATTTATGTCGTTTTACTTTTTTTATCTGTATTGATATAAATTTAGCTAATAAATTCGCAGAATTACTAACATACAAAGTGTAAAAAAGCAACTCAATTCCTTCAATTAGAAAAGGTGTTCCTTTAAACTTCTGTAGTAAAACAAGATTTTTAGTTTGAATCTTCTTTAAAAAACTTAAATTCTTATTAAGACAACAAAAATTAATTGTTATATTAAATCTGTTTTTTGTGAACAGGCTTAAAACTTTAAAAAGATTAATTAAGACACCCTCAACTTTTAAATAACGCGCACTGTTTTTCCCCTGTTTTATCGAAGCAGGAATTTGAATCGGTAATTTAAAAAAATCAGAATGTGAACTTAGATACTTCCGAAGATCATAATAGTCAGGTGCTGTCTGTGCTTTGAAAAGATTGAGTTGTGGCATTTGAATCTTCGACGAAGAGTTTAATAAGTTCCCGTTCATCACTAGTTTGGCAGCACCGGATGATTTATTTACTAAATTTAGTTTATTTACTTTGCTCTTTTTACCAAGAATAAATTCCGGCAAAACAAAATAAGATATATATAAATGTAATGTTGAATTACTATAATATTGTTTATAATCATGTAAAATAATGCCTTGCTTTTCTAAAAACCGTTGTACATAACCTTTTATTTCTAAATCTTTAAAAGTATATAACGGTAATTCATATCTTTTTTTTTCAAAAAATTCTGTTTTCCATTTTTTATTGATACCAAGTCGAAAAATATTTGGATTAATTTTTTGTCCCATTACTTTTTCTTTTTCTTTTTTTTAAATTCAAATTTTTCACGCGTAGGTACAAATTCTCCTACTTTGTGACCAATCATTTCTTCCGTCAGACTAAGTTTTACGAATTTTTTTCCCGAATGAACATTGCAAGTAAGACCTATAACTTGTGGAACTATTTCATAAGTTCTAGCTAATACTGGCAACTTTTTTTCTAAATGTTTTGATTTAATCAATGGTCCTTTCCATTTTGATCTTTTCATAGTTTTTTATTTATTTAAAATTAAATGATTCTTTGATCGACTTGTTTTACCTCGAAAGTTTGGTTTACCCCAGGGAGTTCTCGAGTTACCAGATTTTTTCCCTTCACCTCCTCCATGAGGATGATCTACGGGATTCATACTTACACCCCGAACAGTAGGTCTTCTATTTAACCAGCGTGATTGTCCTGCTTTCCCCAACCGAGTAAGAAAATGTAGTTTTTTTGAAACTTCACCTATAGAGGCAAAACATTTTGATGAAATATATCGTTGTTCACCAGAACTTAATTGAATTAGAGCATAAGTATCAGTTTTTTCTTTTATCACTGAGAATGTTCCCGCTGATCGTGATATCTTACCTTTTTCGAACGTTTTGGGACAAATATTATAAATAGGAGTTCCAATAGGAATACCTGAAATGGGTAACGAACTTCCTAAACTTGGTTCGATCTCTAAACCAGATTTTACTATATCTCCGATTTGTAGATTTTTTGGTGCAAGCAAGTAAAAAAACTCAAAGTTTATAAAGTCAAAAATTGATGCAATATACGCATTTCGATTTGGATCATGCTCAAGACTGCAGACGATTCCAGTAGAATTAAAATTTCTAAACCAATTTATCTCACGATATCTTCTTTTTACACCCCCACCTTTGTGGCGAACTGTTATTTGACCAGAGTTATTTCGGCCTGTTGAATTTTTTTTTCCTTTAAGTTTTTGTTTCAATAAAGGAATTTTGCTTAGATTCAAGCTTTTTTGATTCAGTTTTATTAATTGTCTTCGAGAAGAAGTTGTAGGTTTTACTTTTTGTAATAGCACTTTTTTAAAAATAAATACGTTTTTATTCTATGAATCTTTCACACATTTTGTTTACTACAATATCTAATCAATTAAAATTAAAGACTTTCTTATTAAAGGAAGAAAAATTTTGCGTAAAAAACCTTAAAGCTCAAATAGAATTTTTAAGAAAAGAAAAAGAAAACGGTTATAAAAATGTAAAAATCGATGAATCTAACCAGTTAAATGCAGAAAACAGACAGAAATTAGTTGTAATGTACGTAATTAATATTTCGTTTCTAAAAGCTAACACAACTATCCACGTTTCTGACATAAAAGGTAACATGAAATTGTTTTATTCCGCAGGTTCGATTGGCCTTACCGGTAAACAAAAAAGAAAACGACGCATTGCGACATCGAAGTTAATTTCTTTGCTATTACAAAAAGCGACATTCTTAAGTAAAAAACCTATAGTTTTACACTTAAATAATGTAAACTCTTATAAAAATTTTATTGTTAATAAATTAAAACGAGTTTTCTATATTCGTTTAATTAAAACTTTTAATCAAATACCATACAATGGTTGTAGAAAAAAGAAACTACGTCGTAAAAAGTATACTAAAAAATTCAAATAAATAAGTAATACTTCTTTTACTGAGGAGAAATGGCTGAGGGGTTTAAAGCGGTAGACTGTAAATCTATTGAATTATTTCATCGTAGGTTCGAATCCTACTTTCTCCTAAAATTGAATACAATTTTACTATAAAAAATAATTAACGAAATATAGCGCAGAAGGTAGCGCGCCTGTTTTGGGAACAGGAGGCCATGTGTTCAAATCACATTATTTCGAAACTTTTTTTTTATTTGTTAGAATATAACTAGTTTTCAACTGTTTGTCTAACACTCGATAAAGATTGAAAACGCTTTTGTTGTAAGATAATTCATTCAGTCCCTTAATCTGTGCCGTTGAATAGACTTTGTTATTTAGTTTTAACGACACCAAAGTAAAAGAAGGTTTTAATACTTTAAGTACAGAACCTAAGTTTAATTCGATGTGTCTATGTGTTAAATTGAGGAAGATGATGAACCCCGCTATATTTGAACTAACGTTTTTATAGATCGAATTTTTTAAGGTTTTTATCGTTGTTTTATTTAAAAACTTGTAATAGTTTAAATTTAATTTTTTTAAAGTTTGTTCTGTAGAAGTCCATCTCATTAAATTTAGTTTTGTCGAATTAAATAAGAAGAAAAGACTTTCTCTTTTAAAATACTTTTTTAATTTCGTAATTTGATAAGTTTTAGAATTAAAATCCATTATATTAGTTTAAATTTCGATAAAGATAGGCTCAGTAGGATTTGAACCTACGTCAAGGCCGTTATGAGCAGCACGTTCTACCAACTGAACTATGAGCCTAAGATTTTTAAAAACATTTTTATGAGAATAAGTATTGGACAGATTATAGTATTAATACTGCTGCTTTTTTTACTTTTTGGAGATTTTCAAAATACGAAAAAAAAATTATCAGCATTACTGAAACAAGTAAATAGTTTTTTTTATCACAAAAACAGGAAAAAGGGGACTTGAACCCATGCCCTTCGGTTTTGGAAACCGCTGCTCTACCAACTGAGCTATCTTCCTCTTTATGCATTAAGTACAGAAAAAATATGTCTTTTATTAATTACAAAAAGTATTCAATTGAAATTCGAAACAGGTTTCTTTTAATATTCTTCGCCTGGTTGATTTGTTTCAATACTTGTTATCATTATAAAGAAATAATCCTATTTGCAATAGTAAAATCCAATAATTCTTTTCTAGAATTAAATGATAAACCATATTTCATCGTTACAAACATAACTGAAGTTTTTTACGTTTATTTTGAATTGGTTTTATTTATTTCCAATCAAATAGCAATTTTTATATCTGCCCATCAACTGTTTATGTTTTTATCTTTAGGGTTATATCGGTTTGAATTTGCGAAACTAAAACTACTATTCAAATTTTTTACTCTGTCGTGGTTCTTTTCCTTTATTTTATTAGTTAAGCTTATTATTCCTTTTAGCTGGAAATTTTTTTTAAGTTTTCAAGAAGGTTCAATTACAGCACAAACAGTTTCTTTCTTCCTTGAAGTTAAACTAGAGGAATATTTAAAATACTTTATAAATGTATACTATATTTGTTTAGTCAGCTGTCAGTTTTTAACTTTGCTGATAATTGCTTTAACAAGCTTGAGTAAAGAATTTAAAAATATAAAAGCATTCAGAAGACTTTTTTACATAATTTTTATAATTTTTTCTACAGTTATTACACCGCCAGATATTTTAAGTCAAATATTGATATGCAGTGTTTTAATTTTCACTTACGAGATTACGATATTTTTAAAAAAAATTAAAACTAGTATGGTAACCAATTAAAACTCACCAAAACTCCAATTGTAAACATTAAATAACCTATGGCAAATGGTAGAAAACACTTCCAACCTAAATACATTAATTGGTCATATCTATATCTAGGTAACGTAGCTCGTGTAAGTATAAAAAATATAGCCCCCACACAAACTTTTAGTGAAAACCAGAAGCTTCCAGGTATATAGTACAAAGGAAAAATGTTCAAAAATGGAAGCCAACCTCCTGCGAACAGAACTGCGGCTAACGAACTCATAAGTAACATGTTAGAATACTCCGCCAAAAAAAATAATGCGAAAGTCATTGCAGAATACTCAACATTGTATCCAGAAACAAGTTCAGACTCAGCCTCTGGTAAATCAAAAGGCTGACGATTTGTTTCTGCTAACATTGAGATATAAAACATAACAAACAATGGAAATAACGGAACTATTAACCAAATTTCCTGCTGAGCTAATACAATTTTACTCAGGTTTAATGATCCAACACAAACTGCGATGTTTAATATAATAAAACCTATAGAAATCTCATATGAAATCATCTGAGCAGCAGATCGTAAAGCACCTAGAAAAGCATATTTCGAATTACTAGCCCAACCAGCCAAAACAATTCCGTAAACATTCATAGACGAAACTGCAAAAAGATATAAAATACCAAGATTAATATCTGCAAAAACAACTTTATGAGAGAAAGGAATAACTGCCCAAGCAATTACACTAAGTAAAAATGACAGAACTGGGGCTAAAACGAATATAGCAAGATTAGAATTACTCGGTAAAGTAGTTTCTTTAACGAATAGTTTTAATCCATCTGCTAAAGCTTGTAGTAAGCCAATGAATCCTATGACGTTAGGTCCTCGCCGTCTTTGAATCGCCCCCATAATTTTTCGCTCAGCTACTGTAAAATAAGCAACCGCGAGCAACATAGAGATAGTAATACTAAGAATTTTTAAGAGCATTATAATTATTGTAAAAATCATTGCCACTTTCTAAGGCTAAAACCGGACTTGAACCAGTATTTTAAGATTTGCAATCTCGCACATTACCTATTATGCTATTTAGCCACATCTCACGTAGGACAGAGTGGGATTCGAACCCACGGTATCGTTAAATACAACAGTTTTCAAAACTGACGCTTTAAACCACTCAGCCATCTATCCAAAAAACCGCGAAGCAACTGAAGGGATTTGAACCCTTAGCTTTAACCTTGGCAAGGTTACACTCTACCAATTGAGTTACAATTGCTATTGAAGAATTATCTTGTAATAAAAGTTAACTTAAAGGAAGACAACAGATACAACAGTTCTTGCTTCGTTTTTACATTAGTTACTAACGTGACATTTAAAGGAGGTAAATTAGTAAACAAGTAAAATTGTCTTTCTAATTCTTTAAAGTTAATAAGATCTTTTAGAGTAAAAGATAAACTAGATCCTGTTAGTTTTTTTGAGAAAGCTATGCCTGTAAAAGACTTTAAATTAGGTAAGACTTCTGACAGAAGTTTAAAAAGAAAATTATACATAGCGATATTCCTTAAAACGACCAAACATCCAACAGGGTTACCTTTTCTAATTCTCAGTACTACATTAGGTCGCTTAGATTTAATTAAAGAACCTTGCTTCGTTGTTATAAGTTCTAAGGAAAGTAATGCTAAAGCTACAATTTTGATTTCAGAACTTTTGCATCCAAAATTTAAAATAATTTTTTTTAATCGAGGAATTTCTTCTAAACGTGTATAAGAAAATTTATTTACTAAATCACGTCGTATTACTTTTTTATAATAATTTTCTAAAATATTCATAACTTATTGTCTAATTAGATTAAACCTGACGAAAGGCTAACAAATTTCATAAATTTTTTTTTTTTCAATATTTTAGGAATGGGTCCTAAAATTCGAGTGCCAACAGGATTCCCTTGTTTATTGATCAAAACCGCCGTATTTTCTGATAACGAAAGAACCAAGCCATCTCGTGTTTTATAACGTTTCTTTGTTCCAACGACAAGAGCTCTAAAAACGCTTCCTTTAAGAACTTTTGAAGTGCTCTTTGATTTATTTCGCAGTTGTTGAACTGAAATTACAATTATATCTCCTAGACTGGCATATCTTTTTTTAAATCCACCTAAAACTTTGATACATTTGACAGTTTTTGCACCTGAATTGTCCGCAACTTTTAAAATAGTTTCTTGTTGAATCATATTAGTTATTATAATGTATTTAAATGCGTTTATAGCTCAATTGGATAGAGCGTTGGATTTCGGTCCCAAAGGTTATAGGTTCAAATCCTATTAAACGTAAATATATATTATACGTTAGAAATCTACCAGTGAAATTTAGCCAAATAACGTTTATTCGCTAGAATTTGTTTTTGTAAATCCGTTTTAACATTGATAGACTGACCCCTTAAACTAGAAGCCATTAGAATTTCATTAGATAAGCTTTCATAAAACTCGTTTGAACCTTTGCCTTTTAGTGCCGCATCTTTTATTAACTTTAAGGAAAGCATGATTCTAAACTGATCTGTCGCAACAAATGAAGGAATGCTTCTCACAGTTTTTCGTTTTCCTTTTTTGACAATTTGTTCATTCAATTTAAAAGTCGATGTCGAATTAATAATTGCCATTTGTATAAGAGTCTTAAAATGTTTAGTGCTTAACTTTTGCAATTTTTTTACTGATTTTAATAAAATTTTTTCTCCTGTACTTTTTTTACCGCTTATCATTAGTACGTTAATAATTTTTGTTTTAAGATTATAAATTTTTATATTTTTGTTAGATTTAATCATACGTATTTTTTAACTTTTTTAGTACCATATTTTGATCGAGATGTTTTACGAGAGGCTAGACCAGAGAAGTCCAGTTTTCCTCTAACTAAATGATATTTTATACCTGGTAAATCTTTTACACGTCCACCTCTTAATATTACAGTAGAATAAGCTTGTAAATTATGGCCTTCCCCCGGAATATACGCGTAAACCGTTTTATTATTACTAAGTCTTAGTTTTACAATTTTTCGTAATGCCGAATTAGGTTTTTTAGGCGTTCGCAAAACTAATTTAGTACAAATACCTTTTTTTTGAGGACAACCGTCAAGTGCAGGAACTTTATTTAATTTTCTTTTCTTTTTTCGACTTTTTTGTTTTTTACAAAGTTGATTTATTGTAACCATTCTTATTAAATACCAAAAAGGGGACTTGAACCCCTACTCTCAAAAGAACTAGAACCTAAACCTAGCATGTCTACCAATTCCATCATTTTGGCAAATAAAAGTCACATAGACATTTTAACTTATTCGGTTAAATAGACTATTTTAAAACAATTTAAGATACTCATTACCGGACTTGAACCGATACTCCAAATATAGAATCAGATTTTAAGTCTGACGTGTCTACCAATTCCACCAAATGAGCTTGGAGATAATCGGGATCGAACCGATAACTTTATGCTTGCAAAGCATACACTCTACCAATTGAGTTATACCCCCTTCATAATTCGTTCTTATAATAATTAGCTTTTTCTTCGAACTATAACATCATAACTGAAAAGATTCGGTAAAAATACTAAATCTAAACTTAATGAATTTTCTTTAAAAAGTTTTTTTGTTCTAAATTTTAAAACAGTAATAATATCTGGTAACAACCGTAACGCAACAAATGCGTAGTATACAGCTGCACTCAACACTGAACTAAACAAAACTACAGATAACGTAGAAAAATCAAATTGTGGCATTGATAAGTAATATAAGGTCTCTCTAGGTTGGACTCGAACCAACGTCCAGGTGGTTAACAGCCACTTGCTCTACCTGCTGAGCTACTAAAGAAATTTTTGAACTAATATTTTTTAATGTTTGTAATTACAGAATCAATATTTAGATAATGATTAAAAATAGGCATCGTAATTAAACTATCTACAGGAATAAATATTATTTGTAACGTTTTATAATTAACCAATAGATGTTTAGGAGGTATAGGCCAAAAATTTGAGCGATCCAAACTTTTTTTTACTAAACTTCGTGATTTTACAGAAAAAGCTATTTCGATCGAATCATTTACTTTTAAAATATAAGATTTTGTTCTTACAGGACTTCCATTTACTAAAACATGTCCATGTAAGATAAGCTGTGATGCACTTCGAATACTTGAACTAAAATTTGCTCTATATAAAACTGTATCAAGTCGACTTTCAAAAAATTTTAAAGTTTTATGACGAAAATCTATATGAGCGTTAGCTAAAGGCTTAGCGTTGATAAATTGAAGAATATATTTTTTTAAATATTTCTTCTTTAACCCGCCATAAAACAAGCTAAACGTCTTTCGATCATACAAATTGTTTTTAAACATTTTTTGAAAAGAGTTGCCGCGACTGGCAAACTTTGAAATAGAAAGCTGAAACTGGTCTTTAATTTTAAATCTTTTATAAAATTTTAATTGATTTTTTAAGTATTGTTGAAATCTGATCCATTTTTGTTTTTTAAATTTCAGTAATTTAGAGCGATTTTGAATATTTTTTCTTAATCGTAAAAATTGCTTATAGAACGGTTTGTAGCGTTTTTTAGATTCCATTATTTAATTTTATTATCAAGATGTTTATTTAATTTAAAAAAAATACTGATTGATGAAATTAATTTTCTTAGCTTTTCTTTTTAAATCGTTTAAAGAGAAAGTTCAGTCCAAGAAATAAAAGAGTTTTTTCAGAAGTTGATGCTAGATTTTCGTGAAAACCAGTTACGTTATAAAAACCGTTCGACGAATTATCTTTCAGACAGTCACTCGAATTAAAAACGATTAGAGGAATTTTAGCAAGATTATTTTCAATTATAACCTTTTGTTTTTTTTCGTGCGCTAATAGTACAATTAAGTCAGGCTTTTGATAAAATTTAGATAAAGATAACTTAAAATTATCTTTAAAAGCTGATTGTTTTATCCCTTTTGAAAATTTAAAGGGTTTCAAATTATTGGTCAATAAACTTTGTAACTCAACGTTCCGACCCACAGCAAGGTGACGTGTACGTTGATTGATTTTTAGTTCTAGTTTGGGAGGCAATCCTACAAATAATATTTTTTTGTTTAACTGATGATATTCAAAAATGATATTTAAAGATTTTTTAAATTCACTGACCGTTTTAGTTAAATTTAAATCAGTTAAAAAGACTGAATTCCCTTTTTTGGCCCCGTGTTCATACATTTTTGAATTTAACAAATGTAATTTCAAAACTTGTTTAAATTTAAATTTTTTTAACTTCATATGTTTTTTTAAATTAGATTTTTTTACCTTTTTTCAAAGATATCTTTTCTTGATCATATAGAATTCCTTTACCTTTGTATGGTTCCGGACGTTTAAATGCTCTTATCTGAGCAGCTGTTTGTGTTAATTTATCATACGAACAGTCACCAAATAAGAACAACCTGATAGATTTTTGACAATAAACTCTTAGCGAGTCAGAAATTTTAAAATAGATTAAATGACTAAAACCTAGTTTAAAATAAAGTTGATTCTCTAATTGTTCATATGGAAACACTTTATAACCAACTCCAACTAAATTTAATTTATAATATAAAGGATACGTAATCTCGATTAACGTTTGTTTTATTTTCGCAATCGTTGTGCCTTGAATTTTTTTTATATTTTTTATATCAGCAGATGATGCGTTTGAAGAAAAAACATTAGTCACTACAATGACGTTTGAGACAGGTATTAAGAGAATTTTAACTTTTAACTTTAACGACTTTGTCAAGGATGAACCAATGAAAGTCACAATATTTTTTTTATCAAAATACAATACTTTAATATTTTTCGAGACTTTAACACTATATTTATTTTTAAATTGATTAGGTGCAGACATAATTTTCTAACAAGAGTTAATTTATAACTACCAATGGCTCGCCGCCAATTTTATCTTTTTTACATTGATTAATCGATTTTAGACCACCATTTGTTGAAAAAATAATAAACGTCTTGGATGAATCTAATTTCCAAACCTGTTTAGAGGAGTAATAAATTCTTTGACTTGGTTTTGATAAAAGTTTCAAAGAATTGATCACAGGCTTGCCCGTTTTGCTGTATTTCAAAAAAATTTCAAGATTATCGGTATTTTGAGGCGAAATTCTATAACCAGAAATAAATCCTTCATTCCAAAATATTTTTAAAAATTCTTCGCAAATATTTTTTCGAGAATTTATTACTACACTCTTTTTAGCCATTTGACCATTTTTTATAGTGGAAAACATATTTTCTAAATGATTTTTCATTAGGTAACAAGAATGTTCAAAGGCGGACTCGAACCGCCGACACAAGGATTTTCAGTCCTTTGCTCTACCTACTGAGCTATTTAAACATTATATTATTAGTTTCAAAAATTTAGTGCAACGCCTCACTATCATTCAAATAAATAGCGGTCAAAGTAATAAAAACGTATGCTTGAATTAATGCTACCCCTAACTCTAAACCCATTAACACAACAAGTACAGCAAGAGGAATGATAAAAGCAATTGCTTTTAAATTTTCAACTAGAAGCATATTCCATGAAAATCCGACAATAACTTTTAATAAACTATGACCGGCCATCAAGTTAATGAAAAGTCGAACCCCTAAACTCACTGGTTTAGCAATAAATGAAATTAATTCAATAGGAACTAAAATTAATGCAAGAAAAAAAGTAGTATTCGCAGGTAAAAATAAAGAAAAGAATTCCATCCCGTGTTTTTGAAACCCTATAATATTCATTGCAACAAAAATCGAAAAGGATAAGAAAAATGTTAAGGTAATATGACTTGTAGTCGTAAAACTATAAGGTACCATACCAATTAAATTATTAGATAAAATAAACATAAACAAAGCAATTGCTACAGGGAAATACTTTTGACTACCTGTTGTAATAATATCTGATAAAAGCTGACTAACTAGACCATAAATTTTTTCGATTAAATTTTGCCAGCCACTTGGGATAATAAAGAAAGACGCTGTACGAGGCTCTTTAATCAAAAATACAAAAGTTTGAAGAATAAAAAGTGTTAAAAGCGATGTAACTAAAAAATTTGTAACAGATAAATCAATACCTGCAATTTGAAACGTAATAAGAGGAGCTATTTTAAATTGATCTAAAGGACTAAGAATCATTTGATTTTACAAAAAACAATTATAATGTAAAGGCAGCTTTAATTATGCACTCTGTCGATTACTATAAAAAGCTTCTGCAAGTACGAAGAAAAAGAAAAGAGCAGACGCCCCAGAAATGTAAGAACCCCAAGAAGAAATCTTATTGAATAAGTAGAATGCATCCGGATAGTCGGGGATTCTTCTAGGCATACCCGCTACACCTAACCAATGCATAGGAAAGAAAATTAAATTAGCTCCTACGAAGAAGATCCAAAAATGAATCTGTGCTAGAATTTCAGAATAAGTAACGCCAGTTAATTTTTCAAACCAATAATAAACCCCCGCGAAGATAGCGAATACTGCTCCCATAGATAGTACGTAGTGAAAGTGAGCTACTACGTAATAACTATCGTGAAGAGCAATATCTAATCCTGAATTTGCTAAAGCAACTCCAGTAACTCCACCAACAGTAAATAAAAAAATAAATCCTAAAGCAAATAAAATTGGAGCACGTAATTCAATTGAAGATCCCCATAATGTAGCTAACCAGCTAAACACTTTAATTCCCGTTGGAATAGCAATAATCATAGTAGCCGCGGTAAAATAAGCTCTAGTATCAATATCTAAACCTACAGTAAACATGTGGTGAGCCCAAACGATGAATCCTAAGATACCGATAGATGACATTGCATAAATCATACCAATGTAACCAAATATAGGTTTTCGAGCAGCACTTACAACAACATGACTAATAATACCAAAAGCCGGTAAAATTAAGATATAAACCTCAGGATGACCAAAAAACCAGAATAGGTGCTGATATAGCACGGGGTCACCACCACCGGCAGGGTCAAAGAAAGTTGTGTTGAAATTTCGATCCGCTAATAACATAGTAATTGCCGACGCTAGCACAGGTAATGACAGTAATAATAAGATAGCTGTGATAAAAACGGCCCAAACAAATAATGGTAATTTGTGGAAAGGTAAACTTTCTGTTCGCATATTGATGATAGTACAAATAAAGTTAATTGCCCCTAAGATCGAAGCTGCTCCAGATAAATGAAGACTAAAGATTGCAAGATCAACAGCACCACCTGAGTGAGCTATGATACCTGATAGAGGAGGGTAAACGGTCCAACCAGTACCCACACCAGCTTCACAAAGAACAGATTCAATTAGTAATAAAAGTGAAGGAGGTAACAACCAAAAACTAATGTTGTTCATTCGTGGGAATGCCATATCAGGTGCACCAATCATCAGCGGCACGAACCAATTTCCGAAGCCACCAATAAGCACTGGCATAACCATGAAAAAAATCATAACAAATGCGTGACCTGTTACAATCACATTATAAAAATTATGATTGTACTCTAAAAAACTTCCATTAGGTTGTGATAGAGTAATTCGAATATAAAGAGATAATGCGGTTCCAGCCACACCAGCAATAGCTCCAAAGATAATGTATAGAGTACCAATATCTTTATGGTTAGTAGAAAAAAGCCATCGAAAAATAAAACTTGTTACTTTTTCTAATGTTGTTTTGTTTAAATTAGTTTCCATACTTTTTGAATAACAATAATAAGATTAATAATCATTATACTATGATACTGCGACCTGTTCTTTTTATACTCATCTTATTATACATAGGCACCCTTTTTTCTCTTTAAATTTAAAGAGAGAATTTATTTTTGCAAATTTTTTTCTCCTATGTAGATGAAAAATTTTTGTATCGAAATTGACAATATTAATATTTTTTATATTTTTAATCGAATTAAATGAATGAATATGAATTAGAGAATTATA
>JACCEC013109006.1_pt1 | contig 20490 bp, 16 predicted proteins | sample 7450121 | NCBI WGS metagenome assembly JACCEC01 (sample SAMN15323455, study PRJNA562643) | freshwater metagenome | isolation source: river surface water | place: USA:Blue River Watershed | collected 2017-08-18 | reverse complement strand
AGGGCTTTTCCCTTCCAAATGCTGCTGCGCATCCCAATTGCCCAAGCGCACGTTACTTTTTGAATAAATTACAATCTCTCAATTACTAATTTTGCAATTCACGTTTTTATATGAAAAAATACACGTTCACAGAAAAAAAAGACACTCGTAGCGGTTTCGGTGCGGGTATGCAAGTATTAGGTCAGACCAACCCCAACGTCGTTGCGCTTTGCGCCGACCTTGTGGGTTCGTTGAAACTTGATGCGTTTATCAAAGAAAACCCAGAGCGCTTTATTCAGTGTGGGATTTCGGAAGCCAACATGATTGGGATGGCCGCAGGGCTTACCATCGGGGGTAAAATTCCGTTTGCGACTACTTTTGCCAACTTCGCTACTAGCCGTGTGTACGACCAAGTACGCCAAAGCGTAGCATACTCGCACAAGAATGTTAAAATCTGCGCTTCGCACGCTGGTCTTACCTTGGGTGAAGACGGAGCTACGCACCAAGTATTGGAAGACCTGGGGATGATGAAAATGCTTCCTGGCATGACCGTTATCAACCCATGCGACTATAACCAAACCAAAGCCGCTACCATCGCGATTGCTGAGCACGATGGCCCAGTTTATTTGCGTTTTGGCCGCCCAGTGATTCCTGTATTTACGGATTCTGACCAAAAATTTGAAATCGGAAAAGCATGGATGGTCAACGAAGGTACTGACGTAAGTATCTTTGCCACAGGCCATCTGGTATGGGAAGCGATTCAGGCGGGTGAAATGCTCGAAGCAGAAGGCATCAACGCCGAAATCATCAATATTCATACGATTAAACCTTTGGACGAGAAGGCTATCTTAGCTTCTGTAAAGAAAACGGGTTGTGCTGTTTCGGCCGAAGAACACCAAGTAGCAGGTGGATTGGGCGACAGTATCGCACAGGTGTTGATTCAGAAACACCTTGCGCCGTTGGAATACGTAGGAGTAAAAGATTCGTTTGGAGAAAGTGGTACGCCTGCCCAATTGATGGAAAAATACGGTCTTTCGGCCAAAGCCATCGTAGAAGCCGCCAAACGTGCTATTGCTAGAAAATAGCTGAATAGCAGTCAGCTGTTAGCAAAACGGGCAGTTCTAACTTCACAAAAAGTTAAATCTAAAATGAGTGTAAAACGTTTTGAAGATTTGATTGCTTGGCAGAAAGGATAAGAACTAGCTGTTGAAATTTATAAAGCCTTCAGTAATTGCCGAGATATATGATTTTAGGAATCAAATTTAGAGCTTCCGTGTCTATTTCGAATAATATTGCTGAAGGCTTTGGAAGATATTTAGACAATATAATCAGTTTGCCCACTTTTTAGATATTGCTGGTGGTTCGTGTAATGAGGTAAAATCCATGGTATATTTGGGCTGAATGACTTCTAAAAAAGAAACTGACTGCTGATTGCCAATTGCTATTTGCTAACCAATGACTGACCAAGCCATTATTGAGAAATTTGCCAATCCCGAAAGCCGTAATTTTGCTTTCAATCAGCTGGTTCGAAAGTACCAGCAGAAGATTTATTGGCATATTCGTAAGATGGTGATTAACCACGATGACGCGGACGATTTGACGCAAGAAACTTTTATAAAAGCTTGGCAGTCGCTCGGAAATTTTCGGGGTGACTCTCAGCTTTACACATGGCTCTACCGTGTTGCCACCAATGAGTGTCTCAATTTTTTGAACAAAAAACGTCGGCGCTTCTTTTTTTCTATCAACGACGTTGAGGGAGAATTACTCGAAAAATTAGAATCAGCCGTAGGCCAAGCCGACTACCCTCTGGCTGGAGACGAAATTCAATTAAAACTCCAAAAAGCCGTTCTGACTCTGCCCGAAAAGCAGCGTTTGGTCTTTAACATGAAGTATTTTGATGACCTTACGTACGAAGATATTTCTGAAATTACGAAAACCTCTGTGGGTGCCTTGAAGGCGAGTTATCACCACGCAGTGACAAAAATTGAGAAGATTTTAAACAGTGAAGATTAAACTTCATTGTAGCAGGTTTGTCAAAAACAAAAAAGGGAATGTAAAAGGGCATTGGCCCAATCACCACATCCATGGAAAAGATGAAATTGGAGCAACTAGACCGCAAACTTCCGTTTGAAACCCCCGAAGGATATTTTGATAAGCTTCCTTCGATGGTTCAGACGCGTTTGTACGAACATATCGACGAAAAAGAAAGTAAGTTTACCATCGGTTGGTCGTGGCGCCGTACAGCTATCGTAGGAGCAGCGGCCAGTGTAGTAGGTCTGCTACTTTGGGTAACTTATCCCCAAAAGCAACTGTCACTCGGTGAAGAAAGCCTTAGCCAAGTGTCGAATCAAGAGATCTATAATTATTTAAAGGAGAGCCAAATCACTCAACATGAAATGGGTGAACAAACCTCCCTCAATGAACTTTATACCAACGAAGACGTTTTACTACAACAGCTGAATGTCGATGACGAAGACCTTCGAAAAGCGATTCAAGAAGCAGATATTGAAGAAAATATTTAGTAGTCAACTTATATACTAACCATGAAAAAGTTACTGTTTGTCGTCCTCGTTTGCCTTCTGACCCATGTTACTATGGCACAAGATGGAGGCAACCAAAAAATAGAAAATGCCAAAATAGGGCTAATTACCAATCGGCTCAACTTGTCCGCAGAACAATCTCAACAGTTTTGGCCCATCTACAATGACTTTGATGGAAAGAAAAAAGATATTCGTAAACAGATGCGTCGGCTGATTGTAGAAACCAATACGCTCACTACGTCAGACGATAAAATTTTGTCTAATATTAAGGAGTCATTGAATTTACAGCAAAAAGAAGTTGACTTGGAAAAAGAATACGTTACTAAATTTCTTAAAGTTATCAATGTCAGACAATTAGCTGAGCTTTATAAGGCCGAGCAAATGTTTACCCAAATGCTTTTGCAACGCCTGAACCGTAATCAGCGGCCAGGCAAAGAATAACGGTACAATTATGCCTTATTAAGACAAACAACGGCAGGTGTAAAATCCCTGCCTTTGTTGTTGAAAATCCGAGTGCTTGTGTAATTCGTGGTAACCCCACGTATAATAGACTTTTCCGCATTTAGGCCCTGCTAAATGGGAAAGTACTATATCTTCACTACTTCGTTGCGTTCGATGTATACCAACAACGCTTCTACTCGCTTGTGCCCCATCTCTTTAAATAGATTCACGTACCGTTTTATTTGTCGGCTGTGACTATCGAGCGGAACCCCTGTTTTATAATCTAAAATCACCACATGGTCATCGGGTAAAAACACGACGCGGTCAGGGCGGTGAAGGTTGCCATCAGGCGTCAATATTTCGCGTTCGTTCAATACATCGTTCTCAACCTCAAACAGTCCCTTTAAATCGGGGTGCTTCAAAATATTTTCGAGACTTTTCTGAATTTCAGCTGACTCGGAATTATCAATGACGCCATCGGTTTGCATTTGTGCCAAAGCCGTTGGAACATCACTAGGGGTCTTTACTTTCGACAAAGCGTAGTGAACTTTGTTTCCGTGGTCTTTTTTTTGTTCAAAAGTCTCTACGTCAAACACGCGATTGGCCAACCGACGAAGGCGCAATTCACGGCTTCGGTCGGTAGAGATGACGTTAGGAATGTAAAACGAGTGTCGAGTGTCGAGTGTCGAGTGTCGAGGGCTTTCTCCCGCTAACACCTGACTGCTATCTACTAACTGCTGCTTGCTACCTGCTGACTGCTGATACTGATACAGCCAGTAACTAATGCGGCGAGGGTTTTTGATTTTTTCAAAATTATCCCCTTTGGCGAGTACATAGAGGCGCCGCGTAGGACGTGTAAAGGCTACGTACAACAAGTTTAGATTTTCAACAAAGACGCGTTCGTACTCTTCGCGATATTGTGTTGCGATGGCATCGGGCGTTTGTTCGAGGGCCGAAGTAACTCGTACAGAGCCTGTTTTTAAGAATTTTTTTTCGATAAACTCAATGGTTTCTCCTGCTTCTACGTTGGCAGCTTCCCACGACGATACGCCCAGTGCCTCCGATGGTTCCAAATTCACCCACATGGTATCTCGTTTGGCACTAGGCACAAATTCCCAATCGGCATACGGAATGATTACGATGGGGTACTCAAGTCCTTTGGAGCGGTGAATGGTCTGTACAGTGATGGCGTTAGGGTCGGAAGGCGCCGAAATCGAAATTTTGTCTTTTTGGGTTTCCCAATATTCCAAAAAGTCGGCCAAGTGACTTCCGCGTTGCGTGCTAAATTCGAGCACTACGTCCAAAAAGCGAAACAGGTAATCACGTTCGTCGACGAGCTGAAACAAACGAAAAACCTGAATCAATTTCTCGGACAACTCATAAGCGCTCATTTGTAGAAACTTATAAGGTGTCAAATGAGTGTCGAGGTTAGAAGGTAGCGTGTCGAGCTTTTTTTGACCGTAAACGGTATCCTGCAATTTATTCACGTACTCATAAAACAAATGCACATCGGTAGATTCCACTGCTTTCTTGATAAACTGGTTGCCGTTCGCATCGGGAATCCGCTCCAAAATCAAGCGATAGTAAAGATACAATGCCTCGTATTTGTCCAAACGGCTGTCGGGTTTTACCAGTACTCGCATAAATGCCGTTACCAGATTAACCGCCGCCGAAAACCGTAACGACAAAGAATCATCCGAAATGATGTTGTATCCGTTCTCTTTTAAATGGTTGGCAATCTTTTTGGCATCTCGTTTAAAACGGCACAATACTGAAACATCGCCCAACGAAAACCCCTCTTGCTCTGTTACTTGCCGAATTAGTTCCAGCGTTCGGCTAATCATCACGGGGGTGTCGTTTTCATCGTCCCCTTCGTTGCCTTCCACAAATTCGATGTTTACCTGGCCGCCCGTTTTGGGGCTAGGCGGGATTTCCTGGGCAACTTGAGCGAATACTTCTTGTGCAAGAGGGAACTGGTCACGGTAGAGTTGTTCGACTGTTTCAAAAAAGGTATTATTAAACTCAATGATTTCGCGAGCGCTTCGGCGGTTGGTGCGAAGTACATCGTCTTTGAGGTGCCAGCGAATATTTTCAAGGCGTTCCATCGTCAGCTCGCTGTCACCCAAAGAACGGTACAGACGATCTAGTTTTTTGGAATGAAGCGCAATGATTTGGTCCATATCACCCCCTCGAAAACGGTAGATTGCCTGCTTGGAATCACCCACGGCCAAATTGAAATGCTCGTACCCTAAACTATTGTCAATCAGTGGTAAAAGGTTGGCAAATTGCAACTTGGAAGTATCTTGAAATTCGTCGATGAGGATGTGATTAAATTTTTCGCCTAGGCGTTCGTAAATAAATGGTACGGGGTCTTCGGTGACGATTTTGAGGATTTTTTGGTTAAATTCAGAAATGTGGACGCGGTTATTTTCTCTAAGTTGACGGTCAAATTCTTCCTTAATCTCGTTCAGCAGCGACAAATGGTACAAGTGCGGAATCAGCTGTTGGTACAAATAATAATGTTGACTGTTTCCTTGGCGAATTTTCTCAATGTGCCCGTAATAGTCGATTAGCTGCGGTTTCAGTGTTTCCACTGCCTCTACTACAAAGGGCCGCACCGACTTAGTCAGCCACCCTTTATCGTTGTCAAACGCATCTTTTTCTCGACTCCCTGGCAGTACAAAAGCTTCTTCGGCTTCGGTTCGTTTTTTGAAATACTTAAAAACCGTTCCGTACGCAAAATCCTTCCCGTCAAGCCCTTTCTCCGTAATGAGTTGCTGCCCTTCTTTTGCCCATTTGGTGATTTGATTTTCCCACGTTTGCATGGTAGTCACCAGTTGGCGGCGGATTTTTTTAAAGTCTTTGGCCGTCAGCGCCGAATTTTGGACAATCGCCGCGTAGCGTTGTTCATTGAGCAAATCTTTGGCAAATCCTGCCAATGCTTCGGGCAAATTATGGTAGTTTTGCCCTTCTTGCCCTGCTTCCAAATAAAAAGATTCCAAAATATCAGTCAACTCTCCGTAAGAATCGTCGCCCGTACGTTCGAGCAATCGTTCAACCGCCATCGTTAGCAGTTCACCCGCTTCCATTTCCACTTCAAACGAAAAAGGCATTCCCAGCTCATCGGTAAATGCGCTCACTACCCGCTGGACGAAACTATCAATCGTCATGACGGCAAAATCGCTGTAATCGTGCAAAATTTGCTTAAAAACCCGTTCGGCCCGCGTCCTCAGGGCTAGTTCCTGCACTTTGTAGGCGCCTTCGGGGTCGTTAAGAGTTTGGGGATAAAGCTCACGGATGATGTCGGCCAACATAGGGTCGTTTCCGCCTTCGGCAAATACCTGCAAACGCCCCAAAATTCGTTCTTTCATTTCGCGGGTAGCGGCTTTGGTAAACGTAATGGCTAGGATGTGCTTAAAATAATAAGCGTTATCGTTTTGGAGAACGAGTTTAAGGTATTCTTTGGTGAGGGTATAGGTTTTTCCCGACCCCGCCGACGAGCTAACGATTTTGAACATAAAGCAACAACGAACTTGTTTTCGAGGTATGCAAGTTAGTCCATTTATAAGTAATCTGTTAGAAAACACTATTTTTGTAAAAACATCTTTCTCCCAAAAATGAGTGTAGTCGAAGCATTCGGTGATATTGACAGCATAATTGCATAAATGGCTCCCGAGAAAGTAATCCATCTAAAAGCCCCTGCTCTATTATCAGAAGAGGTAGAACGTCTGGTCAAATGCAAAAAAAGCGGGAAATAAGTCCATAAGTTTTAAATTACTTCAGCACCACAACCTTCTGTGAATAGGTCTGATTATCAAGATAAATCCGCACCGTATAGGTACCACTGGGTAATAAGCGAGGCAATGTGCTTGATTTTTCGAGTGTTGTTAGGTTATTTTCCTGTAAAACCACCCGCCCTAAAGCATCGAGCAGTTCAAAACGCCACGGACTACCCGTTTGCCCCGTTACTTTCACCACAATGCCCGATTCGGCTGGGTTAGGACTTACCGAGGCGGAAACCCGATCGCTTGGGGTGAGTTCAATCCCCGTAATTGTTGTACTGGGAGGTATTACGACCACGCTCGTGTGGCCTATCAATTTATCCGAAAGTTCGTTGAGGTAACATTCCAAATTGGTGTACCCTTCCACCCCCGTAAATTTTTTAGAGAGTTGTGTTCCATTGTGATCTTGTACGGTGGGATTTAGGCCATTGGCAACTTCCCAATCATTGGGCATTCCGTCGTTATCGTTATCGGTAGGGGGCGGTGGGGCGGTATCTAACGTAAATGCGTCGTTGAAATAATCGGTACCGTTGATGGCTTGTGAAGCAATTGTATTTGAAGAAATCGGCCCCAGCAAACGTCTATCCATGGGGTCGCGAGGGAAAGCTCCCACATTTTTGGCAGCATAGGTTGGCAAGTCAGTCGCGGACGTAGGAGTAATCAATGGAAACAAATGGCGCGTTGTGAGGCGTTGGGCAGTTCCTAAACTGGTGTTAGGAGCGTTCGTATTAAAATCATCACAACAGTAAAAAAGCTGATAATCTGAATATTGTGCATACTTACTCAGTCGGTTCCCTGAAACAAACAGTCGATTGGACGCGTTAGACAAGAAATCGGTAGAGGCAAGTGGGCCGTTGTACGCAGAGCGAACCACCGAATAATTGTTAGTAAAATTGAGGTTCAATCGAAAATTGGTACAATCGCTCCCTCCCGAGATACATGAGTTGTACCACGTCTGAATCTGCTGATCCCAAAAGAGATTCGAAGTTATTTCGATATTGAGTGGTGCCGAGCTACAAAAGGGTGACTCACACGACAGCTCAGGGAAACGCCCTCCGATGCGATTCCAAACATTGTGATGAATACTGATATTGTCTTGCGGGTGGTCGGCACGCGAATAATTAACCAACATTCCCCCCAAATAAAAGTGCTCACCGAGGGTTTCAGACAACATACAGTTTTGAATGGAAATATTACGGGAATGCGAAATCTGTACACTTTCATCGATGGCATTGGCAAAAGAGCAATGATCCACGATGACGTTTGAAGCGCCATCGAGCCGCAGGCCGTCGTCGAGCACATATCCTTGATTAGGTAGTGTTTGACTGGGTTTTGGGCGCGAACGCAGGTGACGAATAATCACATTGCGGGAGTTGGTGTTTTGCTCGTAGATTTCGTCCAAAATAATGCCCCGTACAATGATTCCCCCTGGAGAAGTTTGTCCCGCAATGGTAACATCGCCCTTGAAGACTTCGGCGGCACACGGAACCACCCCACTCACTTTGAATAAAATATACTTGGCTCCTGTTTGGTTCAAACCGTTTTGCAGAGATCCAGGCCCCGAACAATTGAGATTGGTAACGTAATAAACATTCCCACCGCGCCCTCCCGTAGCGCTTGCCCCAAACCCCTCAGCCCCTGGAAAAGAAGGGAGGGTTTGGGCTAAACTTGGCCATAAAGTGCCAGCAATCAAGGCAATACTCAACAATGTTCTTTGCATAAAACTTTGGGTGGTTAGTTATAAAAACAAAGCTCGCTTTTTGCCACAAAATACAGACCTACGCTCTCGCATCTGAAAACCTACTCAAAAAATTTAGCAAAAGCAAATGGCGGTTGCTTGTACCTGCCGTTCGGGCGTATATCAAAAACTACTTTTAAATTGGGAGTTTCTTGCTCAAATAAGCGATAAAATACCGTTTGCAGCAATAAAGCTTGCTCTGTTAAACCTGCAAACTCTCCCTTTAACAAAGATTTTTTTTATCTCGATGCTTTTAATCATGCGCAAGGAATTTATGGCTGTTTATCACAAAAATAGCTAAAAGGCCTTTAAAGCCTTAATCCTCCAAATGAATTAAACGTTTTCCGTAAAAATAGTGTTAACCCATCAAACCAGACAGCAATACGTAACCAATTCGCGCGCCTTTGAAAGCACTTGCCCACCTCAACAAATACCTAGTCAAATACAAGTGGTATCTCATTCTTGGAACACTTTTTACCATTATTTCCAACCTTTTTGGCATTATTCCTGCCCAATTGGTACGCTATGCCCTTGACTTGGTAAAAGACACCCTCGACGTTTATTTTTTGTTTGAAGGCTCCCCAATCCAGTCCAGTTTCTACGGTATTTTTGCTTTTAGTATTCTATTGTATGGTCTTCTGATTTTGGCCATGGCGTTGCTGAAAGGAGTTTTCTTGTTCATGGTACGGCAAACACTCATTGTTATGTCGAGGCACATCGAATTTGATCTTAAAAATGAGATTTATACCCACTACCAAACCTTGCCTTTGAGTTTTTATCGACGCCATAATACGGGTGACCTCATGGCGCGTATTTCGGAAGATGTCAGCAAGGTGAGGATGTACGTAGGGCCGTCGATTATGTATGGCATCAACCTTATTACGTTGTTTATTTTGGTGATTAGCTACATGGTTTCGGTCAATGCCAAACTGACGTTTTATGTTTTGTTGCCGTTGCCTGTCTTGTCGTTGAGTATTTATTACGTCAACAATATCATCATGAAACGTTCGGAGGCATTGCAAGCGCAACTTTCATCGGTTTCGACCTTTGTGCAAGAATCGTTTTCAGGGATTCGGGTGGTTAAAGCATTTGTTCGAGAACGGGAACAGCTCCGCCATTTTATCAACCAAAGCAACGATTACCGCAACAAATCGCTCGGATTAACGCTCGTTGATTCGCTGTTTTATCCGTTTATTGTAGTTTTGGTAGGTTTGAGTAATATTCTCGTGGTCTATATTGGTGGACAGGAAATCATGGCAGGGCGCCTAACTCCTGGCAATATCACCGAGTTTATTTTATACGTCAGTATGCTGACATGGCCCGTGATGGCCCTCGGTTGGACCACCAGCCAAACCCAACGGGCGGCCGCTTCTCAAGTACGTATCAATGAATTTTTGACTACTAAAACCGATATTGTTTCGGAGAAAAATACGGTTCGCGATATTCAAGGAGCCATCCGTTTTGAAAATGTTTCGTTTGTCTATCCTGACACGGGCATCAAAGCCATCAAGAATTTTAATCTAAGCGTAAAGGCAGGCGAAACAGTGGCTATTTTGGGAACAACAGGTTCGGGAAAAAGCACCATAGCTAGCCTCCTTACGCGCTTATACGATCCTATCGAAGGGCAGATTTTGGTCGATAGTGTTCCGCTCAAAGAATACAACCTTCAATCGCTCCGAAGCCAAACGGGTTATGTTCCGCAAGACGTATTTTTGTTTTCGGATACCATTGCTCAAAACGTGGCTTTCGGCACAATAGGCTTGCCGTTTTCTAAAATCGAACAAGCTACCAAAGACGCTGATTTGTACGCCAATATTGTTGATTTTCCCGAAGGTTTTGACACCAAAGTAGGCGAACGTGGCATTACGCTGTCGGGTGGCCAAAAACAACGCCTCTCGATTGCCCGCGCCATTGCCCGCGACCCTAAAATATTGATTTTGGATGACTGTCTTTCTGCCGTAGATATGCAAACTGAAAACACGATTTTGAGCAACCTCCAACGTATCATGCAAGACCGAACCTCAGTGATTATCTCTCACCGTGTGTCGTCGGCCAAACTCGCTGATTTTATCGTGGTTTTAAACGACGGTGAAATCAGCGAGCAAGGTACTCATGCCGAACTTCTCGAAAGAAATGGCGCTTATAAAGAGCTCTACGATAAGCAGTTGCAAGGTGAAGAAGTGTAGCCTACGTATGAAAACAGCATGCACATGAATAAGCAAGTGCCCCAACAACGCCGCGAGGAGCTGATGCGCATTCTAAAAACGCGTTTTGAAAAAAATAAAAACCGCCATGTAGGACTCGATTGGGCCAGTGTACAGGCCAAAATTGAAGCCAATTTAGATAAAATGTGGTCGCTCAACGAGATGGAGGAAACCGAAGGCGAACCTGATGTAATAGGCTACGATGCCGCAACAGACGAATATATTTTTGTGGATTGCTCGGCTGAAAGCCCCAAAGGTCGTCGTAGCTTTTGCTATGACCGTGCCGCGCTCGATGCCCGTAAGGAACACAAACCCGCCAATAATGCCTTAGAATTTGCCGAAGAAATAGGCATTGAGCTTTTGACAGAAGAGCAATACAAAAACCTCCAGCAGCTTGGTAAGTTTGATACCAAAACCTCTAGTTGGATTCAGACACCTGACGCTATCCGCAAACTTGGAGGGGCTCTTTTCTGCGACCGTCGCTACGACCACGTTTTTGTGTATCACAACGGCGCCGAATCGTATTACGCAGCTCGCGGATTTCGGGGGTTATTGAGAGTGTAAAGCGTTGGTTTAGATTATACAAAACTTTGAAAATCAATATAATACATACACACTTTACCCATAAGTCGATGAAAATTTGGGCTTTTTTATTCATCCTTACCAGCTACGTCAATACGGCGTATGCCCAAGAATTGTCTGAGACGAACAAGGAAAATATCCGTTTGTTCATTGATTGTATTAAAAAACAACAGAAGGGAAAATTGGCTGAGCTAGTGCTTTACCCACTCAACAGAAACTACCCCCTTCCACCGATTCGTAACAAAAGTGAATTTGTCAGACGCTACCCTGAAGTGTTCGATGCTGGGTTTACTCAACTGATTTCGAAATCCAATCTTTCGAAAGATTGGGCAACCGTTGGGTGGCGAGGAATTATGTTTTCCAATGGAGCACTCTGGCTAGACGAAGATGGGGCTTTGCGGGCAGTGAATTATTCGTCAAAAATCGAAGAAACGAAAAGACGAGCGCGGATTGAAGAAATTCGCGATACGCTTCACATCAGCCTTAAAGAATTCAACCAACCCATTTTAGTTTTTAAAACCAGTAAATTTCTTGTCAGGGTTGATGAAATGAAAGATAACACCTACCGTTATGCTTCGTGGAAGTTGCCCAACAAAATGAGTTCTAAACCCGATCTTATCATCCAAAAAGGTGAGTCGTTTTCAGACGGAACTGCCTCAGAACCTAATTATCGATTTCAGAACAAAGAGTTTGTCTACGAGTGTTCATTTAATTCGATGAGTGAAGAGTTACCCCAGTACTTTGTTCGGATTTTTAAGGGGAAAAAAGAAATTTTATTTCAGAAAGCAAACCTACTTTACTAATCTCCATTTGCTACACTTATAATAGCACCCTTTTGGAAATTTTTACATCCCAAAACAAAAAATGAAAAGGCGAATTTTTCTGAAAAGTATTCCTGCTTCGCTCTTGGCCTCTTCTTACTGGGCGACTGCTTGCCAAACAGAAAATGGTATCAATCCTACCGATAAAACAGTGGTAGTGATTGGCGCGGGTATTGCGGGTTTGGCAGCAGCCAAAAAACTACAAGAAGTAGGTTTTAAGGTGAGCGTCTTGGAGGCACAAGATAGAGTGGGTGGACGAGTGCGCACCAATCGGTCGTTAGGGATTCCGTTTGACGAAGGAGCAAGTTGGATACATGGCATCGACGGCAACCCCATCACCGCCTTGGCACAAAAAGCAGGCATGACGACGTTTCAGACGCTTGATGAAAGTATGAAATCGTACGACATAGGAGGAGCCATCCGAAAAACTTCTACCTACGACTCGGCCGAAGACGAATTTTATAACATACTCGGCTCAATGATGAAAAAGGGAAGTAATGACCAAAGTTTCGCTAGCGTTTTCAATCGACTTTACCCCGAAAAACAAAACGACCGTTTGTGGAAGTTTTTTCTTTCGACCTACGTCACATTCGACACGGGTGATTTGGATAAACTCTCATCGACCCTCTACAATGAAGGAGAAGAATATGGAGGTGTAGAAAAAATTGCTACCAATGGCTACGACACCCTTGCCACTTACTTAGCCAAAAATCTATCTATTAGCTTCAATCAACGCGTTTCGGCCATTGATTACCGCAATTCGTCCGTTCAAATTACCCACAACAACACTGTCACTCAAGCTGACTTTGTGATTGTAACAGTGCCTTTGGGAGTGTTAAAAAACAACAAACTCCTTTTTACTCCTAATTTACCCGCTGCCAAACAAACAGCAATTCAGAAAATAGGCATGAATTGTGTCAACAAATTTATGCTCACGTGGAATACCACTTTTTGGGATGACGTTCAATACATTTCTTACACGCCCGAAGTGCGTGATAAGTTTAATTATTTTGTCAATCTCAACAAGTTCACCCCCTCTGCCAATGCCCTGATGACCTTTGCCTATGCTGACTATGGTCGAGTGACCGAAACCATGACCGATGCCCAAGTGACGACCGAAATAATGGCGCATTTGAAAGACATGTACGGAACGTCTATTCCTGCTCCTACACGTATGCTCCGTACCCGATGGAATTCTAACGAAAATTCGTTTGGGGCGTATTCTTACACTGCAGTTGGTACGGAAATGCGGCATTTTCAGGACCTTGCCGAAGAAATTGACGACAAACTATTTTTTGCAGGAGAGCATACCGAAGTAGATTATTTCTCTACTGCTCACGGTGCTTACTTGAGCGGAATCCGCGAAGCCGACAAAATCATTGCCTTGCTGTAATCAATAAATACAATATCTCCTTTTCAACCTCTAGTCAACTTGCCGCGTCTTAGAGAAAAAAAATTATTCCTTTGCTATGCGCTGCTTTGTTTACTTGATTTTGCTAGCCTTTTCGTTGCCTGCCAATCAAATACCACCTTTTGAAAAACAGTAAAACTGATTGGAAATTCAGAAACTGTTTTTTGGTTAGCCACTGTTTGATAAAAAACATCAGATCCATGAAACAACATATTGCGCACTTAGCTTTGGTGGTGGCCGATTACGACGAAGCCATTGAATTTTACACCCAAAAATTACATTTTGATTTGGTCGAAGATACTCAACTCAGTACAACCAAAAGGTGGGTATTAGTGAGACCCAAAGGGGCTTCTGAATGTACACTTTTACTGGCTAAAGCAGCCAATGACGATCAACAAAGCCGAGTTGGAAATCAGACGGGAGGTAGGGTTTTCTTTTTTTTGAGTACTGACAATTTTTGGAGAGATTACCAATTGTACCTCGACAATGGGGTTAAATTTGTGCGCATGCCCATCGAGGAGTCTTACGGTATAGTGGCGGTGTTCGAAGACTTGTACGGTAATTTATGGGATTTGATTGAGTATAAATAGCTTTTTGTCTAACCTCTCATTTTTTGTACAACTGCAATGATATGATTAATGGCAAACGTTATTTCTTCCGCCGTCGTAAAACGTCCTAAACTCATCCGCAAAGACGCATACGCTTGGTCGTCGGTCAAGCCAAGGGTTTTTAAAACATAAGAAGGCAATACCGACGCCGATGTACAAGCCGACCCCGTAGAAACGGCCACATCGCGCAGGCCCAACAGTAGGTTTTCGCCGTCCACGTTTTCAAAACAAATATTAGTCAAATGGGCGAGTCGATGCTGGATGGCTCCATTTACAAAGGTATCGGGCACTTTTGACAGAATTTCACTCTCTAAGCGGTTGCGTAACTCTTCCAATCGAGCCGTTTCGGGTACCATCTCTTTTTGGGCAATTTCACAGGCTTTTCCTAACCCAACAATCCCGGGTACGTTGAGTGTACCCGAACGACGCCCTCGTTCGTGCCCACCACCGTCCATTTGCGAGGCTATTTCTACGCCCGAACGCACCACCAACGCCCCCATCCCCTTGGGGCCGTAAAGCTTATGCGCCGACAAACTTAGCAAGTCAATCCCTTCTAATGGCATATCAATCGGCAATTTTCCCACCGCTTGCGTGGCATCCGTGTGAAAGAAAGCCCCTGCTCGATGCGCCACTTCGCCCAACTGCTGGATGGGTTGAATAACCCCAATTTCGTTGTTCGCATACATTACCGATACCAAAATAGTGTCTGAACGCAGCGCTTCAGATACTTGCTGAGGAGTAATGAGCCCATTGGTGGCAGGTACCAAATAAGTAACTTCCGCACCTAGTTGTTCCAAATGGTGGCAGGTATCAAGCACCGCTTTGTGCTCTGTTGCAACCGTCACGACGTGCTTCCCTCGATGGCTATGTTTTTCAAACACTCCCTTGATAGCCAAGTTATTCGCCTCCGTAGCTCCGCTCGTAAAAATCACCTCTTTGGGCGTAACATTCAACAATTTTGCTATTTGTTTTCGAGCAGTAGCTACTGCCTCCTCCGCTGTCCAACCGTATAAATGCGTCCGACTGGCGGCATTTCCAAACTGCTCTGTAAACCAAGGTAACATACTTTCCAACACCCGCGGATCCACGGGGGTGGTAGCGTTATAATCGAGATATACTGGAAGTCGCATAGAGTCGTTATTTTTTGCGAAAATAAGGCCATCTTCTCGAAGGTTTACCGCTTTCAAAAGATAATTTTTGGCAGGCAGTTTTGTAGCTTTGCCTCCTATGAAAACTGCGTTGGCTGTTTTGCTTTATTTAACGTTTCCGCTGCTACTGTTTTGGTGGGGATGGTTTTCGCCTTGTGTTGCGTTGGCAGGTATCGTTGCGTTAGTAGGGCTATTGTTTCCTTTTTACCCTACTGTAGCCTCTTTTTGGAAAAAAAAAATCACTAAAGCGAGCCTTCTGCCTTTTTTCTATTGCGGTATAGCCGCCTTTGTGTGGACGTACTTGGCAGGAGTTGGAGGTTTTCGTCCGCAGCATTTCGATTATTATAAACACAACCTCATTATCAACAATTTAGTACGGTATTCTTGGCCGGTACAGTATTCCGATGGCACTTATTTGTGCTATTACCTGGCCTATTATTTACCTGCGGCAGCTTTAGCCAAATGGGTAGGGGGGATGGCAGCAGTTCCTTATTATCTTTTTGGTTGGACGTGGTTAGGACTTTGGCTTGTCGTTTGGTTACTTTACCAATTAGGTGGTAAACGACTTTTGTTGTTTTTTGCGCTTTTCAGCAGTCCTAACGGCCTATTATTGGTTTATGAAATCATCAAATCACCGCTTCCAATCGGTGCTACCTTGCGAGATATTTGGACGAATGACCACACCATCGAACTCATTCAATCCCCTGGAGGATTGATGTTTATCAGTCACATCGACTCGTTTTCTGCCTCCCCTCAACATGCCCTTCCCGCTTGGCTTGCTATGGCGTTGTTTCTTCGGTTTTTAAATTTTGAGTTTGGGGTTTTGAGTTTTGGGTTTTGGGGTTTTTGGAAAAACAACGAAAAACCCGAAATAGGAAACAGGAAACAGCAAACCAAACTAACCCTACTCCTGATAGCAACTACCCTCTACTGGTCACCGTTGATAGCGTTGGGGCTTTTACCATTTTTGGGCTATCAAGTTTTTCAAGAATACAGGAGTCGGAGCATAGCGGGTAGTCAGCTGTGGGCAGTTATTTTGGGTTTCTTTATCTCGGCTCCCGCATTGGTGTTTTTCTCAGGGCACACCCCACTACCCGACGAGCGAGGTTGGTGGTGGAACTTGTTATTAACCCCGCACCAATTTGCCCTTTGGGGAATTTTTATCCTCTTGGTTGTCGGTGTTTGGTCAATTTTAATCATTTTTTTGAAGAAAAAAGGAGCATTTTCTTCCGCAGAGTTTCAGCTACTTTGCCTTTCGCTCAGTGTACTTTTTGCGCTAACTCTCTTTAAATATGGTCATTACAACGATTTACCTCGTCGCGCGGGGTTACCTGCTACGTTGGTACTATGCTGGGGGTTAGCTCGCTCGCTTCGCGCATCGTTTTTCCAAGATAAATACCTTCGGGTGGGCCTTGGGTTGGTGGTCGCCTTTGGTGCATTTTTACCTTTCAAACACCATGTACTGTGGCTAACTGAGCGACCGTACGTTGTTATTACCGACAAAAGCATTCGCGATTTTACCCCTTATTCCATTCATTATTTAAGCCATTATCATTGGGGCGAATTTGACGTTGTATCGCAGTATTTAGGCAAAAAAAACGCCACGTATCTCCGTTATTTTGCACCTCATACACCTTTCCTACCCAAACAAACCACCAAGGCGTTTTATTACTGGAAATCTGTATTTTCTTTGTCGGATTACGAAAAAAAAGCCCTTGCCCAAAACAGCATTAACAAGCTTTATATTCGATTTTTTGACGTGGACTGGGATCCTATCCGCAAGCAAGCGGTTCCCAAAGCGGTGGTTTATTTCAAGGAAAATCCGCCCGTCGCGTTTGTCCCTACTGTTTTTATCACCAATCGTACCCTCGAAAAGCTCTCGTGGGGAGGAATAGAAGAGTTAGCAAAAAAGATTACTGAGAAGATGAAGGTATTGTCGGCCACTATTGCTTCAAGTCAACCAGTAACGGAAGTGCAAATTGACTGTGATTGGTCACTTTCAACGCGGCGTTCGTATTTTCAACTTTTAACTCAGCTCAACAAACATTTACCTACTCAAATAACCCTTTCGGCTACTATCCGTTTGCACCAAATCAAGTTTTATCGAACCACGGGTATTCCTCCTGTAGCGCGAGGAATGTTGATGTACTACAACATGGGTGATTGGAAAAACCTCCGCACCGAAAACTCCATTCTCGACCTCACTACCGCCAGCAGGTATGCCGATTACGTCTCGGATTATCCGTTACCCCTCGACGTGGTTTTACCTGTATTCTGCTGGGCTATTTTTTACCGAAATGGGCGACCTTTGAAAATAATTAACCACTTGTCTCACAAAGACTTTCAGAATAATTTGTCGTTTAGAAAAGCACCCGAAACCAATCAATATATTGCCGTTGCTAATACTCATTTTTGGGGAATTTCGGTACGACGTGGCGACCGTTTTCGGGTAGAAGAAAGTACCGTCAACCACCTTTCAATAAGTGCCCGAACTTTAGCTCAAGAAATACAAAATACTAAGATTACCTTTGCGTTGTACCACTTAGATTCGACCAACCTCTCCCATTATGAAAGAGATTCTCTCCAACAAATTATTAAAGCGTTCCGCTAGAACCGTTGCAGTGTTGATACTTCTTGCCTGCGCAGGAGGCCCTGCTGATTTAAACGAATTTACAAGTTATTTTTTACCCGAAACAGCCACAGCTCAGGCGGGCGATGGGCGTTATCACTTTACTCAACAATTTCTGTATTTGGATGATTACAGCGATACCCTCCATTCTGAAAAAGACATTAACTCCCAAGCTTGGGCGCAATACGCAGGGGTGGACGAGACCATCGCCTACAATTATTTTTATTCCGAAAGTGCCAATAATACGCTGCCCCACCGCCTTATGTTGAAGGGTAACAAAGCAGCTGTTACCTATCTCCAACTGGCCAAGTCGATTGAAAAATCATACCAGCCGTCCGTTTATTCGTGGGAAGAAGGAAGCAAAGACTCTCTAGCATTGGTAGAAGCATTTACCAAAACTCAACAACTGGCCCGCCGCACAACTGACCCATTTTTGAAAGAACGTTACGGGTTTCAGGCGGTAAAATTAGCCATGATTTTGGAACAGCCCGACAATTGCGTCAAGCTCTATGATGAGTTAATTAAACCCCTGAAAACCAAAACTTTTGTCAGCGACTGGGCCTATTCCCGAAAAGCGGGTGCTACCTTAGCACTGAGCGATACTGCCAAAGCGCTGTACGAGTTTGCCCAACTGTTTGACCGTTGCCCATCGCGCCGCCGCGAAGCCGATTTAAGTTTGCGTATTAAAGGGATTCGTTTTCAAGAAAAAGCCTTAGACTATTGCCAAAACAACGACGAAAAAGCTGCTGTGTACGCCCTGAGCGCCATTCAACCTTTGGAAGATGGGTTACCTATGCTCAAAAAAGTAACGGAGTTAAATCCTAAAAATACCCTTGTCGAACTTATTACAGCCCGTGAAATCAACAAAAACGAATACTATTCCAACGGCGAAATACCCTATGTAGAAGATACCCTTGCCTACGAAGAACGCCGCGATGAAAGCAAATCGTACTTTGAGCAATTGGGGGATTTTTGTGTTGAAAATGCTTCTAACAAAGCGTTGGGGAACCCTTCCTTTTGGTATACTTCTGCCTCTTACGTTGCCTATGTCAATAAAGACTATAAAAAATCAGAGGAATACCTTACGCAAGCCAAAGCTGCTCCCGCCCCCAACGACTACCTCAAACAGCAAATGGATATTCAAGAAGTATTGTTGTTGATTGCTCAGCAAGAAGGAATTACCCCCGAGTTTGAAGGCAAAGTGATTGGAATGTTAGAGAAGCTCAATAAATCTGAGAATTTTCGCATCGTTAATGCCTATACGCGTGCTTGTGGATTGTTGGCAAAAATGTACCGAGGGCAACCTACCGAAGAAAAAAAATCGGGCGGATGGTGGTCGAGCTGTAGCAGCCAATCATCGGGCGACGTTTCTTCCACTCATTTGGCCAAAGCATTTTTGTTGGAAGCGGCGGCTAGTTGGCAGTCACGCCCCGCTAATTCCGATGGTTACGCACCCGCTTTTGCCACCAACTTAGACCGATACGCTTTAGAAGATAGTACTTCGATAGAAACCCTACGCGCAGCAATTTCGTACGCGAAGCAACCCCAATTGGACGATTTTGGCAAACGCCTCGTGGGACTATCGGGGGTAAATGCTGACTATCTGAACGTTGTCTTAGGGCGACGTCTTTTGGGGGGACATCAGTACGCCCAAGCGGCCGAAGTATGGAAAAATGTGTCATCCAAAACGTGGACGGATTCGCCTTTTAGCGATTACCTCACCGAAAATCCGTTTTATATCAAACCCAATAATGGTCAAAACTCGTCACAAACCCTGACACCCGCCGCATTTGCGGCTCGTATGGTTCAATTAGAAACCCAAATGAACGCAGGCGATGCTCAAGCCGCTTATTTGTTGGGTTGTGGAGCCTACAACATGGGGTATTTTGGGAATAGTTGGTTGTTGCTCAACCGCCAACGGAGCAGTAACGAATACGAATATACTTATCCACCTCGCGACCTAACAGGCGTCGATTATTACACTTCTGCCAAAGCAAAAACGTACTTTGAGAAGGCATTACAATTGACAAAAGACCCCGAATTAGCCGCTAAAGCGGCCTTTGGTGCTTCTCTTTGCGAAGAAAGCGCTTTCTATGTATTTAGAGCAAACGAAGGCCGCGACCTTGGTTACGACGAAGCCACTCAAGCCGCATTTAAAAAGCGGATGGACGAAGAACAAACGAACCGCCTTGGCAAGTACTTTGATTTACTCCGCCGCAATTATGCCAACTCTGCCTATACTAAAGAAATCATCGAAGAATGTAGTACTTACCGCGATTTTGTAGGTCAATAATAGCTAGGTGCGTTTTAGGATAAAAAATATTTAAATATTTTTACTCTAAAACGCACTGAAAAACAATAAGATACAAAAATAGACTCATTTTTTTGATATTTTTTCAGCAAAAACGTTTGCATTTAAAAAAAGCATCGCACATCTTTGCACTCCCAAACGACGGGAACGAAACAAAAAATAATGGTGATGTAGCTCAGTCGGTAGAGCAAAGGACTGAAAATCCTTGTGTCGGCGGTTCGATTCCGTCCATCACCACCACTATTACAACAACCCCCTTAATTTTCAATGAATTAAGGGGGTTGTCTTTTTTATTT
>JACCEC010987180.1_pt1 | contig 20491 bp, 10 predicted proteins | sample 7450121 | NCBI WGS metagenome assembly JACCEC01 (sample SAMN15323455, study PRJNA562643) | freshwater metagenome | isolation source: river surface water | place: USA:Blue River Watershed | collected 2017-08-18 | reverse complement strand
CTTAATCGGCAGCGATGGCACTAACAAAGGCATTTTAAGTAGAGGTCCTAGGGATTTTAATATTTATACAAATGATACAAGCAGATTGGCTATCAACAAAGATGGAAAAATAACAAGCAAGGGTGATATTGTATCTTATTCAATTGGTAAAGATACAAATGATAATACGCCTTTTAAAATAAATACATTAAATGCTACAAATAATGCACATCCTGGTACAATTATGTACCAAGGTGTTACATTAAATGCTGGCGGTCTAGGAGTAGGAAGGACAACAAAAGTACCAGATGGACAAGTTAATATTCGAGATGGCTTAAAGATTCGTCATGAAAATACTGGTGATTTTTACGATAAAGCAGCATTATCAACATGGACTCCAAATAGTAACTTTATAGGTGCTGCTTTCGGAGGTCCTGATAATTGGTCTTATTTCCCCAATAGTAACGGGGATACATATATACGACCCGGGAGGATATTAGGAAATATTAATATTGGAGATATAAGCACAAATGCAATTAATATTGGCAATGAAAATTCAGAAAATCAATTTGGCTTAAATAGTAAAATTCCATCAAAAGATGGAAATACGTATATTAGACCAGGTGCAAATGGCAAGAGTGTTTATATAGGTGATACTATGGCAAATGAAGTAAGGTTAGGAAAAAATGATGGTAGTGGTTATGTCGTATCTCAGGCTATGAATACATACGTTAAAAGACATATAGACGCAACTGACAATTGGAATACTAGTGGTAAAACATTATTTACAGGATGGTATGGAAATAAAGTTATTTTAGGTAATAATACAACGAATGGTGTAGCATTAGCAGATAGATTGCCACAAAATTCAGTTGTAAGTGGTAATAACTTCTTTGTTAATGGAAATTCTACTGCTACTAATAATTTATGTATAAATAGTACTTGCGTGACTGAAGCAGATTTACTCAAATTGAAAAATATCAAATAATTTAGATTTAAGATAATGCATGTGCGTTTAAATTTCGATTTTTATAAATGATGTATAATAAAGCAGTACATCATGACATCATTAAATATTTTAGATACTGGAGATAATTATATTCTTGCTATGAATAATGATAATTACAATGATGCTGTTAAATTATATGAATTACTCGATATAACTGTTAATACTATTCCTACCAATCTTAATGTATCAAAAGATACATGTGAATTTATTTATAATTCTATCGGTAAAGTAGTTTCTTATGGTTTTGTAGATAACAATAATACAGATATATTAGCTAAACTACTAGGAGATATACAAAAAACAGTAGAATATTATAAAATTAAAGATTTTTGGGCAGGTTTACAATATCCATCTAAACAATTAAAATATGATGAATCTAAAATGTTACCCTCCACTGAAAATTCATTAATATCTTCATCTGATTATAACTCTGCAATTAATAATGCAAAACCATTAACATATGATAAATTACTTCCAGATGATTTTAAAAGTGAATTTAAAAATAATCAGATTAATGAGAATATTATCAATGAACTTTCTAGTAAAATGAACGTAGTTAGTAGTTTAGCATCATATTTGCATGTATTTTATAATACAATATACAATATCTCATTAGTCGTAGATGATTCATTTATAAATAATACAACAAAGTTATCGAATGATTTTCCAGAATTCATAATAGTAAAATCAATTAATACTATTACATCAGAATGTAAAGATCATTTTATTAAATTATTTAATAAAGTATCATACAGCAATATCTCAGATTTAAGAAGTAGAATTGATGCTTTCCTAAAATTATATGATATTCCACAAGCTACGGTTAATAGTGAGAATCATGGAGAGAAAAAACGTGTGAAAGAATTCTTAGATTGGAATTATACTCTTTCCACAGATATTGATAGAAAAATGAAGGCTAATGATATTTACAAAGAGATTATTAATTTCTTATGTATACCGTTGGAAGATGCTTCTGCATTTAAAAAAAGATTAGCTGGTTATTTATTAGAATTCAATTTACAAAAGAAAAGATATAGTGATGCTTATTATTATTATGGAATTGAAAAGAAAACTACTGTATCAAATGTATCATTATCTGATATTGAAGAAAAACGAGCATCTGATAAAAATACGTGGTTTCAAACTGTTCCTAAAATTAATCGTCTTGAAGCAATTAGTACACGTAAAGACTTTACTAAAAATTCTTTTATGAATGGAAGATAAAATTTGTCCAAGTACTATTAACACAAAATAGTTTATGTACTATAATTGATAATAAAAATGCAATAAACAATATATGTAAGAAATTGAGCTTTGTTATATTTGATATAAACCATGTGACTAAAATAGTCGCTATTACATCCACAATAGCTACATTAAATATTCTGAAAGAATGAACACCTTCTTTTTCTTTTCCAAAAATATGTTTATATTTACACAACATATTTTACATTTACATTATACATAAATTCAATTCATTCAATTCATAATTTGATAATTTAAACTAATTTATACATAAAAATCGTAGAACAAGATCTGTAAATGTAATATATCTATCTAATTCATCTACTAATGATAGATGTGAATTTAATCTTTTACCACCTAAACCTATCTTGAATAAATCTGTTTTATACCCCAAACATAAAATTTTACACCCTGATTCAAAAGAATTCAAAAGAATATCCATATATTTGAAAGAATATAGATCTTTTACATCAGTGTTTACAAACATACTTAATACATAATGTACTTTTCTTGCACGATATTCAACAGATATACACACTAAATCATATATTTCAGTTTCTTTTACGTAAATCAAGGTTGTTATTATATTGGATTGATCGAGAAATAGTTGTAAAGAATAATACCAAATCCAAAATAATATACTCTTATACCAAGAATTCTTTGCCATTACTTTTTTAGCAAATTCAATTTCTTTCTCATCCTTAAATAATCCTGATATATGAAATACATAAATATCATCATCATACACTAATCGTGTAGATTTAGCAAGATGAAACTTTATAGACGTTTTTACATTACTGTCTATAAAATCACTGATAGACTGTGAATCATTAGGTATTTTAACATAATATACCAACGAAACAAATACTTTTAAAAAGAATTCATAAAACATTTTTTCTTGTTTTGTTTGATAATTATAATTCCATCATAGGAATTCATAAATAAAAAAATATAATTCAATAATCAATTTTTGATTTATCATGCCATCCAATCGCCAATATTATCCCAACAAAACTCTAATTGTCTAAGATCAAAAACTAACCAATCTTCTCCGTTTTTAACCTTAACGTCAACGATAGACATCAATTTATTCATTACCTCATGAAGTAATGATGTTCCACCCATTGTATGTAAATCTTGCCCTAGTTTCCTAGCATATACATTTGGAATACCATTTTCATCTATGAATACAAAACGTTCGTCGATATCATGAGATGGATATGTATCCATCATCATCACTAGTTCATTTACAATATTATCAATCATTTTATTAATATTAGTATTAATATCCATGTACATATTACGAGTCATCATCAGTATATTTATAATAAGATTGATAGGTAATTAAAGCCTTTGTAAAATAAAAAATAATTTTATTATCAAATTTTTATATTTCATATATCTCATATATCTCAAGTAATCTTTAGACGTCTTAGACTTACTTTTTCAACTTGTTCACGTTCTTCGTAAATCTTGTGAAGAATTTCTTCTTTTTTGTTTTCATTATCTTTGAAATAATCACATATACGTTGTTTAACAACTTTTTGAGTTACAGCTGGTTTAACTACAGTAGTTTTACAACGGATTCGTCCTTCTTTGGTATTAATATCCTCAATATTATATTTACACATAAACTTAATAATAATTCTATTTAATTCGTCACATACTTTCTTTTTATCTTTAATAACCTGTTTAGCTTTCTTGATAAAATTGTCATATTCAATCCATTTTTTCACATAATTTTTAAAATCTTCCAAACTAATATTTTCAGGAACATCATATAATACTAATGCTGTCTCTTTTTCAGGAAGTGATGAAAGAACTGGTTGTTGCGAGGTTGAATGCGACGTTGAATGCGACGTTGAATGTGAAATTTGATGTGATGTTGACGGTTGATGTTGATAAGAACGTACTTGTTCAGATACAACACTTGGAGTTGGCGTAACGGATTGTTGCTGTTGTTGTTTTAAATATGTTTCCATCATTTGTCTTTTTAATGCCATATTCTCCATTATTAACGATTTATTCTAATTAAATGTATTAATTCTTTATATGATTTTTTTACAAAGATAGAAAAATGTTTAATGCTACATATTATTTCAAAATACTTCGATATCATAAACTTCATTCTGATTCTGATACGTATAAAATTTATAGATTATTTAACTGATTAAGAATTGAATGTAATTCATCATTTAATTTCTGCAATGTCAAAGGTACCGGTACTTGGAATGATGGTCTACCGTCAGATTCTAGTTTGGATTGTGATTTGATCTGGGATTTGGTACCTTTTGTTGATTTAGCCTTTGGTTTTAGTTCTTTTTTTGAAGCAGCAGCTTTAGTACTCTTTTTTTTTGTTTCTTTTGCTGGTTTAATCTTGCCATTTATAAATTCTTTAAGATCTTCTGCTGTTCTACTTCCCTCATATATTTTTTTCTCTGCTGTTGTACCATTATTCTTTTTAACAAAAATAATAATCATTGGAAAGTAAACCATTCCATCTTTTGGGGTTACTCGTTTATATACCTGTTTGTCCTGTTTTAAAACTGATAAGGCATCATTCTCAATTTGAACAACATTTACATTTTTACCTACAGATGTTTTAAAGTGTTCCCATTCTGGTTTAAACATTTGACAGTGTCCACACCATGTAGCATGGTTCAAGAGCACAGTATTTTTATTCGAAATCAATAATCTTAGTTTTTTCATGTTTTCTGGAGTGACATCACTTGCACTATCTAATTGAAGTATTGTCATTTATTTACTTATATTAATATTTTTTATATTAAAAATATCACTTTTTTAAATTTCTATATAATTGTTAGCATTACCTTCTTTTGATAATCCAACTACAGCAAAACAGTCTTGTATCATATTTAACTTTAATTCTTTATCCCTGGAAGCATCTTTAAATCCGACATCTGGACCTTTGTTAATCTCGATTAAAGTCATATTAAGCTTATCATCAGGTGCTACATCAACCCCATACACATTAAATTTAACACCTGGTAAACTTTTATTCTCTTTTGCAAGAATTTCTGTATAGGTTTGTTTAACAGCTTTAAATAAGGTAATCATATTTTGTCTTAACAATCGTGATTGAGATTCGCCTAATAATTTGTCAAAATCTTTGTGTGTTAAGGGATTTTCTTCGTACACCTTGCGATCTATATAACCAGTTGTAATATTTACATCTCTCTCAACACTACCTTTTTCAAACATTTTTGGTGTGTAATACATAAAACCATCATTATAAATATAGAATCTCGGTTTGTTATCTTTAATGACAACTAAGAAATATACACGCATATTTATTTTCCTACCATTGACTAAAAATGGATTTTGCAATAATTCTTGGCATACAACATAATTTTCTGATGCTGCTTTATTAACAATGAAATCTATATCTTTAGTAATCATATTTCCTTCTTGTCGTTGCACGTTCTTTTTAATCATATAAAGCGATTCATTTGTATGTTGTGCTATTAATTTTTCCAAGTCATTCTTGTTATCTAATACAAATGATTGTGGGATATAGGCATGATAGCCATTTTGATTCATATATTTTGCTAATTGTGCTTTATTCGCCATTTCATCAGATCCTTTTAATCCATAAATATAATAAGGAACATTTCTTTTGAAATGTACATTACCAATATTCTGATCAATATAAGAATAATCTGAAAATAATATTAAATTTGCATTATCAAAATCTTTACTAATTTTGTAATTATTTTTTTGAATAAGATCTGTAAATGGAGACGTTGGAGAATCTGTATTATCTTTGTTTGTAAAATTACTATTAAATTGAAAAACTTTAACCTGTCTCATTTCTATGTCTTTTTTAATTCTGTAATGACGTAAAGATAATGCAATAAATAAACATATTATAAGAACGGTTATTAAAGTTATTACTACTATCATACGCATATTTAATATAGCAAAACATTTCTATTTATACAAATTTCTATTTATACAAGTTTCATTTATATCTGGAACTTTTGGAGCCATATGTGTTTCAAATTCAAATATATATAATGGATTCAATTTACGCCACTCTTCATAAAACCATTGAAAATTACCATAACGAATACGCTGTTCATCTGAATTATTTATCTTCAAGCTTACATAATTCTGACCAATATCTGTAATTGTACATAGCAATGTATCACTTATACCATACATATAAAAATTATATGAAATAACATCTCCAACAGAAACAGGAATATCATTTACTGCATACATTGAATTTATACTTCCTTATATCCAATAAAATCTTATATAGAGTTAATCAAGATTAATATATACTTTTATATCATCAAAAATTAATGAGATGAAAACAACCAAGATAACTTCCAAGACAATACCCAAGAAAAAAAATATAAAAATAAATGGTGGATACGTACCAGAACAACGTTTTTATTCTGCTGCATTTACTCTGTTATCGTCCATTATAAAAGATCATGTGTGTAATTCCAGAAAGACAGTATTATCAACAAATACAAGTTTTATTAATCAATTTAATACATTGTATCAATTGTTCAGAAGTATTATGTTTTTAGAATTGAATTCAAAATTCAATTGTGTGTTATCTAAATTATATACAACATGGGATACATTTACTAAATTATCTTTTCTAGGAGTACTATATCTTGCAAGATTTAAAAGTGTAGATGATAGTGTATTATTGAAAAATAACTCTGCAAATTGTGATTTTGCAATATTTAAAGTTAAAACACTGTTCAATACAGATAGAAAATATTTTATAAAATTTGTATCATACCCTTGGGTAGGTGATGATGATATTATCATCAATGATTGTCTACATGGAAAACTTTTAAACAAACTGTTATTACAATATCCAGAATTTAAAGATCATTTTATGATTTTTAATGAATCATTCTTAACATTTACAACTAAATCTTCTCCAAAGAATTGGTCAATTAAAGACATAATGAAACTTTCTGATAAATATCCAAGTTTTATATCTGAAAAAAAATATGCAGCTGTATTTGACAATATCAACGGACATTCTTTATCAGATTTGCATTTAGATATTTACTCGAAAAAGTTATATGATTATGTATTTTATGTAGATTTTCCTATTTTTTATGATGCATTTGAAGAATTAGGACTTAAACATGGTCTTATCCATAATGATTTACATTTAGGAAATATATATTTTAATTCAGATACCCAACATCTAATGATGATAGATTATGGTAGAATGAGTATAGGTAGTAAATTATATCAACAAAATGATGCAAATAACATATTAAGGTCTGAAATGACAAGGTTAAATATGACATATCTTAAAAATTCAGAGATAAATAGGTCATATAATAATAAGACCATTACATATAAAGAATTTATTCAAGCTACCAATAATTATTTACATTCTGATATTACATCATCATATGACCAGGGGGTATATTATCCTTTGCATATTATGGATATGATTACATTATGTGCAAATTTATATATTACAAATCTCCAACGTAAAGACAATAAACCAATAACAATGAATTTTTTAACAATATCAGGCGATATAAAAAATAGAGAAAAAATACAATTTACAGTATATAAATCAACTGATTTATTATTTGGATTATATATTCAATCTTATGATAAAATACTAGATGAATTAAGTAGTTGGAGGCAAAAAAGTAGTCTAATTATTTTAGAAGGTATGATGTATTTTTCAGCATTTTTATTATTTATAAAGGACAAAGGAGATGATACTAAACCACAAACTCGAGATAAAATTACCTATACATTCAATGATATAGATGATTTTTTCTGGTTGTATTTTCAATATATAGGTTCTCAAAATGATGCAAGACGATTTTTAAAATATTTATTCAATTCTGTTGCAAATTATAAAAAAAATGAAATCTTAGTAAGAAAGACAAGAATATTAAAAAAATTGAGTAATTCAAAGTATAATAAGAAGATACAAATAGCTGGTGTATCAAAAATGGATGATCGTGAAGACATTTCAAATTCAGATAAAAATATGCAAATATCTAATGAAAATTTAGATGAAGCATTTGCAAAAAATCGTGATAAAAAATATAGAGCACCTGTAAAACGTGCAAATATTACAATTTCAGATGAACCAAATGAGTCCGATTTAGTTTGCCCTATAACAGATGATATTACTATTCTAAAACCTTTTCTTGCAACATATGATGGTGGAAAATCATATAAGAAAACATCAAAATAGTATTTTATCTTGAAAAACTATTGATTGTTTTTGTAATATTTGTTTGTCAATTCTTATCAAGATGCATTGACAATATTTTCCAACACTGTCACTCTTTCAGAAAGAGATTTGTAAGATGTTTCTAAATTTTCTATTAAATTTTGATTTTTTTGAATGCAACCATACATAGCTGCATATATCTGATCTGTGTTAAGTGTTCTACAATCTTCTAGTCCAAATTGATTAATTTTGTCTACTGCTTTAGGGAAAAATAATTCAACATCTTGAGCAATCCAACCTAATTTGCTACGATCTTTTACTTGATCGTCTGTATAAATATCATATTTCCATGTATATTTTTTTAATGGAATTGATTTTATTATCTCATAACATCGATCTAAATCTGCCAATACAATTCCATCTTTAATTCGTGCATCGGACGCAATTGTCCATGTACTTGTACTTGGTTTAGCTGCACTATCTGTACTTAATTGTAATTGATAACTCGGATTACTTAATCCAATACCAACATTCGATGATAATAAAAATACATTACTTGATGTATTTGACCATTGACCAGTATCAGTTAATCCATACCAATTTGAACTATACCATGTTAACATCTTATTTGAATATGCTGGAACAGTAAATGTCTGAAGAGTAGTAGTATCATTTGAATTTCTGATATTAATAGTTAAATCATTTGAAGAAACATTTAATAAATATTTATAAAATCCATTACTACCTGTCAGATCAGAAACTAAACTATATGTTGTTTGTGTTGATTTTAATATACTTAAATTACAATCACTGCTTATATAAGCAGGATCTGTATCATCATAAAATAAATAATTCATTGCTAATGCACCATATTGACGAATATTTCCAGTTACATTTAAATCACCAAATACATCTAGAGAATATCCGGGATTACTTAATCCAATACCAACATTTGATGACATAACATAAATGTTACTAGATGTATTTGACCATAAACCTGCATCAGTCATTCCATACCAATTAGAATTGTACCAAGTTAAGACTCTATTAGATGATGCTGGTACGATAAATGATTGCAATGTAGTTGAATTATTTGAATCTCTAACATTAATTGTAACATCATTCGTTGATGCATTCACTAAATATTTATAGAATCCATTATCAGTTACACCTAGACTAGATACTAAATTATATGATGTCTGTCCAATAAGCACACTAACATTACTAGAATTATTAATTGTTAATGCATCAGTATCATCATAATTTAATAATGCACCATAAGGTAATCCATTTCGAATGATAGATCCTGTTATATTCACATCACCATTTACATCAAGTGCAACTCCTGGATTTGATTTCCCTATACCTACATTGGAAGATAATATAAATACATTGCTAGATGAATTAGACCACTGTGATCTATCATATCTTGTGCCATTTAATTTTAATTCACCTGTAAAATTAATATCACCTACAACATCTAATGGATAAGCTGGATTATTTTTGCCAATACCTACATTAGAACTTAATAAATATACATTTGAACCTAAAATACCCCATGGTGAAGACATATCTAAGACTATACCATTTGATCTAAATGCTCCACTACTGACATTAATATCACCAAATACATCTAAAGTATATGCCGGATTACTTAATCCAATACCTACATTTGATGATAATACAAATACATTACTTGAATTATTTGACCAAACACCAATAGAATCAGTTAATCCATACCAATTTGAATTATACCAAGTTAATATTCTGTTTGAATATGAAGGAATTGTAAATGTTCCAAGTGTTGTAGTATCAGTCGAATTGCGAACATTTACAGTTACAAGATTTGACGATGTATTAACTAAATACTTATGAAATACATTACAAGATGTTGCTAAACTTGATACTAATTTGTAAGTTGTTTGAGCCTTAAGTACACTTGCGTTACTAGAATTATTTATAATTAATGGATCACTGTCATCATAAGGAAGATAGCTAACCGATAATGCTCCATACTGTCTAATATTACCAGACACATTCAAATCTCCCAAAATATCTAGTCTATATAATGGATTGCTTGTACCAACACCAACGTTTGATAAATAATAAATATTACTAGATACATTCGACCATTGACCTGTATCTGTCATTCCATACCAATTAGAATTATACCAAGATACCATTCTATTTGAATAAGATGGAATTACAAATGTTTGCAATGTAGATGTATTATTTGAATTTCTAACATTTATTGTAATATCGTTAGAAGATGCGTTGACTAAAAATTTATAAAAACCATTATCTGATGTTCCTAAACTTGATACCAAATTATAAGAAGTTAATGTCTTTAATACACTTACATTACTAGTTAAATTTATAGTTACAACATCACTTTCTTCAAATAACATATAATTTCCAGTTAATCCACCATAATGTCTAATATCTCCTCTAATATTAGCATCACCACTTACATCTAATGTATATACTGGATTACTCAAACCAATACCTACATTGGAAGATAATATAAAAACATTACTTGACGTGTTTGACCATTGTGACCCATCATATCGTACACCATTGTATCTCAATGTTCCTGTAAAATTTATATCACCCACAACATCGAGTGGATAGGCTGGATTTGTTTTTCCAAGACCTATATTACTTGGTGCAGAAAGATATATATTACTAGATGTATTTGACCAAGTTGAAAATATAGCACCATTACGTCTTAAATTTCCGGTATAATTTATATCACCAGTTACATCCAATGCATATGATGGATTAGATTTGCCTATACCTACATTTGATAATGTATAAATATTTGAGGTATAACTAAACCAATTATATAATGCTGTTCCTGCTTTAGTCAATGTACCATTATAATTCATATTTCCAGTAATATCAACTGTATATGCTGGATTTGAATTAAAAATACCTAGTCTATTTGATGTTATTGTTATTGCAGGTGTAGTTGTTGATGGACTAATAAATATTCTTTGTGAATTACTTTGAGTGTATATTAATAAGTCATTATCTACGGCATTTGTAAATGTATCTGCTGCATTTGATGCTATTCTTACATATGCACCAAGATTTGCCATTTTAATATTGACTCACAAAAATAATCATTTTTTGATACGTGATTCTAAATCTGAAATACGTAATAATAAGTTTTGATTTATACTTTCTAAGTCTTCAATAATGGTTTGCTGTTTTTGTAAACAACCATACATTGTTGCATATAATTGATCTACATTAAGATTTCTACAATCTTCTATTCCATATTGATCCAATTTATTAACTGCTTTTGGAAATACTGGTTCTACATCCTGTGCTATCCAACCTAATCTATTAAAATCTTTTACAATATTTGCAAATAAATCTTGTCTTAGTGTGTATTTTTTAAGAGGAACTGTTTTAATAATTTCTACACACCGTTCTAAATCTGCTAAAACAATTCCATCTTTAATTCTTTCATCAGAAGCTATTGTCCAAGAATTTGTACTTGGTTTAGCAGCACTATCTGTACTTAATTGCAATCTGTAAGCTGGATTACTTAATCCAATACCAACATTTGATGCAGATACCATATATACATTATTTGAACTATTTGACCACATACCTTTATCAGCTAAACCATACCAATTTGATTCATACCATGTTAATATTTTATTTGAATATGAAGGAATCGTAACTGTTTGTAGAGTAGTTGTATCATTTGAATTTCTTATATTTACTACAGCATCATACGGTGATACATTAAGTATATTTTTAAAATATCCATCGCTATTTGAATCTAAACTTGATATTATTTTATAATTAACACGGGGATTATTAATTGCATATTTCATAACAAAACCTTGTATTAATGATGTTGGTATTGATAATGATCCAGTATTTATAATATTACTATTTATATAAATTGTACCTAAATTTGAAGTAGAATTACTAGTATTTGTTGGAGAATTACCACAAATGTATAAATTTTGATTAATAAAAGTACTATTAGTTGTACTAGCTCTATAACCATCTATAATATTCCACCAGTTTGCAATACCATTTGAATTATATTTAATTATAAATGGATTACTATATCCAGGAGTTAATACTGGAGTTGGAAGGATTATTCCACTATTAACTCCATTTGAATTTAATATTGTTGGATTAGAACCAATATAATAACCTGATATATAAATTGAATTATCAGAATCTAAACTAACGGTATTTCCTTGGGTTGCGCCATTAGATTGAGATATACTATTAGACAATGTATTTAAACCTGCATACCATTGTGCGATACCATTTGAATTATATTTCAATAAATATGCATTTCTATTGCTAAATCCTCCGAATATAATGCCACTTGCTATATTATTTGAATTATATACTATTGTGTTAATACCAGCTTGACCTGTCATATATAAATTTAAATTATTATCAATAGCGATTCCGCCTAGAACACCTGATATAGCTGAAGCATACATACTTACAAACCATTCACAAATTGCATTTGAATTATATTTAATAACACATGGTATTCCACGAGGAGTTCCAGTACTTATTGTAATATTTTTACCACTACTTGAATTATTAGAATTGTAAATAATACCTGTTATTTCGGTATTTGAAAGATATATACCCCCTATATATAAATTTTTATTACTATCTACTTTAATAGTGTTATTTATTACAATACCTGCACTTACAAACCATTGGGTAATACCATTTGAATTAAATTTAGCAACACACGAGTTGGATAATGTTGCAAATGTAGGTGTTAACCCACTTGATATGTTATTAGAATTATAGATAGTAGCAGAAGTTGATCCAATTATTCGACTACCTACATATACACTCGATTCTGAATCCACATCTATTGCCCCAACTTGTTCATCACCTGTACCATCAATACTAACGAACCACTGAGCAATACCATTAGAATTGTATTTAATAGCATAAACAGCTGTAGTTGCCGAAGTAGTTGTACGTAAAGACATACCACTTGCGCTATCATTTGAATTGTAAATAGTTGTTGAAGTATTACTATATACACCAGCCATATACACATTTAAATTTGAATCAACTGCAATTCCAATGCCATCTGTATTATTACCTCCAACCCTAACATACCATTGTACAATCCCATTTGAATTATATTTAATTGCATATGCACATGTTCCAAACGATACAGTTGGCATAGATAATCCACTAGCGATATTACTAGAATTATAAATAGTCACAGGTAATGAAGCTTGATAATTTCCACATATATATATATTTCCGTTTACATCACATGTTATACTATTTGGCCTAGTAATAGTTTGTGGACCATCTGTTAGTGAAAAACAACATACATCATAATTTTGAAGTATGTATTGATTAGATGATGTTACTGGTATTAAATTGCTATTATCAACAGCATCAAGCGTTAATTGTGTAGATGCTATTGAATTAGACTTGCGTATATTTCCAGTAATATTAATATCTCCAACTACATCTACAGTATAAACTGGATTACTTGTTCCAATACCTACATTAGAATTTAATAAATATAACTCATTTGCACTATTAATACTCCATTGTTCATCATCTGCAGTTTCTATCCAATTAGAATCATACCATACTAATAATTTATTCGATTTTGATGGTATATTTACTGTTTTAAGTATTTGACTATCATTTGAATCTTTGATACTTACATTAATATCATAACCCCATGTATTGATTATGTTTTTATAAAATCCATTACTAGCTGCATTTAAATTTAATAATCTATAATCATAATTTGCAGTATTTAAATTTATAGCAAATGCTGCTGATGCTGAATTAACAGGATTTCGCAAGGTTCCATATTGAACATCTGTATAATAATTATCACTGTAATAAATATTTGCATTTGAATATGAATAAAAACCAGCTATATACACATTGCTATTATCTAAACTGATTACACAATCACTTACAGAATCACTATTTGTACTATCTAATGTTACGTGCCAATTATATATCCCATTTGAATCAAATTTAACTAGATATGTAGAATTTACTCCTGGTACTTTTAATTTATTAGAAGTATTATTTGTACTATAAATCCATGCAAATGATGAATTATATAATCCAGTTACATATATATTATTAGTATTATCTACACTAATACCTACATTGCTAGTAAATCCAGTTGAGCCTCCTATAATCATTTGCATTTTATAAACCAAATTTGAATCATATTTTACAACATATCCAATATTTACACCAGTATTTGATGGTAGGAAGTAACTACTATCGGTATTATTTGAATTGTAAATAGTAACATTTGATGTTGAATTATAAGTACCACACATATACACATTTCCTTGGGCATCTAATGTTATATTCGCTCCAATTTCTGAACCCGCTCCACCATCAATACTAGCAAACCCTTGACATATTCCATTTGAGTTATATTTTACAATATAGGCACCAACTGTTGCTATAGTTCTAAATGTCAAACCGCTTGATACGTTATTTGAATTATAAATAGTAGCATTCGATGAATAATATCCAGATACATATACATTTAAATTAGAATCGATTGCAATATCCATATTGCTATCTGTGCCTACTCCATCTATACTAGTAAACCATTGACATACTCCATTTGAATTATATTTAGCTACATAATTTGCAGATCCATTTGGAGATCTTAATGTAAAACCACTTGATACATTATTTGAATTGTAAAATACTGGAGTACCAGTTGAATAATTACCTACCATATACATGTTACCATTATTATCGCATCTAACACCTGTATTCCTATCTGATGCTGTGCCATCGACACTTACAAACCATTGTGCAATACCATTTGAATCATATTTTACTACAAAACCTGCGGCAGATGTACATACTCTTAATGTATATCCACTATTTGTATTATTTGAATTATATATAATTGTATTAGTTAATGCATTTGACTCTGAATAATAACCAGATAAATACACATTTCCATTTAAATCTGCAGCTACTCCAACCCCTAGATCAGAACCCAAACCATCCACACTAGCAAACCATTGACAAACACCATTTGAATTATATTTTACTACATATGCTGCATTATTTGAAGCAAATCTCAATATATTACCACTAACTGTATTATTAGAATTATAAATAATTACATTGGACGATGTATTAGATTGATAATAACCTGCAAAATAAGCATTTTTATTAGCATCTACTGCTAAATCTGAAAAAACATCTGTTCCTGTACCATCCACACTTATGAACCAATTTAGCATATTCCTTTTTAAAATACTTACATTTGAAGTAGTATTTATCAATGGATTATCTGAATCTTCCAAAGTATATTCCTTTATATTCAGAGATGAAGTTAAATTTCCTACAATATTTAAACCTCCATTAATATCTAATTTAGCAGTTGGATTTGACTTACCAATGCCAATATTAGATGTTAATATAAACACATTACTTGAAGTATTTGACCACGGTGGTGCAGCAATTGTCCAAGCAACTGTATTACTTCTTACTGTTCCTGTTAAATTAATATCACCATATACATCTAATGGATAAATAGGATTACTTTTATATAATCCTATATTAGATCCAATAATAAATAATTTATTAGTAGAATTTGACCATCTATTAGGATATTTTTTAATAGAATTAACAGCAAGTGTTCCTATCAAATTAATATTTCCATTTACGTCAAGTCTATATTGTGGATTGCTTCTCCCTATTCCAACATTTGATCCTAAAATAAAACAATTAGCTACAGATGAAATATTTGACCAAGTTGTAAAATCTGCTGTACCATACCAATTTGAACCATACCATGTTAAAAATTTATTAGATCCTGTTGGAATAATAATTTGTCTAAGTGTTGTAGTATCATTAGAATTACGTACATCTATTGTAATATCTGTTGATGACACATTCGTAATATATTTATAAAAACCATTATTAGATGTAGATAGGTTTGTTAATAATTTATATGTAAGTGGATATGTATCATATTTGGCAAAAAAAGTTGCTGAACCATTACTTGAAGTTTGCATGAGTCTTTTAGCAGAAGTATCTTGCATAATCGAAATTACTCCGGGAGCATTTGATGATGTATGATTACCCACAACATATACAGAACCATTACTATCTGTTCGTAATGAACGTGATTGAACTAATGTACTTACTGTATGATAAACAGTAAACCAATTTAATTCTCCATTAGAATCATATTTTAATACATAGGCTGATGTATTACTATTCGGAAATGTATATGAACTTGCAATATTATTCGAATTGTAAATAATTGGATTAGATCCGACATTGCATCCTGATACAAATACATTACCAGTTAAATCTGCTGCAATCGATGTAAAAGAATCATTACCTACTGAATCTAGCGATGTTGACCATCTTAAAGAACCATTTGAATCAAAACTTACTAAAAAACCTGCATTACTTGTAGTCGTTCGTAAATCATTACTACTGTATATATTACTTGAATTAAATATGCGCGATGCAGTACCAAAATTATTATAATGTCCTGCTATATAAGCATTTCCATTACTATCAATACCCACGGCATTTGTTTGAAAAACTGTGTTACCTAAAGTATTATTACTTGTCGGAGCAGCTATACTAGTAAACCATTTCGTATATCCATTAGAATCAAATTTAATCAAAAATGAAGCTAAACCGTCATTTGAACGGATTATAGCATCTCTACTCTTAATAGAATTATATACTGATACTCCTCCTAATGCTGTTGTACCTCCTACATATAAATTGTTATTTGTATCTATTTTAATATCATCAAATGTTGAATAATTACCATCTGTTGCAATATACCATTGAGCAATACCAGCTGGATTATATTTAATTATATAACCAAAATTTGATAAACCAGATGGTGTTCTTAAAGTAACATTACTACTTACTTGATTTGAATCATAAACAACAGCATTTGATTTATAATAAACACCTGATAAATAACTATTTCCACTAGAATCAACAACCACACCTGTTCCAACATCTGCATTAGTACTATCAACACCTGTTGCCCACTGAGCTACACCATTTGAATTATATTTAATCAAAAATGAAGCATTATTACTAGTAGATGGCAATGAAGGTAATCTATTACCATTTAGTTCTGCCCATACAGCACTCCCTCTACCATACCCAGGGGCAGTTGCAGACTTATTTATTCTTACGGAAAATATTCTATAAACTGCTGGTGGATCAATTGTAATATTATAAGTAACTTTAGTAGTAGAACCTGCAGTTATATTGCTTCTATCCAATAATATATCCCATATACCTGTTGATTTAAAACCATATAACCTAAAAGCACGTGCATCACTTGCGAATGTAAACGTATTTGGAAATATTGGAAAAGGCATGAATAACGTAAACCATTCACCTTTATAATTTGGATCTGAAAATCCATCGAAAAAAGCTGGATTTGTTTGTGCTTCATCAGTTGTTCCATTATAACATCCATCAAGTGTTTGCCATTTTTGATATAAATCAGAAGTTGTTACTTTATTAAATAATCTCCACACATTTAGAGATGCTGTTCTTTCACTTGATGCTTTTGCTATATATAAATTACTTCTTTGATAATTAGAATAAGATGTCATTGCTAAAGGTGGATATATACTAGACGATCCGTTATTAGATGTAGTTACCAGAGTTATATTTGTAGGTGAATTATATGTTCCTGCTATAAATATATTTTCATTACTATCTGTTGCGATAGAATTAATCAAACCTGGAGCACCCATACCATCTATGGTTGTTACCCATTGTGCTTGACAATTTGAATTATATTTTGCCAAATAAACACCATTTGATAAAGCATTCGTAGATCTATTTGAAAAAGTAATTCCACTATCCACTTCATTTGAATTATATAAAACTGCTGAATTTGATGTATTGGAATAACCACCAGCTATATAAATATTTCCATTTGAACCGATATGTAAAGCTCTTCCTGTAACATAACCAGTAGGTGACATAATAGTCCCGCACCATAAAATATTTAAATTTTGCAATATACTAGCATTAATATTAGTACTAATATATCTATTGTCAACTTCATATTGTAAATATTGACCAGCTAAATTATTATTATTATACAATGAACCGACAATGTTTAAATCACCAGTTACATCAACACTATAACTTGGATTTGTCTTGCCAATCCCGACATTAGAACCTATGATATAAATATTAGAGTTTGATAATGACGACCAAGATGCTCGATCTGTAGTTTCATACCAATTTGAATTATACCATGTTAGTATCTTGTTTGAATATGATGGAACTGTTACAGTTTTTAGAGTGGTTGTATCATTCGAATCACGAATACTAACCTCTATATTCGATGGTGTTGGATTTGTAAGTATTTTATAAAACCCATTGTTCGATGAGGCAAGATTTAGATTCGATATTAATTTATATGTCTTAGGGTCAGCACTTAAATTCAGTAAAATTCCAACATTATTACTTGATATTCTAATACTATTTGGAACTTGAATAGAATTATAATAGGTTTTAAAACTACTTGTTGCACCATTATATCTACCTCCGACATATACGTTACTTGTATCTGGACTTACAGTAATACTATACGCAATGTCATTATTTGCACCATCTAAAATAAAAGACCATTGTGCCTCTGCATTTGAATTAAATTTAACTACATATGTAGAATCATTTGTAATTGGTGTATTTAATTGTATAGAACTTGCGATATTACTTGCATTGTAAATAACTGGACTAGATAATGCATATGCATAATATCCACACACATAGAGATTTTTTTGATTATCAACATATATAGAAGGTAGAAAATCATTGCCACTACCGTCAATGGTAACAAACCATTGTGCAGTTAAATTATAATTATATTTAATAACAATAACACCTTGATTTCCTGCTGTTCTTGGAACTATAGGATAAGTTGACAAATTACAACTATTATAAATTAAACAATTACCAAAAGTTCCACCTACATACACATTTGAATCAATATCTATAGCTACAGACATAGCTATGTCTGCAGAAGATCCATCTAACGATGCGTAATTATCCAATATACCTGCATAATCATATCTTACGATATAACCACCAGTACTAGTAGTAGTTCTCATAGTAACACCACTTGATGAATTATTAGCATTGTAAATCACAGCAGCCCCGCCATATTTTCCTGCTAAATATAAATTTGATTTATTATCAACTGCTAAACTCATATTACTTTCCTGAGCACCACTTGTAGCATCAATTGTTACAAACCATTGAGCTGCTCCATTAGAATTATATTTAACAGCATAACTACCGGTAGTTGTTATATTTCTAAGAGTAAATCCGCTTGAGATATTATTTGAATTATATATAATTGGATTACTAGAATATACACCACCTATATAAACATTATAATCTTGATCAACTGTTATCTGAAAAGGTGTTTTAACACCACCTCCGTCCATACTCACGAACCATTGACAATTTCCATTTGAATCATATTTAATTGCAAATCCTGCAGATGTGCTAGTAGTAGGTGTTCTTAAACGAAAACCACTGTCATTTACATATGAATTATAAATAATTGCATTGCATGTATATGTGCCAGATATATACATATTTTGTTGAGCATCTACAGCAACAGATGTACTAGTGTTATTTCCACCTGGACTATCTAATGTAACATACCATTGTACTTGACCATTTGAATTGTATTTTGCTGCATATGCAGTTGAATATGATGTTGTTGCAGGTGCAGCAAATTTATATGGATGATCATTTGATAATGGATTAGACATTCCCCACCATTTCCATGCTAAATATCCTTCTATATTTTGTCTAGATGTAGTATCAAGTGCTGTATTATAATGTAATATTTCACCAAATCCACCAGCAAGCAATCTACTTCCAGACCAATGTCCAATATCAACATTACTCATTTGATACTGTGTCACTGATGTTGCTACATTTGATCCTTGAAAAACACCATTAATATGCATAGTAGTCGTTGCTGTACTACCGCTTAT
>JACCEC013140700.1_pt1 | contig 20502 bp, 34 predicted proteins | sample 7450121 | NCBI WGS metagenome assembly JACCEC01 (sample SAMN15323455, study PRJNA562643) | freshwater metagenome | isolation source: river surface water | place: USA:Blue River Watershed | collected 2017-08-18 | reverse complement strand
TTCGACGGACGCTGGAGCGGGCGTTGGTCAGCAAGCAGCAGCGCGACTGGGTTGGCGGACGTGATGTGGGCAGGCTCGATAGCAGGCGCTTTGCTGCGGTGATGGCTGGCCGCGTCAATGTGTTCAAGGAGAGGACGGATCGGGCCGAGATTGATACGGCGCTGACTGTGCTGGTGGACTTGAGTGGTTCGATGATCCGTGAGAGCAAGGACAGGGTGGCACGGGATTGCGTGATGGCCTTGGTCGAGGCCGTGGATCGGACAGGTGTGGCGTATGAGGTGATCGGGTTCAGCAACCGCAGGGAACTGCCACGGGGCTGGAAGGATCAGATTGAGAAGGGGCTGGCGCGCGGCATCGAATATGCGCGTTGGGAACCGCTGGACATGGTGATCTTCAAGGGGTTCGAGGATCGCCTGTTTGAAGCCAAGGGGGCGCTGTACGGCATCCCGAGCTTCGTGGGTGGGGAGAACACGGATGGCGAGGCGCTGTCCATGGCCTACTCGCGACTGAAGGCGCGGACGGAACGACGCAAGGTGTTGCTGACGTTGAGTGATGGTGCGCCAGCGTGCAAATCAGCCAACTACAGTGCGTTGATGGAACACCTGAAGCGGACGGTTGCGGCGATCAAGGCTGACGGGTGTTCCTGTTTGGGTGTCGGCATCATGGATGACACCGTGGCCAGATACTACCCCGAGTATGTGGTGGTCAATTCGTTGAAGGACTTGGCTGGCCAGACGCTGACGCTGCTGGGCAAGCATCTGCTGGGCGAGCGCGTGATCTCGCGGACGCTGGCTGCGGCCAGCTGACAATCATGCCTATGCGGATTGGAGAGGACGGCTTTGCCGTCAAGAAGCGGGCACCCGTGAGGGTGCGCGCTGAATGGCTACGTCTGTGGCCAGGCCAAGGGATGAGGTTCTGGGGTCTGGTTGGCAAGCGGGTCAAACAGGGGCGCGTCCGGCACAAGGACTTGGTTCGGGTGCGCCAGATATGTGAGCAAGTGAGTAGAGAAATACTCTGACAAAGGATGGAGAAGAGAGATGGTTGAGAACAAGAACGACAAGATTGCTAAGGGCCTGATGGCTGACAAGCTGGACGGATACTTGCCCACGAGGGAAGACGTGGACGATGCCTTCGAGGTGCCCGTGCCCTTGAGTGAGCGGGCCAGGGTGCGTGGACGTGGCGAGTATGGGGTGCCTGTCATGGGCAGCAAGACTTCGTCGCTGTCACGTCGGGACTGGGTGGCGCGGAACCCTGCGCTGGAGACACCGCACGTGTTGAGCAAGCCCAAGGCAGACGAGAAGCTGCTGCGGATTAAGTACATGACGCGGATCGTTGGGGATGAGGCCGTGTATTTGCAGGAAGACTGGGACGAGGCGGTCAGTGAGGTCGTGAAGATGATGCTCGACTGCGCTGAAGGTGTTGGTCTTGTTGTTAAGAATGGGGCGCTTGGTCAAGCAATGCGATTGGTTGTGGGTCAGGCGATGCTTGAAGATATGTATTACATGTGCGACAGTGGTGACGTTCTCAAGGTTAGAGTTGAAGGGTGACAGGTGTCGCTGGCCCCCCGCCAAGGGGGCCAGCGTTGTCTGGGCAATGAACTGGATATTGGAATTGATAGGAGACTGAAGGATGGATGACGACTTTGTAAAGTTTCTTGCGGCGTTGGCGTTCGGGTGTTTGTGCGGGGCGATTGGCAGTGCGATTGAAGGGAAGATGACCAGAACCTACTACGAGAGCGCCGCTGTGCAGCGTGGCTTTGCGCTGCATTGTCCCGATGATGGCGAGTGGGCTTGGAAGGGGGAGTGCGGGGAATGACCGATCAGGAATTGGTTGATGCGCTGTGCAACGTCTACGTGGGCGACACCATTCGGCTGACTGCTGCCGAGCGTATTCAAGGCATACTATTTCTACTGCAAGATGATCTTTGTGACTCAAAGGATTGGCAGCAGGGAGACATGCTGGAGCGTGTCCACTGGCTGATCGCGATGCTCAAGTCCAAGTCAGAAGAGGTGGACGCGTGGGTGAAGATTGCCAACAAGAACGTCGACCGCATTGAAGGGTTAGAGGGGGCGTTGAAGGCTATTGCAGCCGAGGCCTCTGTGCCCGTTCACACGGGGAAGAGCGGGATCAACTTCAAGAAGATGTATGAGGGCTGGCGCAAGATCGCAACGAGCCGCATCGACATTGCCAGAGCAGCCATTAAGGGAGAGACGAATTGAGAGTGAGCAAACAGAAGATGCCAGATGGTGGGCAGGAGGGCGACAAGCCCAGCCTGTATGTCATCAGGGATGCAATCAGCGCGTCGCGCAAGACGGTCGATGTGCCCGTGATCTCGACGCATTCGATGGGGCCTCGCACCGCGTCCGTCACACTGGGGCGCGCACCATGGGAGGTGGACAATGAAACCAAGTGAAGCCCTTGAAGAACTTAAGAACATGACGGTCTGCCGCTGCGACGAGGCTTACACAGGCAGGGGTCGGCATGATCCGTATAGCCAATGTGACTACGCTGACGAGGTGAAGATCGTGGCTGACTACGTGGCCGATCTGGAGGAAAGGCTGGCCACGATCCATCGGGTGGCGCAGGAGGCCATCGAGACACACGATCAGCCGCACTACGGAGACGTGGACACGGCCATGGATCACTCGGCGGACGCGATTGATTTGTTGCGGACTGCGCTGGCGACGTCGGTCAGGGAGCTGAGCTGGTCTTACGAAAACGATGGACGTGAGGCAGTTGGTCAGCTCGAGGACGAGGTGAGCGGGCGGGACAGCGGGTTGTATGTGACCTACCGCATCGGGAGCTGGGCTGGTCGATACGTGCTCGACTATCCGGACAAGCCCAGCGTCCACTTTGACACGAGACAAGAGGCTGTGGACGCGGCCCAGTCGGACTGCGCGAAGCGGGTCGTGGAAGCGTTTAATCTTGGTGTCGTGATGCGAGTGATGAAGGAGCATTTAACCCGCCCCACGGGGCAGAAAGAGGAGTGAATAATGAGCAATGAAATTAAGCCATGCCCGTTCTGCGGCGGCGATAAGAACACGATCTGCACGACGGATTACAATGGCAGGGATGCCTATGCTGTGTCCTGCCGATACCCTAACTGTCATGGGTCTATATTTACACTTGGTTGTGGATATTTTTCCACCAAGGATCAGGCAATCGCCGCATGGAACACCCGCGCCCTACCCGCCGCCCCTATGGGGGTGAAGGTGAAGCCGTTGGAGTGGAAAGAATGCCACGAAGAATTGCGTCGAAAGGGACAAGATTTTAGCGCGCGAAGCCCTGTTCGGTTTTACCCTATCTCTATCCACAAAAAAAATGACGGATGGTGGTTGAGTACAGATCAAAAAACACACCCAAGCCTTGAAGCCGCGCAGGCCGCTGCCTTTGAAATTGAACAGGATATGATCCTCGCCGCCCTCACCCCTTCGCCCGCCGCCCTTGCCGATCTGAAAGGCGGTGCGGAATGATTTACGATGGCTCTCTAAAAAGCAAGTTTTTGCTATCAGTTGAAATCGCCCGTCAGTTGATCGGTGATATTTTTAGCCTTGGCATGGTATCGCGCGCCGTAAAAACGCAGGCTGATGGCTGGGTGGAGGCCGACAGACTTTTGCAGGCGCTTGAGAAAATTGCCGACTGCGAAACTGCGGGCGCGAATGGAACCGTAAAGCGCATGGCGAAAATTGCAAATGAAGCGATGAAAGGCGGTGCCTGATGGGAGAGGTGAAGACACCGTTGGCCGAGAGGGTTTTGAAGAACGGCGAAAGCAAGTTTAGCTTTGGGCCTGACCATACTATTGCGGACATCTGTCGTCATCTGCAAGGCGAAGGCTGTGCAGAAGATGCGATCTACATTTTGCGCGAGTTGCTGGGGGTGAAGGACGCGGCCAAGGCCAGTGTCGTGCCGCTGGTGTGGGAGCAGATGGTTGACCCCGCAGGTCAACCCACTCGCCTGCACCGTGCGTGGTGTCCGCTGTTCGAGCGGCACTACTGGGCGGAGAGGAAGGATCGGATACCGAAGGTCGAGAGGCTGCGGGCCATGCGTATTTTGAAGGTCATACGGGTTGAACAGGAGGTGATGCGATGAGTGACTGGGATCGCCTGGAAGGTATGGGGCGGGCTGGTGGACTTGGCGGATTTACGGAGACGCCGGACTGGTGGCGTGAGGGTGGGGTGTGTGCGCAGATCAAAGGGATGCTGCTTCGGATGACTGCGTTGGAGCGAGCTAGTCTCTTTGGGGACGGTGAGGTTCGCAAGCTGGTGATGGATGCTGTGGACTCGGAGAAGGTTGCTTGGGCCAAGAGGGATGCGGAAGAGATACCGAAGATACTTGAGGCGAAGGGAAAGTTTCCACGCAAGAAGACGGTCAAGCCTTACTGGATGCGCACGATTGAAAGCGTGGACATGGAGAAGAGAGGCAGCGAGCGGCTGGTCGGTGACTGGGTGATGGAGCCAGCCAGTGAGTGTGACGAGGGCGAGTATGTGGTGGTGGGTCTGCGCTTTCCAGAGAAGCGGTATGCCCTGTGTCAGGTGAAGAAGGGAAAGGTGGCAAGGTTGTTTGTGGATGTGCGCCCCGACATCGAGATCGAGGGCTTGGTTTGCTTGAGGGAGGTCGCGGAATTTGGCGTCTTCCTCGAGGTAGTGATGAATGTGGGTGTGCCTGGAACGGAGAAGGGTTGATCGTTGGGTGTATCACCTGTTATACAGGGGGTGTATGGGTGTCGGGCAGCTGATAGGGAGTTCTTGTGTATGAGTGGGCAGCTGGATCGGATCGAATGGAAGCTGGATATGCTGCTGGCGATGTTGCGCGGTGGCAATGCAGGGGTGGCGGTGGGTGTGAGCCCGCCGCCACTTCCACGAGAAGAGGTAGAGGCGGCAGGGCTTAGCGGGGAGGATCGCAAGGTTCTGGAGGTGATGAGGGGCATGAGTATGAAGCAGCATGCCGCCTTGCAGATGGTGGTGAGGGGGGCCAGCAATCAGGAGATCGCGGACAGGTTCGGGGTGAGCGTGAACACGGCGAAGGTGTATCTGCGCAGCTTGGCCAAGAGGTTGGGGGTGACGCTGCGGACGCAGATTGCCGTGAAGGTTCTGCCTGTGATGCGGGCCTTGAGTGATGAGGAATATCGGGCTCTGGCGCGTGGACTGCCCAAGGATTGGGATCAGGACTACGCGTTTGTGCGGAGAGAGGATGACCCCTACTGGGCCAGCTACACGGGCAGCCGAGTGAAGGGTGAGGATGATCTGGATTTGGATGAAGGAGAGTGAGGATGGGTCTGGAATTAAAATGGATGGGCAAGGCTTGGTATGTGATGGGGACGCTGACCGACCCTACGGGGGAGAAGGTCAGGGTGCGCAAGACCACGGGCTTTGCAAAGCAGGACAGGAGTTTTGCTGATGAAGTGCGGAAGCGGATCACGGAGGAGGTGAGGTCTGGCAAGTGGGGCAAGGTGGCTGGTGAGGCCGACACCTTGGGCGGGGCTGTGGACTTGTTTCTGGCACGGCCGACACCGCCTGGGGCCACGGACGTGAGCGTTTTGCTTCGGCTGAAGCGGGACTTGGGCGGCAGGAAGCTGGCCAAGTTGAGTGGGCCAGAGTTGATGGCTTGGGTGACAGGGCGCGGCAATGTGCCAGGGACTGTGGCCAGAGAGATCGGCAGCATCAGCGCCTGCCTGAATTACTCGCGGACGCTGGGCGTTCAGATCGCCGAGTTCAAGCTGGTGAAGCCAACGGTGGATGATGCGCGGGTGCGCTGGCTGACCAAGGGCGAGCGTGATCGGCTGATAGAGAGGGCTGGGCCTATCAGGGACGAGGTGATGTTCCTGTTCAACACGGGGGCCAGGCTGGGCGAGATGTTCGCAACCACGGCTGCGGACGTGAAGCTGGATGGGGATCGGCCCCATGTGGTGCTGCGCTCGAGGAAGGGGAAGGGCAGCAAGCTCAAGGCGCGGCAGGTGCCCGTGAGAGGGATGCTGCTGGAGCGCTTGCGGGAGAAGGTCGCTGGGCTCAAGGGGAAGGCCAGCGTGTTTACGCCGCCGCCCCCCAAGGGCGGTGGCGGGTGGGATCGCTCGAACTTCTATGACTATTGGGATCGGGCGTGTGAGGCGGCGGGTGTCGAGGATTTCACACCGCACGATTGCAGGCATACCTATGCCAGCCTGCTCATTCAGGGAGGCGTGAGGGAGCGGGTCGTTGCGGACTTGTTGGGTCACAGCACGTTGAGTTTGGTGATGAGGTATTCGCACCTCGCGCCAGATCATCTGGACGAGGCGGTGAGGGCGCTCGAAGGAGCGGCGTGATGCGCCGATGGGTGCCGTGACAAACCTCTGACAAACGGGAGGGGTTTGCGGGAAGTGCGGAAAAGGTGTTTTGTTTAGTGATTTCAAGGGGATGGATGGTGCTGCGAGAGAGGATTGAACTCTCGACCTCTCCCTTACCAACGGGAGGTTGAGGGATAGGATGCACCTGTTAGGTGTTTAGCGCACACCCTTGGGATTAAAGGGGGCGGGTCGAAAGGCTCGCCCCTTTGTCTTTGGGTGTCAGTCAGACAAGCCTGTGACAAACGAAATGGCGGTTCGGGTGTTGATTTGGTAGGGGTGCGCTTGACAATGTATAACCAATGATACACCTTGGGTGTCACTCGGGTATGCCCAATGGGTGAGTCGGGTGTTCGTTGAGGAGAGCAAGGACGGGTAAAGAAGGATGGTGTTCAGAATGGGTGGGCGCGACTTGCGGAAGTTTCCGCTGGAACAGATGGATCAGATGGACAGGTTTCTGGAGAGGCTGATCGAAGCTGGTGCTGTCGACATCAAGGCGCAGGTCTCTGGTGTTGCGAGGGACTACGCGGAGGAGATCGTTGATCTTCTGGTCGATGCTAAGATCGAGTTGGGTGAGGCACGTCAGGTCGTGGCGGAGCGCTTGGCGCGGTTAGCCGGGGGCGCTGATGGACTGCCTGTTGATAAGCAGGCTTAATGAAACGGGCGGGGACTTTGTGTCCCCGCCTTTTTTTTGAGAGGAGGAGATACGTCGATGGGTGTAGTGCCAGATGTCGTAAAAGTTGAACTGGATGCGAGTGGTCTGCCGTGGACGGTGGAGCTATGCGCCAAGCACTACGCGGTGCGGGTGCAGGGCCGACTGGCTGGGATACTGCCCAGAGGTGGGAAGTCCTTACGCCAGGAGGCGTACAAGCGGGTTGTGTTGAACCTTCGGTCGCAGGTGCGGCGGTTGGTGAGTGAACTGAAAGATGGAGCGAAAGGAGAGATGGGATCGTGACGGCTTTGGAAGAGCGGATGAAGAAGACGGTGCTGGGTCAGGTGACTTGGGCCGAGCCAGAGATGAACGCGCGATGCGCCGCTTGTGCGTATTGGGCGGAGAAGCGGACGGTCAAGGGTGTCAGGTTGGGGGTGTGCAAGCTGGTGAAGGTGCACAGCCCTGAAATGAACACAGTGGCTTTTGCGGGACAGGACGCGATTGCCTGCCCGAAGTTCCTGCGTCGCCCAGTGGTGGGAGGCGCGCAATGATTGGCCTGATGAAGATGATGGCGGCGTCCACGGTTGCGTTGGTGATGGTGGGTGCGCCTGCGCAGGGTGGCGGATCGGGCGGACTCTTGTGCCCTTCCTATGCGGACGCGGCCAGGGTGACGGCCGAGGGCATGCGCGATGGGGTGACGCTCGAGAAGTCGCTCTCGATTGCGGAAGACACGGTGACGAACCCAGATGTGCTGGTCGTGCTGAAGGTGGTGATCGCCTATGTGTATCAGGATCAGGCAACGCCAGATTATGCGTATGAGGTCGTGCTGACCGCCTGCACCAAGGATGGTTGGTGATGAGAAATGTGGTTCAGCGGTAGACCTGCTGAACCACGCCGTCACGGTTGGGGTCTGACAACATGTCGGTCACGGGCGTGACGCGGGAGGCTTGCAGGGCCTCGTAGAATGGGTTTGCGCGGGGCTTAGGACTGCGGGAGCGGTCTCGTTCACTGGACGATGTTGACTCGGACTCGCGGACTCGGGCGTTCGCCTCTTCGATGGCATAGGCATCGCGCTGCGCATCGCCTTGGAATTTGGCGGACAGGTAGCCGTTGCGATTTTCAGGAGACATGTCGGACTCGGTGGAGCCAAGGAACGAAAGCGCCTTGTCGAAGTGCGGCTGCATGCCCGCCACCTTGTCGGCGACTGTGCCAGGTGCACCGCCTGCGTTCTCGTCGGACGCGCTGTAGCGACCGGGCCCGCCTGCGTTGACGATGGAGTAGGCGTCCATGAAGGACATGCCCGGACGCCAGCCGCGCTCCTTGAAGTATTTCACCACTGCGCCATTCGCGCCAAGCTGGGAGCCGACGGGGTCTTTCCAATCGACGCCATACTGCATGGCTTGGGGTTCGCCGAACTGGATCAGGCCCTTGTGCTGGCCCCACTTGGTCTCGGGGCCCTTCTTCATTGGGTCGAAGGTGCCGCCTGTCTCGTAGCTGATGATGGTGGCAAGCCATTCGGGTGGCATGCTGAGGGCGGCTGCGGACTCACGGATACCTTGGGCGATGGCTTGGGACATTTGTTTGACCGTTGTTTGATTGAAGTCCACTGACATGTATGGGGACTTGCTCAGTGATGTCGTCCAGTGGGTGCGGCGCGGCCCCCCCAAAGGGGGCCAAGCCGAGGGCTACTTCTTTCGCTTTCCGGATGGGGACACAGGCCAGGATTGACGCTTGGAAGACGTTTTCTTCTGGGCCATCGCCTTCTTTTCAGAGGCAGACATCTTGTCTGCTGCTGCTGCGGGGCGACAGGCGGGATAGCTGCGCGAGGACTTCTCCTTGCCAGAGCGACCGCACTCCTTGCCTGTCTTTACATCCACCCACTTCTCGCCGAACCACTTGCCCAGTCCACCCTTGGCCATGTCATTTGCCCTTCTTCACGCGGTTGTCGGAGCCAGACCATCCACCGCCGCGCTCCTTGTATTCCTTGGCAGCCCACGCGTTGGCGTAGGCGGACGGGTAGACGTCGAACTTCTGCTTGGCCTCGGACTTCACAGAAGACCAGAGGGCTGGCTTGGTTGGCTTCGGGGATTTGGATGCGGGTTTCTTTGCCATCATGTAACCTATTGATTTCTCACCATTTTTCCTTGTCTGCCCAGTAGGCGGCGGACATCTTGCCCTTGTCGATGTTCTTGGCATGGCGGGCTTTGAAGCTGGCGCGCTTCTTCTTCATGGCCTCGGACTCGCCAGCCTTGGGTGCGCCAGCGGTCTTCGCGCCCTGCTCGCCGAAGCGGATGATCTTCTCCTTGCCGCCAGCGCACGCCTTGACGATGTGTGACTTGGTCGGGTGGCTTGGTGTGCGAGAGGGCGAGTTGCACTTCATCGCGGACTTCTTGGCTGGTTTCGTGGCCATGGTCAGACTCCGAGAGGGTCGTCTGGGCTCTGCACTGGGCGCTGCCTGACGTATCCGTTGGTGAGAAGGTGGGATCGGTAGATTTCTAAGAACGAGTCTAGCCGCATCACGACCAGGCTGTCGCCCGTGGACTCACGGTTTCTGCGGTTGACGACGATGGGCGCTTCGGGGGACTGGGTCTTCTTGATGTTCATCTCGGCCTGACGCATGGCCTCGTGGAAACTTAGGCGCTCGACGCGCTTGGCTTCCACGAACAGGCCGGGAGTTCCGAGCAGGTCAGCCCCGCCAGAGAGGCCCACCTTGCCCCCGCCAGACAGGGGAGCGCGGCCAGAGGAGAGGCCTGTGGCCTCGTTGATGTAGGCCGCGAGCTCGCGCTCGTAGTCATCGCCCTTGGCCTTCATGCCGCGCCCGTTCGTGCGCTTCGGTCGCACTGGCTTCGGTGGCTTCGGTGGCTTGGTCTTTACGTCCTTGTCTTTCGCGAGCGTCATGGCTGTGATGTTCCTATTCGAGTGTGGTCGGTGCCTTGCCTACACGCTCGAAGCGCATGCCTGGCATGAGGATGGTCATCGGAGTGATGCGGTTTCCGTCGTGCTGCACGACGATGTAGAAGTGCCCCTTTTGCGGTACATCGAGACGCCAAAGGCGTCTGCCGTATCGGCTGATACGCCCGACGTAGCTCATGCGTGGATCGCCGCTGGCAATGTATTCCCTAATCTCTTGGAAGAGGATCATGGGATCAATCGGCCCGAAGACTGGCCAGAGGCGTTCGCGGACGCGCTTATTGAAGTGCGACTGCTCGACACGCTTCTTGCGCGCCTGCTCGGCATACCATGCCCGGCGCGCGTCTCTCTGGCTCATTCGATGTATCCCGCCTTCGCCCGGCAGCGGATGCACATGTAGTATCCACGGTCGCGCGGCTTCGTGTCGCCGCAGCAGACGCATGGTCTAGTCCACATTTGTTTGTCGTGATCGCGTGGCAGCTGGTATTTCGCGCCGTCAAACTCTTGAAGTCCACGCCGAACCAAGATGCGCTTCAGTGTATCGACACAGCAATTCAGCTGCTCTGCCATGTGCTCGTATGAAACCTTCGTGTGGTTGTCTTCGAGCCATTCGTATTGCTGTTCAGTAATTGGTACTCTCTTCGGCATTTCTTTCCCCACCTTGCCCACGGCAAGGATACAGGAGAGAGGCCCGTTTGACAACTTTCGGTGTGTGTCGTGCAGAAACCCCCTTGACAGCGGGTGTGCGCTCAATCAATTTCGGCGGAAGGCGGTTGACTACAGATCAGTAGTCAAGTTTCTCTGTTCAAGGTTACAGAGTTACAGAGCTACAGAACCCCCTTGCGGGGGTTCTGTAGGGACGAGATAAAACAATAAACAGAATTGTTTACTAAGCGCGCGCGAGGTTCAAAAGGTGTCCGACGTTTCGAAGCGCGAGTCCAATCGCGACCGTTATCCAGAGATCGCGCGCATTGTTGATGTGGTGCGGGAGCATTTTCCGGGGGCGAAGGTCACAGCAATCCGGCCCATATCCGAAGAGAAGCGGCTGTTGCTGGACGAATACAATCGAAAGCACCCCACCCCATAAAACCGATAGGCCCGTAGAGAGCCTGGAAGGGCCGCTGTAGCGGCCCTTCTGTTTTGCGCTGGTCAGACCTCCAACCAATCTCTGATCGTTCTGAGCGGCCTTCCCAGCTTGTCTGCGATGTCACCAACATCCCACCCGTCCAACGCCAAGTCTTTGGCTATCTGTTTGGTGGATCGGCTGGACACGATGCAGCGCTTGTCCTCGACCGTGTGCTGCGCGAACCCGACGTATTGAACGCGGTCGTGCTCGTCAGTCCACTCGCGGACTTTCCCGTATCTGGCTTCCATGACCATGTAGAGCTTATAGCCCTCGGCCAGTTTGCCCCGGAGCAGCGGCCAGACTGGGCGTTCGCTGTCTCCATCGTAGATGCCTGCGTTTTGTGTTGCTGTCTCCTTGTCTTCGTAGACCTGTGTGATTTTGATTTGGGTCTCCAGCACGGTGAGCTGGTTGGTGGAGCCAGCCTCACGTCCGAGCCCACCCTCCCCTGGCTTGTTCGCGTGGTGGATCATGATCACCGCCATGCCGGCGTTGCGCAGCTTGACGGCCAGCTGGTTGATGCGGCCCCACTCCTCGGCGCTGTTCTCTTGCAAGCCAGGGAAGGCGGATCGAATGGTGTCGATCACCACAACGTCTGGGCGCACGGATTGCAGGAGCGTCTGGAGCTCGAGCAGTCCCTGTTTGGACTTGAGGTTCATCTCGCCCATGTCGATGAAGGGCGTCCAGATGTTCAGCCGATCCTGCGCGTCCCCGTGCATGTCGCGCATTTCCAGCAGACGTCTGGCAATCGTGCGCTGGCCCATCTCCCAGTCGAGGTAGAGCACCTTGGCGGGGGTCGCGACCTCGAAGGGCCCGAAGTATTTGGAGCCAGCGGCGAGCGCCGCCATGCCGTGCTGAACGAACATGGACTTCCCGTGGCCAGAGTAGCCGAACACCTGCGTGATGGACGCAGGCGGCAGCCATGGCTCGATCAGGTATTTCTTGGCGCTGCTCTCGGCCAGAAGACGCGTCGCGTCTTCCATGCGGATGAGGCGCGACGGCTTTGGAGCTTCGACCTCGGCTACACCCTTCGGTGTATCCGCTTCGATACTGACTGTGGCAGGCGGCTCGCGCTTGGAGATGTAATCGCCCTTCTCGTCGAAGCGTTCAGGATGGTTCCGCCGCTCGGCGTCTTCCATACTTCTGACCGTCGCCTGGTATTCTGGCTCCGGAAGCGACTCCACATAGAACTCCCGCATGAAGGCATAGCCACGGACGCGCAACTCTGCTCCGAACAAGCCTTCGAGGATGCACTCGCTGATGTAGCGCATCACCCGCTCGTTGCGACCGTTGCCCAAGCCAGTGGGGATTTTCAGGCTGGAGGGGAAGTGGTCGCGCACGTATTTCGCGGTGCGATCCCACTCGCTGATGTATTCGTCAGGGCCAAGGGGGCGGACGTCGGTCAAGTCCATGGCTTCGAACTTGAAGGTATCGGGCTCCGCCTCAAGTCGAGGTGTCCAGTCCTTCCAGATAGGTGCATCGTCTATCTCAAGGGTAGCAGCAATCTCCCATGTATAGTTGGTCGATGGGGGCAGCAGCGCGTATGAGCCGTCACCCCTGAAGTCCAGGCCGTCGATCCGAGGCCAGTCTGCCCCGCGCGAGTTGATCCCTGCGCGCGGCCCACGACGGACGCCATCGCGCGGATGCTGGAAATACAGGTGGTTTCCCCGCTTCGTCTTCACGCGAACAGGGCTTCGCATCCCTGCATCGAACGCTGCGTGAAGCGCATCTGGGTTGTCGCAATCCACCACGACGAAGCCAGAGAGGGCACCCGTGATCAGCGCGATGTCGTACTCGGGCCACTGTGTCCACCATTGGATTACCTCATCTTCGGTGGGCAGCCTGCTCTGATACTCCATCCACTTGACGGCAGGCCGCTTTGTTTCTGGTTTGATCGGGATGATGCACCACCCACGATCAAGGTATTCGAGAGCGGCGCTTAGCTTGTCCATTTCACGCCGCCATGGTCATTGTGGTTCACATCTTCGAAGTAGTAGTTGAGGTCTAGCTGCGGCACCGCAGCCTTGATCTTGGCGAGGAATGTGCTGCCGATATAGTTGCGTCTGATCCAGCCATAAGGGGCCGTGCGGTTTGTCCCGGTGATCTCCGCCGTCTTGGCGCTTCCCCCCAAATCCCGGACGAGCTTGGCGACGTTCAGTCGCTTCTCTGTTTTCATTTACTTCGAGCCTCCAAAATTGTGCTTGCATATCTGTATCGCATACAATACACCTAACAGCGTTTCAACCCCATGTCATACGATGTATGCTGACAAAGAGGAGACACCCATGGCTGAAGACGACTGGGACAAGCTGTCCCGGACGGGCGATGCGCCGACAGGCGGGCCCACAACCGACGTGATTGAAGACAGGTCTGCGGAGACAAGTTCTGTAGCCGCCCTAGTTGATGATAGGGCACCGCAGCTGGTCGAGGCCCTCGCCACGTTGGAAGCTGCGAAGACAAGGGTCAAGCAACTTACAGAAGACTTGGCGCGCTTTGCCGTAGAAGTCGCGGGCGATGTTCAAATTCACGGGCTGGTTTATTCGGTCATTGTAAAGCGAACCGAGCGCTTGGAGTGGGACAGTGAGGTTCTGTCCGCCCTCTATGACGGCGAAGCAGAACTGCCCCCGTACATCAAGAAGAAGCTGTCTGTAGACAAGAAGCGGTATGACCGCATGACTGAGGAAGACCGCGACGCCCTGAAATCGGCCCTGACCATCAAGCTGTCGGCCCCCAGCGTTGAGGTCTTGCGTAATGTTTAAGGTGATGAAGACATCCGCCCTTCAGACGGATGGCCCAACCAAGGTGCTGCTCTATGCGCACCACGGCTTCGGCAAGACCTATCAGTGCCGCTACTACATGAAGCGCTTCGGAAAGGGCCTGATCCTGTCAGGCGAGAGCGGCCTCAAGTCCATCGAGGACGTGGACATTGACTACCTGCCCTTCGCCACGTGGGACGGGAAGCATGATCCCGGGGCAGGGGTCTACAGCTTCAAGGGCATTGTCCGCATGCTTCACTCGCCAGAGTTCAAGGAAGCTGGCTACAAGTGGATCGCCATCGACAGCCTGACGGAATTGTCGGAGCGGCTTCTCGATCACCTCGAGAAGGAGCACGAGGGCAACAAGAACGGCTTCCAGATGTGGGGCGATTACAGCCGCCTCATGGTCGGCGCGCTCAAGTGGGTTCGCGACCTGCCCATCCACGTCTACGTGACCTGTCTGGCCAAGGAAGAGACCGACGCAAACGACACCACCCACTACTGGCCTCACGTCAAGGGTCAGGCGGTGTCCAAGCAGGTTCCAGCCCTATTCGATCACGTCTTCTGCGGTGTTCGCACCACAGAGAAAGACGACAAGGGGACGCCCCGTGTAAAGCGCTTCATCATCACCGATGAAATTATGGGCTGGCACGGCAAAGCGCGCGACCCACACAATCGTCTGTCGCCAATGGAGCCAGTGACAGACGTGACGGAACTGCTCGCCCGCATGGCAGAGCGGCGTCCCGACGATGACTGGGAAAAACTAACCAAGAAAGAAGGAGAGACTACATGAGCTGGAATGGATTTGGGGAGCTAGACCTGTCGGACGTTCAGTCCGACGTGGGTTCGGCCCGCCTCCGCGAAGGGACGTATCGCGTCAAGTGCACGGACGCAAAGATCGCAGCCAAGGAAGGGTCGAAAGACCGTGCGCTGGTCGTTGACCTCGTCTGTCAGGACGGGCACGGCGACATCAAGGTGAACTTCAACGTGTCGCACCACAGCGCACAGGCGCAGGAAATCGCGCTGCGTCAGTTGAAGGGCTTCCTCGAGGTGTCTGGCCACCCCAACCCGAACAAGCCAGGGGACGTGCAGTCTCTGATCGGGCTCGAGTGCGTCATCGCTGTCGGCATGGGCAAGCCATGGACAGACGACAAGGGCAAGCAGCGCCACAACACCGAAGTGAAGAAATACATGCCGAGCGGCTCACCTGCCGCTGGCCCAGTTCCCGCCCATCTTGCTGGCGCGGCGAAAGGTAACTTCCAGTCGCCTGGCGGCGCTGCCTCTGGCGGTCGGCGCACGGACATGGATGACGAAATCCCGTTCTAGGCATGGCGCAAATGACCAAAGGTGAATACCGCGTCTGCTCCAAATACGACCCGTTGGCCGAAGACATGGTCGATCAGATCAAGCGGGCTGCCGCTGATCTGATCGACCTGATTGACGGCATCAGGGTTCCGTTGGGGGTAGCGCATGCCGAGCAGTGCAATGAGGTTTCCCGACTGATTGCCATTGCGCAGACCCACGTCGAGGACGCGGCCATGTGGGCGGTGAAAGCCGCCACCAAGCCAGCGCGCCTGCCGTAACCACCCGTGAGGGCGGCAACGCCCTCACTCAACATCAACCGAACTCATAGGAGATACACATGTTCGGCAAACTTAAAGACAAACTGACTGGCGGCGCTGCTCGCCTGAACGGCAACATGGACTTGCTGGAAGGCGTCTGCGCTGCCTGCGTCCTCGTTGGCGCAGCCGACGGCGATATGTCGGATGACGAGGCGGCGACCGCGATGGATCGCCTCCTGAACCACGAGACACTGTCTAAGGCGTTCTCGACCACCCAGATCGAGGCTGCGTTCGACAAGCAGGCCAAGCGCGCCAAGTCTGGCATGTCTGGCCGTCTGGCGCTGCGCCGCGAGCTCGAGGACGTGAAGGCCAAGTCTTCGGCAGAAGACTGCGAGATGCTGCTCGTCATCGCCATCGACGTGGCTGCGGCCGATGGTGACATCGCGCCTAAAGAGATGGGCATCCTGCGCACCGTCGGTCAGTCCATGGGGCTCACTGTAGAGCGTTACCTCGCATGAAGCTCGGGGATGAAACGCTGCGTCTTGCATTCTGGGGCGTCGGCATCGCGCTGACGCTGGCCCTCCTCTGGCTCGTCGCGAAGGCAGTTCTGCCTTTCGCTATAGGCCTCGTCTGCGGCGCAGCTGTCAAATACTTCATCACTAGATAATCAAGAGCGAGGGCGGACACGCCCTCGCTTCATCTTTTAGAGTTCGATTATGAAAAGCCCAGCCGAGATTGTTGCCGCCATAGATGCGGGGTATGACGCCGAGCCAGTGAAGAAGGCTCGAGACTACATCGGTGCGTCCGCAGTTGGGCACCCGTGTGATGCGATGCTGGCGCTCAGCTTGCGCGGGATGCCCGACAACAAGGCTATACCGCGCCTCAAGCGCATCTTCATGATGGGCCACATGCTTGAGAGCAGGGTGGTGAGAGACCTCAAGGAGAAGGCAGACCTGCGCGTCTGGGAAGTGGATGGGCTGACAAGCCGCCAGTTCGCCTATGAGGCGTGGGGTGGGCACATCAGCTGCCATGCGGACGGACAGGTGGAGGTAGACGACGAGCTGATGCTCCTCGAGGTCAAGTCCATGAACGCTGCCAGCTTTGCCAAGTTCAAGAATGAGGGTGTCAAATACAGTCACCCCCGATATTTTGCACAGGGTCAGATGATGATGGGCATGTCCGGCTTCCGGCGCATCCTCTTCATCGCCATCTGCAAGGACAACAGCGAATATCACGTCGAGTTTGTGGACTTCGACCCTATCGAGGCGAGCTTCATCGAGAGCCGTGTCGAGCGCGTCCTGACGGGAGAGGCTCGGCGCATCGCGAATGATCCCGCCGACTGGCGCTGCAAGGATTGCTTCAAGAGAGACGCATGCTGGACAGCCGCTGGCGTCGATAAGGCTTGCCAGACGTGTGAACACGCCGCGCCAACCCCGGATGGTGGGTGGCACTGCACATTGCTGGACAAGACCGCCATCGAAGCCTGTGACAGCTGGAGCGTCTACAGGCCGAAGAGCCGATAACGACCAAGAGAAGGATGAATGATGATTGTAAACGGACAGCGCCTGATCTTGGCGGCACCGATGAAAGACATGCTAGACCACAAGGTGCGAGGGTCGCTGTCGAGCCACGGACTGTCGGAAGCTGGATACGATATTCGCCTGAAACAGGAGATCGAGTTCAGTTATGGTCGCGTCTATGTGGACGGCATACTACACACAACCATGGGTAAATTTGCCCTCGCGTCTGCCATCGAAGAGTTTCAGATGCCAGACAATTTGGTTGGCATCGTCCACGATAAGTCCACGTGGGCACGGCGAGGTCTGTCCGTCTTCAACACCGTGATCGAGCCAGGGTGGAACGGCTTCCTGACCCTCGAGTTGGTCTATCATGGCAGTGATCTCCTCACTATCCCGGCGGGCTCTGGCATCGCGCAGGTCGTATTCCATTCAACCCTCGAGAAGGCTCACTACCATGGCAAGTATCAGAACCAACCTGATCGCCCTGTCGAGGCCCGCCATGAGTGAGGGGCGCAAGGATGACGGCGGCAAAGCCAGGATGGAGTTGATCCCATCGGAGATCGTATTTGCCCTAGCCACGATCCTGACCTTCGGCGCGGTGAAGTATGCTGACAGGAACTGGGAGAAGGGCATGAGCTGGGGCCGCGTCTTCGGGGCCTGTATGCGCCACCTGTGGGCTTGGTGGGGCGGGAAGGGGCCGACGACCAAGAGCTTCCTGCTTGGTGAACTGGACGACGAGACGGGCTTCTCCCACCTCTGGCATGCCGCCTGTTGCATCGCCTTCCTTGTGGCCTACGAGGAGCGACAGATCGGGATCGACGACAGGCACAAATGAAAAGGCCCCCTCTCGGGGGCCTTTCTTTTTACTGTTCGGTCGACCACCCCTTGGTGGCCCAGTCCTGCGTGGCGAAGCCGTTGCCTCGCGGCATGGCCTCTCCAGCGATTGCGTCCGTGATACCTTCGCGCGCGGCGCGGACACCGCCCAGCACTGGGATGCGGCTGACCACCTCGCGGACGCCAGACCGCTCCTTGGCATTGCTCTCGTTCAGGCCAAAGGCGGCGTCTGCCCCGCCAGCCGCAACGTTGAACCCAGCATAGCCTAGCGAGACCGTTGGCCCCCCGATCAAGCCAACTGTGCGGATGTAGCCATAGGCTCCGTTGTCGATGTTCTCGCCGACCCCGTAGAGGATGTCGCCCACCAGACCGAAGCCGCCAGCCAGCATCAGGCTCTCGACATACCAATTCATGAACGTGTCCACGTCACCGTGCAGGGCGGGATCAAAGCCAAGGCTCTCGGCCAGGCCGTCGAAGCTGCGCGGACGCAGTGCGGGTTCACGCCCATCTTCGCCACCACGCATCTGCACCACGTCCTTCACGGCCAGCGCAGTCGCGCCGAAGGCGGGCCCCACGCTGAGCAGGTAGAGAAGCGGTGTGACGTTGCCCTGACGAGCCTCGCTGATCAGGTCGCCAGCCATGCGGCTCATCATCAGCGGGTAGGATTTCAGCTGGAAGATGATCTTGCCGATGGGGGTCTGCGCCCAGAGCGGGATGTCGTTCGGGTTCGGCACGAAGACCGCGTCGTCTGCGAACCGCACGATAGCAAAGCGCACGGCTTCGTCGGTGCGACCCAACTCTGGCGTGATGGACTCGTATTGGCGGGTGCCTCCAGGCAAGAACTCTCCGAGGCCGTAGCGGCGCAGGGTTCTGTCGGCAATGCGGTACTTGCGAGAGTCCTTCGGAGAGTTGGCTGCGATCTTAGCCTGCGTCTTCAGGTGCTCGAAGCCAACAGCACCAGCCACCTGACGGGTGAAGTCCGTCCATGGCGTGAGCAGCGTGGCGTTGAAGAAGGCCTGATTGAACCTGTCGGACGTGCCGCCATACATGCCGAGCATGCGTTCGTGGACGAGGCTTTCGATGGCCACGCCCGTGTTGAAGATCATCTCGCGATATTCAGGATCGACGGCGAAGTTCTTCATGGCCTCGACGTAATCCTTCATCGAGCCGCTGCGGATGAGCGGCATGGCCAAGTCGCCGAGCGAGGTCAGGGTGGTGAAGCCCAGCAGCGAGATGTTGTTGAAGTTCCGGACGTAGTTCGAGAAGCGGTATCCCGCTTCGAGGGTGCCGATTTGGCGCTTCTGCATCAGCACCTGCATGGCGTTGGTGAGGAACTTGTCCTCACTGCCCTCGACCAGCGCAGGCTTGCCTTTAAAGTCGTCCAGCGCGCCCACGATTGCGTCCACGCGGCGCTCGTAGGCGTTGGGGATGCCACCAGATGGCAGCACTGGGGCGATCTCCATCAGCATCTTGCGGACGGTCGCGCCGCCGCCAGTGGCGTGCGCCTCCATCAAGCGGTTGGCAAACTCGCGCGCCTCCGCGTCCCGGCCCTGGAATGGCATGGGGACTTCGCGGATGAGCTGAGCCTCCTCCACCTCGCCGATCTCGTTCAGGAAATTGAAATCGCGCTTGAACTGTTTGTTCTTGGACAGCAGGGCAGCAATGCCAGCAGGGCCCCTCGCCGCCACAATGCGATAGTCAAAGTAAGCGTGGCCGTTCACACCCCACTTGTTCACGAACAGCAAGCGGCGCTCGGCGGCTTCGATGTATTTCGTGGACAGGGACAGGATGTCGTTCTCAAGGAACTTGTCCAACATTCGCGCCGCTTCCGGGAACTCGTTCAGTCGGATCATCCGGTTGAAGTCGAGGTTGTCGGCTGTGGTGTTGCGCGACGCGCCGTTCGACGGGCCTCCAGGAATGAAGGTTCCGTCCGCGTCGATGTCCGCGAGGGTCACATACATACGATTGGCGAAATCGTTTGCTGCTTGTTGGTCTTGCTCGAGGCCAAGCTGAGAGCGCTCCAGGTTGTGGTAGTTGGCCATGCCGTTCAGGAACTCGTCCTTTTTCTTGACGATCATCTCTTTGTTCCAGACCTGCGGAACATAGTTCTCGCCAAGGTCGCCCAGCCACACGCCAGCCTTTCGCAGGTCGCGGTAGATCGAGCGGAACGTCGCCATGACGTCCTCAGCAATCTCGCGCTGCTGCGGTGTCATCGCGTTCCACTGGCGCGAACCCTTGCCGTTGCGGATGCCACGCGTGATGATGGCATTGCTCTCGGGTGCCTTCTGGCCCACGCCACCAGAGGCTTTGTAGAACCAACCGGACACCCCACCCTGCGCGTCCGGCAGGGCGTTGATCTTTTTCAGGAGCGGGGTGAACCGCGCCGCAAAGCGCTCGTAGACGCGGGGGAAGTATTCCTTGTAGTCGTTCGCCATCCAGTTCATGCCAGCGCGCTCCATGCGGCTGGACTGCGAGCGGAACCAGTTCGATGGCGAGCTGTCCGCCAGGGCGCGCTGTTCGTTCGCGCTCGGTGGACGACGACGCATCATCGACATCAGAGCGCCAGACAGTCCACGATCAGCGCCAGCTGCCTCGGCGGTCTCACCGACGCGAGCTGGGTGGATCGAAGACAGGCTCTCCAGCGAGTTGTCGAGGGCCTCGAGCACCATGGTGCCCGCCGTGCCAGTGGGTAGCGACTGGCGGTAGTAGACGCGCGGCGAAGACGCGTCGAACTCTGCGGCTTCGATGTGCTTCACGTTGTTCGAGTTGAAGACCACAAGCGAACGGTGCCGCACGGGCTCGCCGGCATAGGCGATCCCGTCCTCAGCC
>JACCEC012141366.1_pt1 | contig 20502 bp, 30 predicted proteins | sample 7450121 | NCBI WGS metagenome assembly JACCEC01 (sample SAMN15323455, study PRJNA562643) | freshwater metagenome | isolation source: river surface water | place: USA:Blue River Watershed | collected 2017-08-18 | reverse complement strand
GCTCGAGCCTGTTGAGCCTCCTGCTGAAACGGCTGCACTTGTAGCCGCTCCGGCGGCTGCTTGAACTGCTACACCAGCTGCAACAACTGCTGTAACAACGACTTTCTCTGACTGTTCGCGAACCTGTGGAGACATGTCTGCACCTGCGTTACCAAGGAAGTTCAGAACTTCCACTGCTCCAGCAAGACCAGGGATGGCTGCAAGTTCTTCTGATAGAACGATGTCATCCTGCTCGGCTGCGAGGTAGAGAGCGTCAAGAGCTTGCTCGTATTCTGCAGAGCCTTGCTCGGCAGTTTCGAATGTTTCGAGAGCCGCTTCAACAAGTTGCTCTGCTTGTGCTTCGGTCAGTTCAGTTGGGTCTACTTTGTTGAGGTCGACTTCCATCAGGTTCTCGGCAGATAGTTCTGCTGGGATTTCCTTAGAGCCTTCTTCTTCTACAACTGGCGGAGCTGGCTTAATGAGAAGTTGCTCGGTTGGGGAGAGGTCTGGCAGAGGCTCTTTGGCAGTTTCTTTGTAAACAGTTGCAAGTGTTTTGCTGGACGCAAGTAACGTGCTTTCTGCAACGGTGGTCTCTGTAAAGGTGGTAGTTGTTGCAACCTGTGCTGCTTCTAGGTTTGAAGTGGCAGTGTCTAGTTCAGTTTTGGCAGTAGCTTCGGTTGTTGATTTGTTGCTTAAGTCTGCAGCTGCAACATCTAACTCTTGTTGTGAAGTTGTTAAAGTGTCGGTGGTGCGTGTTAGGGTTTCCTGCTTTGCAGTCTTTGTTGCTGCTGCATTGTTCTTGGTAGAAGTTGCTGCGTCAAGTACAGATGTTGCAACCGCTAAGTCTCCAACGGCTACTTCTAATGTTGACTGTGCTTGTTGCTCTTGTGTGCTTGCTGCTTCGTAAGCTGCTTGGGCTGACGCGATATCGTCTTCGGCAGTATTAAGAACATCAAGAGCAGCGTCATAGTTTGCCTGTGCTTCTTGGAGTGCTGGCAGTAGTGCTGGGTTCTTGATTAGTGGAGCAGTTGGTTGACCTAGGTAGGAGAGGGTTCCAGTGACGTGCTTGTACCAGCCACCACAAGGGTCGCCCCAAACTCCGTTGCTTGCTTCGATGGTTACTTGGCTAAGACCGTTAACGTTTGGTTGGATATTTGCGCCACACTCAGGGCGGTCGATTGCTTCGTAGCGTAGGTCGCTAGATACAAAGACTGCGCCTTGAGGGGCGGTAAATGTTGCCTGGCCACCTTCGTTAATCTTTACGTTGATAGTTCCCTGAGCTAGGACTGGCTCTTCGGTGTAATAGATTTCCTCGGTGTAGTAAGTTTCTTCTTCATAGGTGATGACGTCTTCCCATACAACGATGTCTTCGTAAGTGGTGACTTCTTCGTAAGTTGTTTCGGTTACAAGCACTCCGTGAGAAATTTGCAAAGTGGGGTTTTTAACGTGAGGTCCATACGTTCCGTACCAGAACCCGGAGTCAAGTCCAGTAAATGAGACCGTGATGTAGGAAACAGGACCAGTTGCAGTCAAGGTGACTGACTTTCTTTCCCAATCGTGTGTGCCTGTCGAGGTGTAGGTTGCAGAGCCTACTGGGTTCTGGTTGATGTCCTTAGCTTCGACAGTCATCGAGTAGGTGTCTGTCATACCTCTATTTAGGTCGTTGTTGAGCCAGTCAGCAGACAGAGTGAGGGTAGCGTTCTCGAATGGACCAGAGAATAGGCCCTGACTGACGGTTTGAGTTTGATAGGAGAAGATAATCTCTCCGTCAATAAGTGCTGGGTTCGAGCCTTGCCACCCTGGGTTTACACCAGACCAGCCTTCTGTGCCTCGTAAGAAGTCAGAGTTAAATAGGATGTTCGGGATGAGCTGCTCTTGAAGGGTAGTGGTTGTGTGTGGAACTAATTCAGTGTGTTGAACTGTTTCAATGTGAGACGTCGGGGTAACTACTTCTACTGTTCTGGTGTGTGGAACTAGACGTGTGTGCTGAACAAGTTGAGTAGGGATTGTCCACGTAGGGTCTGGTATCAGATTGGTATCGTAATTTGTCTGGGCTGTATTAAGAGCTTCGTAGGCTGATTCAACATTAGAGTTTGCCTGTATCTGAGCCTGCACCGCTGCGTCGAGGTCGGCTTCTTTATTAGTTAGAAGTTCCTGCTTTGTGCTTAAGGCACTTTGTGCTTCTTGTTTAGAAACTAAAGCAAGGTCGTAGTCACGCTGAGCGTTAATGAGAGCAGCTTCGGCGTCACTTAGATTGTTGATTGCAACTAGCGCGTCAGTTTCGGCGGAATTCTTTTCTGCAAGGGCAGCATCACGTAAAGCAGTAAGTCTGGTTACTTCTGCTTTAGCTGCTTCTAGAGCCTGAACCGCTAGGTCGTAGGCTGATTGGGCAACGGTCTTAACTTCTGAGAGGTTGGCTTCTGTCTGCTGGGCAGCTTGATACTTCTTTAGGATTGCACTAAGAGTGGTCTCTGCCTTTACATAGTTAGCGTATTCAGTCTTGAGTTCAGAGAGTTTAGAGGTTAGTAGATTGAGTCGGCTTTGGGCTGTTTGAATCTGGGACTGAATGATTTCTGCGTTAGCTGGATCCGAAGGAGACTTCTTACTAAGAGTTAGAAGTGTATCCTTGACATTTTCTATTGCCTCCTGTAGACTGTTGATGTCCGCTAAAGAAGGAGTAGAGACAGATGACGGTATCGTTTGAGGGTTTTGACCTAGGAAGCTACCTGCTGGGCGTAGCAACGCCAGTAGTGCTTGCTTTTGTGTATGCGTTTGTGGTTTCTGTGAAACAGACAATCCGTAAGAAGCGTCGCTAGGGAGCAGTGCTGCTTGCGCTAAACAGATAGGCGTAGCAAAAATTAGGGCCGTTGTGAATAGCAACGGTCCTTTTTTATTATGTCTAAGCAATGGAGGCTCCTACAAAGGGCCTCTCCCCACTTACTATTTTACCACTGGTTACTAATCTTCATTGTCAGTATCTTCGCCCCAAACGTAGTATTTGGTGGTCTGAAGAAGGTCTAAGGTCTCAAAAGTGAGGGCTTCGACTGCGAGAAGTAGGTCTGCTTTTTCTTCTGGGTCTTCCGGATTTTCGACGAGGTAGTGGACTTCTTGGATGACCTCTGTGCAGAGTTGGAGACGCTCTAATAGACGTGCCAACGGATCCGAACTAGTCGGAACGGTGAACTCGTTTGGCTCCATGAGATAAGTTTAAGGGCTGGATTATGAGCTGATTTAGGCCCTGAACTATAGCATACTGGGGTGGTAAGGTTAGCATAGTAGTTGGTGAAAAGGCAAAAAAGGTATTAGCAAGAAACGAAGAAGTTGGCAGAGAATTATTTGCTAATAGGTTGAAAAAGTATTAGCAAGAAAATGTGGTGAAGAAGTGGAAATTTCTGCTAATACAACTAAACTAATAATTACTAAATGAATTAAGTGAACTATATTCCACTACGCGCGTAAGAAAATCAATTTCACGGTAACCGAAAATATAGTCGACTTAATCCATTAATTAGGTTTTTAGTGTTTTTTAGTTGGTTTTAGTTGTGCTAGACTAGAGGCACTTGACAAAAGATTTGTCAAGTAGGAGTATGGAGTTATGACAGAAAACAACGCATTTGACTTCTTCGACTTTTCGGAAGAAGAAGCAGAGGAACAGGCACGTCTATTTGGTTCAGAGAACTTTGACCGAGACGGACGGATATGTATTTGTGGACACCCAATGAAGCGACACACAAACTATGGTGGAGTTTCTACTTGTTCACCATCTCGATTGATTTGCCCATGCAAGAAGTCGAGACCAGTTATTGAATCGTCAGACACAAGAGTGTTTCTTCGCAAGACTCGTGGCTCAGGTTCTGGACACGCATTGGCTCAGGGTATCTTGGCTGCTCGTGGAAAGCACGAGATTAAGTGGCTGGTCGATATGAAGTGTGACAAGTGTGGAACTGAAGGAAAAGTCTCACCTGTGGCAGTTTCACAACGAGGCACTATCATGGATGAAGCAACTGGCTTTGATGCTTTGCTTTGCCAGAAGTGTCGAGAGGAATCTGCTTAGTGGAACACTACAACGTACTTATTGCTACACCAGGGAAACTTTTACACGCTGAGTATGTAAGTAGCCTGATTGAGACAACCAAGTGGCTGAACTCAAAAGGGCTAACTTATAAGTTCCTGAACAAGCAGTCTTCATTTATCCCTAGCGGTCGAGAGTTAACGGCTCTTGATAAATACGAAAACGATTGGGAGACCAGAGCAGTCGGGTCAGGCGAATATACCTACGACAAGATTGTTTGGATTGATAGCGATATTCAGTGGAATGTCGAAGACTTCGCACGATTGATTGAGTCTGAGTTAGATGTCGTAAGTGGGCTGTATGCTTCTCACCCCAATGGCACTGTTGCATGTGCTGTCTTCCATCCGGATTTTGAAGAACAGAAACCAGCCAAAACTCACGAGAGCTTTTTCTTTATGCGAGATGAACCTGTCGAAGTATTTGGAGTTGGCTTTGGCTTTGTGGCTATCAAGAGTGGCGTCTTTGAAAATATGGATCGACCTTGGTTCAAGATTGAACACATCAAGTGGGACGAAGTGGCATTTGAAACTAATGTTGGTGAGGACTACTCTTGGTGTATGAACGCAAGACGGAACGGCTATAAGATTTTCGTAGACCCAACGGTCAAGGTTCTGCATCACAAAGAAACGATTTACCAACTTCCATGAAATCTAGAACTGGCAATCTGCTGTGTGGCTACTGCATGACAGGCCACCACAAAGAATGCAAACCTGTAATCAAGTATTACGAAAAGGAGTGGTATTGCTATTGCAAAGAATGCCACCCTATGCTACTATCAAAACAAGAACAGAAAGAAGAAACTGATGACCAAGGAACAGGCACTACAGGAGATATCGAAGCATCTGGAATTGCTGATTGACTACGATGTGGTTGACGCCATATTTGCTCACACATTTTTCGGACATATCAGCGAAATCATTAGCGAGATTGACGAGTCCTACGAGGAAGAACAGTCGAACATCCTCAACCTGTGGGACAACATCAAAAACAACAAGGGCGAAGATTTCGACACACCATAAGGAGAATCTCAATGAGCTATGACGTTAACGGATTAGTCAAAATCAACCTAGCGGCTAAGTGGCTAGAAGTAACTACAAAGACCATCTACAACTGGATCGAGGATGGCCTCTTGGAAATGCCAGAGAAGGGCAAAGTACGACGAAGTGATGTCGAGCGAGTCCATCGACAGCAGATTATGAACCCCTCAATCGCGGCAAGAATGAAGGCTCAGGGTATTGGTCGAGACAACAAAGGTCGCTTCATCTACCTCGACAAAGACCTACCAAAAGACCCGATTTAGAAAACGTTGTTTATACTAAGAGAAAAACGTAGCCGTCTCCCTCTCCACGCGCAAAAATTCGTCCGAGAGTTCTTAACTTCTTAACCCAACAATCCAACTTTCGAATCGATGATTTGGACCCCTGCTAAAATTAATAGCAGCGGCGGTCATCTTTCAAGCCCTCTCCCCAGTAAAGGTGACCGTCGCCCTAACCGCGGCCTTGGTTAAAAGTTGGAAGCTCGGCCCGGAGGTATACCCAACTTCCAACGGTTAAAGTAAAGAGCTAAACAATGAACGAATCATCAGAACTGCAGCCCTTCGGATCTAACGAAGAAGAGCGGCCCGAATACCAGATCGATGAGCCCGTAGACTTACGGCCCGATCTCTCTGTACTAGGTATCGAAGAAGCCGAGAAGGGTGTCTGCGAAGACAACTACCAGAACCGTGCTATATTGCGTCGTGCGAAGTTAGCCTGGGATCCGGTCTGGTCATCTAACGGAGTCCCAACGGGTCTCATCAGAGCTCGCTCCAAAGAATCAACAATGGAGCGACGTCTACTTTCTTTAGCGGAGAAGCGACCGATCATGGTCGATCCAACTTCCAACAATTCAGACTTTCTTACCGGATGGGATCTACTCGGAGAAGAAGCTTCCGACTATCTCGTCCCGCCTTGGGTAATACATTCCACCCGCCTCTACTTGAAAGAACAAGAAGACGGTGGCCCGAAGTCCGAGAAGCGCAAACCTCTAGCTCAGCCGCATCGCTGCCGCCACATCAAAGATGACGGTATTCGTTGTATGTTGTGGAGCAGCGGCCGCCCAAAGGACGACGGCTTGTGCCGGATCCACTTACGATCAACGCAGCACAAGACATCGGATGACATCGAACGTGCTCGTCAGAAGTTGACCCAGGCGGCCCCGTACGCAGTCGACATGCTCGAAGACCTGATGGAGAACGCGGAGTCAGAACCTGTTAAGCTAAAAGCTGCAACGGAGATCCTCGATCGAGCGGGTGTTCGTGGCGGCGTGGAGATCGATACGTCTGTTAACATCGACGTACGGCCTGCTGCTCAAGTAATCGCGGAGCGGCTCGATCGTCTAGCGCAAGGTGCCATTCAAGCAGCTGCTAAGCTAGCGGATAGCGGCCTGCATGTAGTACCAGACGGTGACATCGTCGACGCGGAAGTAATTAAGGAAGAAGAAGCAACGGATGAGCACAACAATTAACGAACTAGTGGAAGCTGCCCGCCTGCACTTCAACCACCTTCGAGCGGACATCACAAACGCATCTACCCGGATCGAGCACATCCGACTAACGACGCTAGCTCAGGAAGCTGAGAATCTTTTAATCAATCTTGAGAAGTTCGCAGCCGGATCTACCGGATCCATCCCGGTTGAACTTTCAACGAAGAGTGGGACCTCAGGATGCTGCAGTGACTCGAGCAGCTCGAACAATACGTGCGTCTGCGCTAATTAATTTAAAATCAATCCCCCTAAGGGGATTTCAAATCCTCGAGCTCATGTGATATGATTCAGCCATGAATAAAAAAGCTGCCGCAAAACTAGACGTCTTCCTCGCCACTGCCAGGAAGTACATCGGGTACCAGTCCGAGCTTCTCGGCCGCAATGCATTTGGTAACCGCGTCGGTTATGACTCGGCCCCATGGTCTGGAGCTTTCATCGATGTTGTGGCCAAGGAGGCGGGCCTGACACTACCGTCCTTTACGTATACCCCAGCAGCGCTCGCGGAATGTCTCCGGTCCGGTAACATCTCACGAATTCCTCAGCCAGGTGATATCGCGATCTTCAACTTCCCATCAACCGGCACGCAAGGTATCGCGGCGAGCGCTTTCAACATGCCCGCTGCCGGTATCGTGGTCGACGTCCGCGAACTTCGAACGAGCGGCCGGTTCCTTACGATCGAAGGTAATTCAACCGGTTCAACTTCTTACCAGGACAAAGACGGCGTGTATCAGAAGATCCGACATCTAACGGATGTTGTTTTGTTCTGCCGCCCGGAAGAGCTCGAGAGCTCAGCGGCCCGAAGGATCATCCGACTTCTCACGAAGCTTGGTAAGAAGATGCGCGGCCAGCTACCGGATAAGCTCGAGGTCGACGGCCTGGTGGAACTGACGAAGAACCCTGAACGGGTGAAGCCTGCAGCATTGCGTGCCGGAACACGTAACCGTTCGATCGAAGTTGTACAGCTAGCGCTTTCCCAGGTAACGGATCTCCAGGGAGCAGAACGTGGGAAGTGGGACGCTGCCAGTATTGCCGCGTGTGCTCGCTTCCAACGAAACATCGGACGTGTTGGTCCGGATGCGACGGGTACCCTGGACGTCATCACTCTTCAGACTCTGTCCCAGGTAACTGGACTTTTCATCATTCGTGACTAGCTCAGCTCGAGCTCAGATCCGGGAAAACTTCTCACGAACATTCATTCGAAGTAGCGGCGGGCGGCACGCGTGAATTCCTCCGACTTGACATAATGTCGGCCCGCTGCTATCCTTAATTCAACAACCGATGAAGGAGCCGCAATGTGTTACCAGTGTTCAGACTTTGAGTACGAGAATCCGTGCAAAGAAAACTTTCCAGGTTGCGGCGGGGACTGCGAAGTCTTCGAATGCGCGGCATGTTCCATCAACACACTTCACATCGACGAGTACTACATGGTGACCGACGACATTTGGTCAACGGCATGGCCTGAGGACCGCGGCATGCTTTGCGTCGGTGGCCTGGAAGACCGACTCGGTAGACAACTCACGAGCGATGACTTCACGGATGCTCCAATCAACCAGGGATACTTCCCATATTCAGAACGGTTAGCTCAGCGGCTAGCTGCCGGATCCATCCCAACTTCTCATTAATAGTTGGCTCGACCGGATCTTGACTAATTAGTCACACCAGGTAAACTTCCAACGAATCGTTTAATCAAAAGTTGCAGTGTAACCGGATGTCCACCCGGTGGATGAACTTCCAACGAAGACTGATAAGAAGTTCCGCTGCGGCAGCCCGCGGCGAGCGCTTGACATAATAAAAAATACGTGTATGCTGAAACCAACTAACAAGGAAGGTACCCAGTGTCAAATTGGAAACCAGGAGACGAAGTCGTCATCAACTTCGGCACGCTGCAGCAACTAGAATTCGAAGCATTTCATAACGGCGTACGTTACGCGCTGCAGTACTTACGTGATGAGGTTTACGGTGATGGGATTACCGAGACCGACATCTGGACAGAATGTTTCGGCGACGGCATGGAAGGGGAGGAGAACTAATGAACGAAGAGCAATGTGCTACGTGTCTCAACGGGCCAGAAGACAGCCCGCTGGTATCTACATTCACTAACCACAAAGACCAGGTACGTTGGCAGTGCCAAGATTGCATGGACGGTTCGAACTGCTTCACATGTGAATGCTGCGGCAACGGACTGGCCAGCGAACCGATGGACTTAGCGAACGGCTTGCGTGAGTGGTGGTGTACGGACTGCAAAGAAGAGCATCTCAACGGAGACAACGGCTAGGCCCGCAGCTTCAGCTCAGCTGCCACTTCTCACGAACGGTTCGTTAAAAGTTGGCCTGGATCCGGATCCGGCGAGCGCAACGGATGCTCAAATCACACCTCATAACTAACGGGTATATTTAGAACATGAGGTCAATAGAAATTCATGTACTCGAAACGGCGAGCGATGTCGACACTGCGCTGCTCAACGGCCTGCTCTTGCCGACACAAGTCAACGGCCTGCGCTGCGTCGCATGCACTGACGAGGTCGGACACGTAAGCGGAGGTGCCGCGGAGCAGGTGTACTTCGAGTCGTTCGCGGTGCTGCTGGACGAACGGGACGAGCCTTGGTTCGTATGCCACTCGTGCTTAGAGGAAGTAATTGAGCCGATACAAGCGGTAGAGGAAAGTAGATACTCCACGCTGTTTGATGAGGATGAGGAGTTTGACCGCTTCGACTTGCTTGATGAGTAAGTAAGGGTTACCTAACTAGAAGCCGCCGCCAACTTCTAACGAACGCTTAGTAAGAAGTTTCCCCTACCTCGAACTTTCGAGTGAAAAATCCTGCGGGGCGAAAAAATGAAAAATCGTCATTGACCAATCTCAAAAAATAAACTTGCGTCAAAAATAAATACCTGATACCTTTTCACTACCACTTCTTTTTATTTAGTGAAAGGACACCAAAATCCATACAGCACAAATCCTCTTAGTAGAGGCAGATGACGCAGAGCAAGCGTTTCGCATCGTTTACGACAAACTTTCAGATGGCGAACCTCGCTGGTGTGATTGGAACGAAGTAGGTGTGGGCAACATAGACACCCTTGACTTCGCTGGTCGCTGGTCAGGCGAAATCTTTTTGACCCCAGAGCAGATGAAACAAATAGAGAACAAAGAAACTGTTGACCTCTCTGGCAACCCAAACTACCTACGCTTTTCAGACGACCCTGCTCTGGCTGATGAAGTAATCACTCGCTTTATGGGCTATCGCCTAAGCACGATTGAGGAGTATCGCAAACAACTACGAACTGATTACGCTGGCGTAGATGTATTCACTTATGAGTATGACCACAATACAACTGACTACAAGAAGTCAATGGTTCTCTACTACATAAAGAAACTCGCAAGCATTATGTCTAATGATTGGACACCTGATAGTGGGGTTTATGACCTACACGATTGGAGTGCCACAATGGAATACTTCTATAAGCGTGTGCGTGTAGCCCCTGAAAAGCAGTTCCTAATCCCTGTGGATTTTCACTATTAGCGAACAAGCAAAAAATCTTTTCAAAAGTGCTTGCGAGAAATCACGAATAGTGTAAAGTCGTAAGTGTTGGAAAACTCCAATGAACCAAAAACCAAATCAAGTAAGGACGAACAACCAAGATGAACATTGAGTTCGGAACGCTAGACCCAGAAATGGCAGAGGCAGTAGCAATCGCCGAAACCACTTCTAGCGACAAAACCCCAAAGGTAATAGGTAAGGGTATCTACCTAGAACTACACACAGCAGACGAGATGAACACCACCCAAGTTCTCATTACCCCAGAGGGCATTGACGAAAATGGTAAGGCAGTATCTATGGCGATTATTCACCGCACTATTTCAGAGTGGTCGCCACGCCGTCAATGGCGAGTATCTTTTATTCGCCCAAAGGCAGATAAGTCTGCTACTGAAAACACAGCAGAAATGCTGGCTGATGTAGTCAAGTGGGTAGAGCGTCAAATGCTTTACTCGTCTGAACTGAAACTACGCAACAACACTCCTATCGTTTTTGAGGTCAGCAACATTGACCTAGCAGAAGTGGCAGAGTGGAAAGCACCAGCACCAGCCCTACGCCGACTTGCCAAAGCAAGAACAGCAGTAGGTTTCCCTACCGAGTTATACAAAACCCACTAGTCATAGAAAGGACGAACAACTAAAATGACTACTGAAACAACAACAGCACCAACAATCACCACGCTACACGCCAGCCTTGATGAACTAATCAAGGGTGTAGTTCTACACAGCACTAAGACAGAGGCTATCCCTGCTATTATGGATACGCTTATGCCTACTGCTGGTCGTGCGAACCTGCGAGCAAAAGCAGGAACAGCAAAGCCAAAGACAGCAAAGGCAGTAAAAGTGGTAGAACCTATGGTCGGGGCAGATAAATACCTGCGTCCAAATGGCGAACCATACTTCTCTCGTATGTGGGGTGAACACTCCGACATTGAGGTTCTACGCACCGCACGAACCGCCAAGAAGTTCGTTCTGCTTTATGGGTCGCCGGGTTGCGGTAAGACCGCTTTGGTTGAGGGTGCGTTCCAAGACGAACTCTACACTCTGCTCGGAACAGGCGACACCGAAGTTTCTGACTTCGTGGGTGGCTATGTCCAGACACCTAGCGGTGGCTTTGAGTGGGTGGACGGAGTTCTGACCAAAGCAGTTGAGGAAGGCAAAGTCCTACTCATTGACGAGGTTGGTCTGATTGACCCAAAGGTTATGTCTTTGGTCTATGGACTTATGGACGGACGAGATGAACTCGTAATCACTTCCAACCCAGAGCGAGGCGTAGTCAAAGCCAAAGAGGGCTTTTATGTAATCTGTGCCACGAACCCAAACGCCCCAGGGGTGCGTCTATCCGAGGCTCTACTCTCTCGCTGTGTTATCCAAGTCGAAATGACTACCGATTGGGCTTTGGCTAAGAAGTTGGGAGTTCCAGCACCAGCAGTATCGGCAGGTATGAACCTAGCCAAGAAACAACTTTCGGGTGAAGTTTCTTGGTCGCCACAAATGCGAGAGTTGCTTGCGTTCCGTGATGTTGCCAACTTGTTTGGTATGAAGTGGGCGATTGGTAACTTGCTTGCGTCAGCACCAGAGATAGACCGAGTGGTTGTCGCTGATGTGTTCCGCCGATTTTTCGCTGACGACGATTGCCGACCAGCCAAGATTTAGTGGTTCGTCCTACTAAAAAAGAGAAGTGCCAAGTCAGAAATGGTTTGGCACTTTTTCTTTACCCTGATTGCTCGCCGAGCATTTTTCATTTTTTCCAGATAGCCAAAAAACTTTTTTTGAAAATGGGCTTGACGAGGTTTGGAAAAGTATGCTTTACTTGTCTTGTTAGCCAAACGAAAGGACAAACCAAATGGCTCACTATGTATCACGATTGGACACTCGCACTAGCACCACGCCTAGCGAGTGGCTTGGAACTTGCTCGCAGATTGGGCAGATTGTAAACACTTGGTCAGGGCGAAGCGACATTGTTGTTTACGCTGGCTCTGACGCTGGGATTGGTCATACTGCTTGCTACATCAAGACTTCTGCTGAAATGGAAATCAACCTACCTGTTGCGTTTGGCGAGTGGGTAACGCCAGCGTTCATTGGCGACTACACAGAACGAGCCACACACTTCGATTGGGCTAACGCCACAGGCGTTATCTACCACGAGGCTCTACACGCTCGCTATTCAGAGTGGAAACAAGAAGTCCTATCGTCTATGAAACCAGAAGTGTTTGAGGCGTTTTCTATGTTGGACGAGGCTCGCATTGAGCGACTAGGCGTTATTCAAATGCCAGAGAACCAAGTGTTCCTGCGTTCGTCTGCTCTCAATCTCGCTCTACAAGGGATAGACGAGGCAAGCGTGGAATACCTATCTGATGTTCGTGCCTCTGCTCTGGTCTGTGGTCTTGCTATGGCGAGAGTGGACGCTGGCGTTCTCAAACTCTCTGATGTTCGTGCGACCTACGAAAACATCATTGAGGCGATTGGCAAAGAACTCTTTGACGAACTTCGTGCTATCTGGTTGGAGTTCCAGCGACTACAAAACCACCAAGTAGAGCGTGGACACGAACTCGCTATCAAGTGGGTCGAACTTCTAAACGAGGCTGACCCAGAGGGCGAGGGCGAGGGCGAGGGTTCTGGCGAGGACGAGGACGAGGGCGAGCCAACAGGCAAAGGCAAAGGCAAAGGCAGAGGCAAGAAACTAAAAGACGCTCTCAACGAGGACGCAGACAACTCTGATACTGATGTTCGTAAAGACCTACAAGACCAGCAGACCAAAGAGGAACAGCGTGAAGTTCTAAACTCTAAGAACGACAAGAACAAGCGTAAGAGCAAAACCAAGAACGAGGCAGACAAAGTGTTCTCTACTTCGTCTGGTGGTGGCACAGGTTCGTCCTACTCACGCCTACAAGAACAGCGTCCACCCAAAGGCACAGAGCGAGCGAGTGCTGTTCGACTTGCTCAAATGCTAGAAAAGGCAAAGTATCGTGAACGCTCTATCACCGAAATCAAGAGCGTTCTGCCAGCAGGTCGCCTGAAAACTCGTATCGCTATTCAGAACTCCGCTATGAAGTCAAAGGGTATCCACTCTCAACTTCCAGCGTGGCGACAGACCAAGCGTAAGCACAATGACGACCCAACTCTGACTATCGGAGTAATGGTGGACATTTCGGGTTCTATGTCGTCTGCTATGGAAACTATGGCGACTACTGCTTGGGTTCTATCCGAGGCTGGTCGCCGAGTTCAGGCGAGAACCGCTATGGTCTATTACGGACAAGATGTTTTCCCGACCCTGAAACTTGGTCAGAAGTTAGAGCAGGTTTCGGTCTGGTCAGCACCAGACGGAACGGAAGTCTTTGGGCGTGGCTTTGACGCTCTGGACGGACACCTAAACCTTGTCTATGGCGAGGGCGTAAAGATGTTGGTCGTTGTGTCTGACGGACAATACACTTCCAACGAGCGTGAGAACGCTGTGAACGCTATGAAGTTGTGTTCCGATAATGGCGTGGCTGTTCTCTGGATTGAGCCAAAGGGAACTCACGGAGTAGCGAGTTACATTGTCGGCAAGAACGGCGTGGTCGTATCTCAACTAGAAGTGAGCGAGATTGCCAATGTGATTGGTAAGTCTGCTACGGACGCACTAGCGAAAGTCGCTGTGGGTATGTAGCGAACAAAGAACTCCGTTAGCGGATTGAGCAACTTGCCCCCCACCTTATCTGCTCTCTGCTAACGGACTAGAACCCCCGACACTTTGATTGTCCTTTCTCGGTGTCGGGGGTTTGCCTATGTCCGGGTCGGTGTCGGATTGCTCACCGCCGATTTTTCATTTTTTCCAGATAAAGCCAGACACACGAAAAAAAACTTTTGATTAGGACTTGCGTTATTCGTGAGAAGTATGGTTTACTTGAACCAAGCACGAAAGAAAGGACAAACCGAAATGTGCGAAACTTGCGAAGTAAACATAGACGAGGCAGACGACCGAGAACTGCTACTGCTATCTCTCGCTATCATTGGTGGAGTTGTGGACGGCTATGTTGAGGAAGGCTACTGCGACCCAATGCTGTATAAGGCTGTGAAGTTGGCAGAGCGTATCACTATCAAACTTGGTATCCCCGAAGTAACCGAGAAGTTTACTTTCCTAAAAATCCAAGCAGGAACAATCGTAGAGGAAACGATTGAGCGTGAGGGTATGAACATCAAGCGAGAGGATTGGTCATAATGCCAAATTGGGTTTACAACACAATCCACATCACAGGGGCGAAAGAGCAGATTGACGCATTTTTCGACAAGGCAGTTGCCCCACACCCAGAGGCTTTTGACGAGGCAACAGGCAAAGTTGTCTATACAGAGAACCCAGAGTTCTCGTTCTGGAACTTCATAGCCCCTCCTGCCGAGGCAGTAGAGAGTGGCGAATACTTCGGAACGCACGGATTTAGCGAGGGTAAAAAAGTAGGCGACACTCCGAATAATTGGTATAACTTCCAATGCGACAAGTGGGGAACGAAGTGGGACGCTGGCGACGCTCACGCCGAAACCACTAATTTCCCAGACGGAACTGCGTCAATGAGCGTTTCATACAATACCGCTTGGTCTATCCCTACTCCTGTAATGGAGGCTATGGTCGAACAGCACCCAGAACTGACTTTTGAGTTTTGGTCAGAAGAAGAACAGGGCTGGGGTGCGGAGTTTTCTGGCTCGGCTGGCGAGTTGTCGCTGACTAAGGAGTGGGACATACCAGACAGCCACGCTGACTATGTAGAGCGTGATAACGAGGACGGCTGTGCCTGTGCTTGGGCAGACGACCCGAACGATTGGTATTCGGATTGCCCTCGCCCAGAGCAAGACTTCTATGTTGTTGTTACCAAGACCTACCGAGTAGTAACCAACACCGCCGAGAACGCTTGGGAACTCGCACAGGACAACGACCCTGCCGAGCAAATGGAACTCATTGAGGACGAAACAACTATCTCCGTCAAAGATGAGAACGGACAGCGTATCTACCCAATAGCAACGGACGGCGTGGAGTGATGAGCGAGCAGGTAACACGGATACGGCTCGTCCACACGGACGACCCATACACCAAACTCACAAACGGCTCGCTTGGAACTCTGGTCGGTGAATACATTGACCCGTGGGGTAGTCGGACTATCCGCGTGAAGTGGGACAATGGTTCGTCTATGAGCCTGATTGACGGACACGACATTTGGGACGAGGTTGTAGGTGAACCAACGGACTAGCACCGGAACGCTCACGCTGGAAATGGAACTCTCGTGCCAAGAGTGCGGAGTGATAGCGGTAGAGATTTTTCAGGTAGAGGGTGTTCGGGACGGACGAGGTTATGTTTCTTGCTACGAGTGCGGTGAGCCAGCCGAGATTGAGATTGAGTGATGATTTTTCATTTTTTCCAGATACAAAAAACTTTTTTCAAAATAAACTTGACTTGGATTTGAAAAGTATGCTTTACTTAGATAGCACCACCCCAACGACAAACACTTACTAAGAAAGGCAAGTCCAATGGGAACAGCAACAAAGAACCAAAGCACCACCACTATCAGCACTTCTACTCCACAGGTAGTCGTCCTGAAACCAGCACTTCAAAAGCAGGTAAAGAACCTGCGTGATGGTCGTGATTTAGGCAAGCAAGCAAAAGAGATGAGCGAGAACGCTCGTCAGGCTCTACTTGACGCACTTGGCTCAATCACCTCTGACCTTGTTGGAACTGACGCTAAGGGTAAGCGTCTGATTGCTGTAAAGGTAATCCCCTCGTCCGAAAAGATTGACTTTGAGCGTATGGCAGTAGAGAACCCTGAACTCTACGAACTCGTCCAGACCTACAAAGTCGCCAAAGGTGCTGGTCAGCCAACTCTACGAGTTGATGTTCTGTAACCAGAACCAAGCAACACATCACAACTGAATAGCCCCCTTTCAAGATAACGCTGGCAGATTACCTATCGTCTGCCAGCGTTATTTTTTATTTGGTGGGTCGCTAATCATTTTTCATTTTTTCCAGAAACACGAACAAATGTTCTTGCGTAATCTTTTCACCCCTGTATAGTTGTGTCTATGAACGAACTACTACTCATCTTTCCTATCGTCTATCTGTCGCTAGTTGGTATCCCCATCACCTACTTCGACCTGCGTGTAGCACGAGTGCCAAACAAATACACGCTACCTGCCCTATACATCTGGCTAATCTGTGCCATCACCTACGCTGTTGTGTCTGGTGATTGGCTCTGGACACTAGTTATGCCTATCGTCTTTGGATTGGTGTCGCTGGCGATTGGTTTGTTTTTCTCAATGCGAGGCTCACTTGGTATGGGTGATGTGAAGTTGCTTACCTTTATGGGTCTAACTCTCTCTTGGAAGTCTGCTTGGGTCTGGCTACTACTGCCTAGCATCTCTCTCGCTCTGGGGCTTATCGTGGCTCTGGCTTTGGTATTCATAGCCAAGCGAAAGATAAAGACTTTCCCACTTGCCCCTTACATCTACTTCGTGTATTTTGTTCTTATCGCAACACTATTTCTCAACTGAAAGGACAACTAAGAGAAATGCTATACCGCCACGCACTAGGCGAAGTCATACGGGAACTTCGCACCGAGCAACAAAAAACACTTCGTCAAATCTCACAGAAGTCTTGCGTAGCACTCGGCTACCTAAGCGAGATTGAGCGAGGACACAAAGAGGCGAGTAGCGAGATTGTCGGCGAGATTGCTCGCTCACTCAACTACGAAACTCACGAACTAATCCTGCTCGTTGGATACCGACTAGGTGGCTTGGACAAAGCACCGAACACGGCGAGCGAACTCGTTGATGAATACGCTGACCTGATTGGACAGAACTAATGCTGATACAGACCCTCACTTCATACCGACTAGTCATAGCCGACCTAGAACAGACGGACGGCTCGGAGTTCCTAGTCGCTCAACTCCGCAGACGGATAGCGGAACTCAAAAGCAAATACCGCACCGAGATTGAGTTTGAGTTGCTGGAACTCAACGGAAGTATGGCTCGCCACCCCTCACGGATGAACAACGGCTCGCCTCTAACGCCTGTAACCATAGACGACCTGTAAGAGCCAACGGAACGCCAACGGACGAGAACCAGAGAGCGAGGTGAGAACAATGGACGAACCAAGAACGCTGACGCAAGAGGAAGCGGATTTGCTGATTGACCTGCTCTGGGTTGCTAAGACGGAAGCCGAAGCAAGAGGAGAGGACACCGAAATCTTTGAGAGCATAGCCAACAAGATTGACGAGCAAGCGGTAGCCTACGGATACGCCGAGTAGTTATTTCTCTCGCTGACCCCTCTCTTATAGAGAGGGGTTTGGCTCAATCTGGATTTTTGGTCGGTGCTGATTTTTCATTTTTTCCAGATACAAGAAAAAAACTTTGCGGAAATACTTGCGGAAACTTTTAGAACTGCTAACCTGTTCTTACCAACCAACCCTAGTGAAAGGACTAAATCAAATGGGTATGGATGTTTATGGCAGAAACGCTAAGAACCAAGTCGGCGAGTATTTTCGCCGAAATGTCTGGGGCTGGCGACCACTCTGGGATTACTGCGTAGATAACTACAACGACCTAGTGGGCGAGGTATCCGGACACTTCAACGACGGCGACGGCTTAGGCGAGGCTGGCTCGTTGGAGTTGGCTCGCCGTATCAAGAGCGACTTGGCTAACGGAAATGCGAGCAAATACATTGACCAACGCAACTCTTATCTGGCGAGCCTAGAACGACCCGAGTGCGACCTTTGTAACGGAACAGGTATCCGTGAGGATGAGGTCGGCAAGCAGTATGGTATGCCCGACCAAGAACTTCCTGACGAGATGAAAAGCCTCGTTGGTCGCTCACACGGAACTTGTAACAAGTGTCGTGGTGAGGGTAAGACCGACCATTGGGATACTCACTACTTCCTAGACCTTGACGACCTGAAAGAGTTTGCGGAGTTTCTGGAAAACTCTGGTGGGTTCTCAATCTGCTAGACCAACCCTGAAAAAAGGGAAACACCTAGTCAAGTGTCTAAACTGACTACCTTTTTTTGTCGGGGAACTCGCTAACGATTTTTCATTTTTTCCAGATAAGCCACAAAAATAAACTTGCTGATGTCGGTGGTGGGGATTAGTATCTAGATACGACATACAAACAAACGATAAGGAGTGTTATGTCCAGCAACTATCCAGAGGGTTCTATGCGAGGTTCTGGTATCTACTCACAGGAAGTTTCCTATGACGAGTTTGATTGCGAGAACGAGGAGTGTGGCAAGACAAACGAGGCTGGCGAAACTTCTACTGACGACTACGGAAACTACACGATTGAGTGTGAGTTTTGTGGAGTAACTTACGCAGAGCGTAGCCTTGACCAAGACCAAGAGGATTACGAGGCTGACCGAGCCTATGACGAGTGGCGAGATAGCCAAGCCGAAAACGAGCGTTACTAAACTTTTCCCCTAATCGCAAGATTGGGGGATTAGTTTTTAGGCTGGCAGGTCGCTAATCATTTTTCATTTTTTCCAGATACAACACACCGAAAAATCTAAAATGGTCTTGACGAGAGTTTGCTGATTGCTATACTGAACTTACCCTGATAGAGAGGACACTAGGGAAAAATGATTGACGACAAACTTGCCGAGAAAATCAAAGACATTTACAGCCGTTACCACGCTCGCGAAATCCTGCCAGAGCAAGCACTAGACGAACTAGAACTTGCTATCGCTGAAAGCAACGAGGAGTAAAAATGGGAAAACTAACAGAGATGATGATTGCCAACACCGACTTATCACTAGACCGAAAAGTGGCGTGGCACTTACAGGGCAACCACTATCCACCTATTCCGTTGATTATGGTCGGGGTCTGCGTTGAGGCTATTGAGTTAGCACGGCTCGGCTACTACACGGCAGAAGTCAAACTTCCAATCCACGAGAGCAAGAACGGCGAGCCGTTCCAGATTACTTGGCACGGACAAGACACCGCACCGGTATCGGCTATCATTGAGAGCCACCACCTAGACGGCTTTATCAACACGGCAGACGGCGAGGAGTAGAGTGGGAAACCGAGCATACATACAGGTCGATAGCCACCGCTTTCAAACACCGATAATCTTTTACGGACATTGGTCAGGCACGGACAACCTGACGGCGGTAAAAAATGTTCTGGCTCGCACGGCTCGCATTGGTGACCCGTCTTACCTGACCGCTCAACTCTTTTACGAGTTTGCGAAACTCGGCGAGTATGACGGCTCGCTCTCGTTCGGGATAGAGAGCGGATGCTTGACGGGTAACGAGTGGAGTGATGTGCCGAGCGTTCTAGTCAATGCCGATACAGGAGAGTATGCGATTGACGGACAGGTATTCGTGGAGTTTGTGCCGCCCGAAGCGGATAACCTGTTGCTATGGGATAAGACCGCTCTCTCAACTTCATAAGCCCTAGACGCTTGTTCCTATCCAAGCGGTCTAGTAAATAAAGAGCAGGTAGTTAGTAAATCCCCCCTTTACTAACTGCCTGTTCTTTTTTGCCGTTTTTTTTTGGTTCGCAACTTATTTTTCATTTTTTCCAGATACAAGAAAACTTTTTACGAAAAATGCGAAGTTTGAAAAATGTTTTGTGAAATAATCAACTTAGGCAAAACGCCTAATCGCTGATAGATAGGAAACTCTCTCAAAAATGGAAACTCTAAACGAAACGCTAACTTTTCACTACGAGTTGTCTAGCACTTGCTCTTGCGAAGTTTATGACGAGGATACAGACACTTCAACGCCTAGCGAGGATTGCTATGGTTGCTTTGATGACGACCTAGACAACATAAAGCACGACCTAATGAACAAGTGGCTAACTGCCAATGAGTTTGAGTTACAAACTCCAATCAAGATTATTGGCTCGAAAATGACTTGGCGTGGATTGTCTGGACACAAGATTACAACTGCCGAAAACCTAATCTCATCTCTAATAGGTGATTACGACTTCACGCTACGCTTTTACGCCAGCACCGACTTCAAGACTTTACGAGTTGTGCGTTCATCTCACGACGAGTTAGGTGCGTTGTTTGAGTTTGAGCAAGCCACACAAGACGAGTTAGACGAATACGAATACTAACTCTCAAACCTAGATAATCCCCTTGATGAAAAGTCAGGGGGATTATTTTTTGGTCGCTCGCTCGCCCTTGATTTTTCATTTTTTCCAGATAAAGAAAACAACTTCGTTAGTAGTTGCTGTCTAAACCTCGTACGTCTGTTGTCTAATAGCCCTATGAACAAAAACAAAAACTCTAAGGTCGTCGATAGCCACACCGCACCACGCATCACAAGTCGAACCAAACTAGCACCGGCCGATTGCCGAACCATTGAGCCAATCACCGCCGACAAAATCGAACTGAACTGCGTTGCTCGCGTTGAACTTCTTGAAAATGGTTGCTGGCTGTG
>JACCEC012800117.1_pt1 | contig 20505 bp, 20 predicted proteins | sample 7450121 | NCBI WGS metagenome assembly JACCEC01 (sample SAMN15323455, study PRJNA562643) | freshwater metagenome | isolation source: river surface water | place: USA:Blue River Watershed | collected 2017-08-18 | reverse complement strand
CCTGGTAATAGGGCTTCGCGCCCTTGAAGCTGGGCAGGAAGCTGTGGTGGATGTTGATCGCGCGGCCGGCCAGCTTTTTGCACAGGTCGTCGCTCAGGATTTGCATGTAGCGCGCCAGCACCACCAGCTCCGCGCCTTCGGCCTCGATGATCTCGAACTGCTTCGCCTCGGCCTGGGCCTTGGTCGCCGCCGTCACCGGGATGTGGTGGAACGGCACGTTGTAGCTGGCTGCCAGCTGGTAGAACTCGCGGTGGTTGGAGATGATCGCGCGGATGTCCAGCGGCAGCAGGCCGCTTTTCCAGCGAAACAGCAGGTCGTTCAGGCAGTGGCCTTCCTTGCTCACCATCAGCACGGTGCGCATGGGGGCCTCGGTGGCGTGCAGGCGCCAGTTCATGCCGAAGGTCGCGGCGAACGGGCCCAGCTGCTCCTTCAGCGCCTCGAAGGACAGCTGCTCGCAGGCGAACTGCACCCGCATGAAGAACAGGCCGGTGTCGTGGTCGTTGTACTGGGCGGCCTCCTCGATGTTGCCGCCGCGCTCCAGCAGGAAGCCGGACACGGCATGCACGATGCCCGGTCGGTCGGGGCACGAGAGGGTCAGGATGTAGGCATGGCTCATAACCGGCCGATTGTCGCAGGCTCGCCCACCCCCTGCGCGCCGGGCGCGGCAGTGCCAGAATGAGCCGTCCGCAAGGGCTTGACCGGATTTGCCGTACTGGATGGAGAACCCATGGCCTATAACGACTTCAACATGGACAACCACTGGTTGCCCTTCACCCCCAACCGGGGCTTTCTCAAGGACCCGCGCGTCTTCGTCGGCGCGGACGGCATGCACTTCACCACGCACGACGGCCGCCAGGTCATCGACGGCATCTCCAGCCTGTGGTGCGTGGGTGCCGGCCACAATCGCGCCCCCATCAACGAGGCGATCAAGAAGCAGCTGGACACCCTGGACTATTCCACCGCCTTCCAGGCCTCCAACGACAAGGCCTTCCGGGCGGCCGAAATGATCGCCGCCCTCGCGCCCGGCGACCTGAACAAGGTCCTGTTCTGCAACTCCGGCTCCGAGGCGGCCGACACCTCGCTCAAGGTCGCCCTGGCCTACCACCGCGCCCGCGGCGAGGGCCACCGCAACGTCTTCATCGGCCGCGAGCGCGGCTACCACGGCGTCGGCTTCGGCGGCATGAGCGTGGGCGGCATTCCCGCCAACCGCAAGGTCTACGGCACGGCGCTGCTGCCCCGGGTGGACCACCTGCGCTTCATCCACGACCCGGTCAACCACGCCTACATCCACAACCAGGAGCCGGTCTGGGCCGAGGACCCGCTGCTGGAGCTGGAGCAGCGCATCCTGCCCCTGCACGACCCGAGCAACGTCGCGGCCATCATCGTCGAGCCGGTGGCGGGCAGCGCGGGCTGGTACCTGCCCCCCAAGGGCTACCTCCAGCGCCTGCGCGAGATCTGCGACAAGCACGGCATCCTGCTGATCTTCGACGAGGTCATCACCGGCTTCGGCCGCATGGGCACGAACTTCGGCGCGGACTTCTACGGTGTGGTGCCCGACATGCTGAACTTCGCCAAGTGCGTGACCAACGGCGTCATTCCCCTGGGCGGCGTCATCTGCCGGGACCGCATCTACGACCAGATGATGAAGACCGACGCGCCCGAGCACGTCATCGAGTTCTTCCACGGCTACACCTACTCCGGCCATCCGGTGGCCTGCGCCGCCGCCATCGCCACGCTGGACCTGTTCCGGCGGGAGAACCTGTTCGCCCGCGCCGGCGAGATGGGCCCGGTCCTGGGCGATGCCTTCCACGCCACCTTCAAGGGCCTGCCCAACGTCATTGGCATCCGCAGCCTGGGCTGCGCCGCGGCGGTGGAACTGGCGCCCATCGCCGGCCTGCCCGGCAAGCGGGCCTACGACATCTTCGTCGACTGCTTCAAGCATGGCGCGCTCGTGCGCCCGGCGGGCGACGTGGTGGTCATCGCCCCGCCCTACATCGTCGAGAAGTCCCACATCGACCAGCTGGTCAACACCCTGGCCGACGCGATCCGCCGCCACGCCTGAAGTGATGGCACGGCAGCGGGTGCCTGGTGGCCGGGGGCTCGCCGAGGCCGGGCCCCGGCCCTTGCCTCACGGCTGGCGCTGTGCCGGTTGGCGTGGCTGCCACTGCTCCCGCAGTTGCGCGCAGTAGTCCCTCGCAGGCGTCGCCGGTGCCGGCCAGGCCAGTGGCCGCACGGTGAGCGAGGACTGCAGGTGCCGCGGCACCCCCACCTGCGGGTCCACATGGCCGCTGCCGGCCAGCAGCACCACGGTCTGCCCGGGCCTGGCCGCCGCCATCACCACCTGCGCCATCGCCACATCCCGCGCCACCTGCACCCGCGTCATCGGCGCCACCTGGGCGTCCGGCAGCAGCCCGCAGTGTCCGTCCCGCACGGCCTGCCGCTGCCGCGCCAGGCCGGAGTCCGGCAAGCGCTGGTCCAGCGAGGCATCGGCCATGGCCGCCCGCATCTGCGCGCGGGGCAGGTTGGCCCCCAGCACCGGCACCCTGGCGCGCACCGCCACCATCACCGCCGGTCCGTAGGCGGCCCAGGGCCAGGCTTGTTCCTCCCAGCGCAGGGCCTGGCGCACCGCCTCCTCCCCGGCATCGGCCGGCAGGCCGGCGGTGGTGGCACCGCTTTCGGCCATCTCCAGTGCCAGCGCCGCCAGCCGCCCGCGGCGGGCCAGCAGGGCCACGGCCTCCTGGTGCCAGCGCTGGTGCCTGGGATCGTCGTGCAGTTCGCCAAGCAGCAGCACATCGCTGGCCGGTGCTGCCAGGTCCACGCCCGCCGGCCCGTCTGCGGCCCGCGGGCCAGCCGGCGCCGCGCAGGCCGACACCAGCAGCGCCAATGCGCCGGCCGCCAGCAGGTTCAGGGCCTTGGAATGCATGGGGGCATACTACGCGCGCCCGGGGCACTGCCGTGCCCGCTTGTTTCATGACCCTGCGTTTCGCCCTCCGAGTCCTGGCCACCCTGGCCCTCGCCACTGCGGCCGCCTTCACCTGGCGCGCCCTGGACCTGCCCTTGCCCTGGATGCTCGGCCCCCTGCTGGCCACCGCTGCCGCCTCGCTGGCAGGCGCACCCACCCAGTCCTCGACCCCCCTGCGCAACACCAGCCAGTGGGTCATCGGCACCGCCCTGGGCCTGTACTTCACCCCCGAGGTCACCGCCCTGGTCCTGCGCCTGTGGTGGGCGGTGGTGCTGGCCGTGGCCTGGTCCCTGGCGCTGGGCTGGGCCTTTGGCCACGGCTTGCACCGGCGGGTCGCGGGCCGCCTCGGCGGCACGGAAAGAGGGCGCCGGGCCACCACCTATTTCGCCGGCGCCATCGGCGGTGCGTCGGAGATGACCCTGCTGGCCGAGCGCAATGACGCCCGCACCGACCTGGTGGCGGCTGCCCACAGCCTGCGCATGGTCATCGTCACCGTCGGCATCCCCTTTGCCTTTACCTTCAGCGGCCTGCACGGCGTGGACGTGGCCCCGTCCCTCGTGCGCGAGGTGGCCTGGGGCCCCCTGGCCGTCCTGGGGGCCGCCACCCTGGCGGGCGCCCTGGCGCTGGCGCGCGTGGGATGGTCCAACCCCTGGTTCATCGGCGCGCTGGGCGTCTCCATGGCGCTGGCCATGGCGGGCGTGCAGCTGTCGGCGCTGCCCATCTGGGCCACCAATGCGGCCCAATTGATCCTCGGGGTCAGCCTGGGGGTGCGATTCCGGTCCGAATTCATCCACACCGCCCCCCGCTGGCTGGCGGACGTGGCCGTGGGCACCGTGGCCATGATCGTGGCCTGCGCCGCCTTCGGTGCTGCCCTCGCCTGGGCCACCGGCCTGCACCCGGCCACGCTGGTCCTGGGCACCGCGCCCGGCGGCATCACGGAAATGGCCATCACGGCCAAGGTCCTGCAACTGGGGGTGCCCGTGGTCACGGCCTTCCAGGTGTGCCGCCTGGTGGCGGTGCTGCTGCTGGTGGCGCCGATGTACCGGCTCCTGTACGGACGTGTGGGGCAAGCGGGGGAGGGGAGCGAAGGGGATCGGTGAAGGGGGGCCCTGGCCGTGCCGGGCGATTCGGCCGAAAGGGCGGCCGCAGAGGCGGCCGCAGGCGGCTGGCCTGTGCCTGCAGGCCGCTCAGTGCATCACCAGCGGGTTCTGGGCCAGTTCCGCGTAGCCGTCCAGGGTTTCCTCGACTTCTTCCTGGGTGGGGGTATTGAGCTGCCAGGCGTTGATCTGGCGCTGGAACGCATCGGCCCAGGAGCCGTCGAGGTAGACCTCCTTGTTGGACCGCTTGTCGACGATCTCGAAGCCGTGCCGCGCGATGCCCGGCTCGGGTTCCCCCTCGGCCGGGGCGTTCGCCTGCATGTGCACGACGACGAACGAGTCGGAGTCATAGAGCATCTGCATGTGTGGTCTTCCTTCCTGCCACCTCAGTTAGCAACGTTCGGGCCGGTTTCAAGGTTGACCGGCTACGCGCAACTCCCCTGGTTGGCAGGTTCGCGGGGCTGACGCTCAGGTCCTGTCGGTTCCGGACCAGAGCTGCTCCAGCGAGTCGCCGCCCGCCTGCGTCAGTCGCAGGCGCACGGGAACGTAGGCCTGTGAGGGGGAGAGCCAGAGTTCGAGCTTCTGGTCGGCCGGGTCCCTCGGCAGGCGCTGCAACCGCCATGCTGTTTGGTGCCCGCCTGGAAGCCGGAGTTCCTCCAGGCCCTCCACGCGGAAGGGCCAGGTCGCCGTGTCGTGGGTCGTCGCCACCGGCACCTCCAGCACCTGACCCGGGCGGCGGGCCGCCTCGTCCGCAGCCAGCAGGGCACCCAGCTGCAGCTGCAGGCTCAGGCGGTCCTGCATGCCCGCCGCCAGGGCGGCCTCGGGCTGGCCGCCGCTGAAGCTCACGCGGCCCGTGTCACGGTGAAAGGTGGTGGACTCCTCGCGGCGGGCGCGCTCCACGTAGCGCTCCGGGGCCAGCCCCCGAGGCGTGAGGCGCCCCGCGCTGTGCTGGCTGCGGGTGCCGGCCAGGCTCGTGAGCTCCAGGCGCGCCTCGTAGGCCTGTCCATCGTGGCGCCAGTCCAGGGTGCCTTGCCCGGTCAGCGGAAAACCCCGCGCCTGCAGGCGCACGTCGTAGCGCAGGCGCATCGACGGTGCCAACACCAGGCCGGCGGCGCGGGCTCCCGGCGGCAGGGCCAGCGCGGCGCCCGCGGCCAGGAGCCATCGGGCGGCGTCCCGGCGGTGCATGGGGTCCCCGTAGAATTTCCGCATGAAGCTCGCTACGTACAAGGATGGATCGCGTGACGGCCAGCTGGTCGTCGTCTCCCGTGACCTGGCCACGGCCCATTATGCGACCGGCATCGCCGCCCGCCTGCAACAGGCCCTGGATGACTGGAACTTCATCTCGCCGCAGCTGCAGGACCTGTATGACGCCCTCAACCAGGGCAAGGCGCGCCACGCCTTCCCGTTCGATGCGACCCGCTGCATGGCGCCGCTGCCCCGGGCCTACCAGTGGGCCGATGGCTCGGCCTACCTCAATCACGTGGCGCTGGTGCGCCAGGCCCGCGGCGCCGAGGTGCCGGCCAGCTTCCACACCGACCCGCTCATGTACCAGGGCGGCAGCGACGACTTCCTCGGGCCCCGCGACCCGGTGGTCGTGGCGCGCGAGGAGTGGGGCATCGACTTCGAGTCCGAGGTCGTCGTCGTCACCGGCGACGTGAAGATGGGTGCCAGCCCCGAGCAGGCCCTGGAGGGCGTGCGCCTGGTCATGCTGGCCAACGACGTGAGCCTGCGCAACCTCATTCCCGACGAACTCGCCAAGGGCTTCGGCTTCCTGCAAAGCAAGCCCGCCACCGCCTTCAGCCCCGTCGCCGTCACCGTCGACGAGCTGGGCGACGCCTGGCGCGGCGGCCGCGTGCACCTCACCCTGCAGACCAGCTGGAACGGCCGCAAGGTCGGCCTGTGCGATGCCGGCGAGGACATGAGCTTCCACTTCGGCCAGCTCATTGCCCACCTGTGCAAGACGCGCAACGTGCGCGCGGGCAGCATCGTCGGCTCGGGCACCGTGAGCAACAAGGGCGTGGAAGGCAAGGGCGGCCGCATGGAATGGCCCAAGGGCTACGGCTGCATCGCTGAAAAGCGCGCCATGGAAACCCTCCAGGACGGCAAGCCGTCCACGGAGTTCATGAAGTTCGGCGACACCGTGCGTATCGAGATGAAGGGCAAGGACGGCCACAGTGTCTTCGGCGCGATCGACCAGGAAATCGTCCCGCTGCACGCACCCGCCTGAGCGGGACGGCGCCGTGCTCACAGCCGCAGCCACGGCGTGCCGCTTTCCCGCGCCTGGGCCTTCTCCAGCGCTGCGAGGAAGGTGTCGCACCACCAGTGCACGTCGAACTGCCGGCAGCTGGCCAGCAGGGCCCGGTGCCGGTCGCGGCGCTCCTCCAGTGGCATCTGCAAAGCCAGGTGGATGGCCGAGGCCGTGCCCTCGGTGTCGTAGGGGTTGACCAGCAGGGCGTCGGTGAACTGTTCGGCCGCGCCGGCGAAGCGCGAGAGCACCAGCACCCCGGGATCCTCGGCATCCTGGGCCGCCACGAACTCCTTGGCCACCAGGTTCATGCCGTCGCGCAGCGGCGTCACCAGCGCCACCCGCGAGGCCCGGTACAGCCCGGGCAGGCGGGCCCGGGCCACCGTGCGGTGGATGTAGCGCACCGGCATCCACTCCAGGTCCCCGTAATTGCCGTTGATCGAGCCGCACAGGCTCTCCAGCTCGTGCAGGATCCCTGTGTACGCGCTCACGTCCTCCCGGCTGGGGGAGGCGATCTGGATCAGCGTTGCATGGTGGTGCGTCTCCGGGTGCAGGCGCAGCAGCTCGCGGAATGCCCGCATGCGCTGGGGCAGGCCCTTGGAGTAGTCCAGCCGGTCCACCCCCACCAGCAGCTTGCGGCGCGAGTACTCGCGCTTCATGCGCTGGTACATCTCGCGCCCTTCGTGGGCCTGGCCCAGGGCGGTGAACTCCTCCACGTCGATCCCGATCGGGTAGGCCCCGGCCTGCACCGTGCGGTTGAACACCCGCCAGGTCCCCTCGCCGGTGTCTTGCGCCAGCGCCTCGCGCTGGATGTAGCGGCAGAAGTGCTCGTGGTCCGTCTGGCTCTGGAAGCCCACCAGGTTGTACGAGCACAGCCCCCGTACCAGCCAGTCATGGCCCGGGATCGCGGCCAGGATCATGGGCGGCGGCAGCGGTATGTGCAGGAAGAAGCCGATGCGCTGCTGGCACCCCAGCGCCCGCAGCTCGCTGGCCAGGGGGATCAGGTGGTAGTCGTGCACCCACACCAGGTCGTCCGGCTTGAGCAGGGGTGCCAGCAGGCGGGCGAACAGCTGGTTCACCCGTCGGTAACCGGCGATGTAGCCCGCGTCGAAATCCGCCAGGTCCAGCCGGTAGTGGAACACCGGCCACAGCACGCCGTTGGCATAGCCCAGGTAGTAGGCGTCATGGTCCTCGCGGGCCAGGTCCACTGTCACCAGCTTCACGGGCCCGGCCTGGTGCCGGTGGACCACGCCCTCGCCGGGCTGGCCACCCTCGGCCGTCTCCAGCACCTTGCCGCTCCACCCGAACCACAGCCCGCCGGTGTTGTTCAAAACCTCGGCCAGGGCCACCGCCAGGCCGCCGGCGGCCGTCTTGCGCGGGTCGGCGACGCGGTTGGAGACGACGACCAGCCGCGGCATGCTGCTGCCTCAGATCACCGTGTCCCAGCTCGTGGACAGGCGCACTGCGGCGTTGATCAGGCCGACCATGGAATAGGTCTGCGGGAAGTTGCCCCACATCTCCCCGGTGGCGGCATGGGTGTCCTCCGACAGCAGGCCCAGCGGGTTGCGGCTGGCGAGCATCAGCTCGAAGATCTCCCGCGCCTGGGCCCGTCGGCCGATGCGGGCCAGGGCGTCGATGCGCCAGAAGGTGCAGATGTTGAACGCCGTCTCCGGCTTGCCGAAGTCGTCGGCCGCCTCATAGCGGCGCATGAATGGCCCGTCGCACAGCGTGCGCTCCAGCGCGTCCAGCGTGGAGATGAAGCGCGGGTCACGCGGGTCGATGAAGCCCACCTCCGCCATCAGCAGCGCGCTCGCGTCCAGGTCGCGCCCGCCGAAGCTCTCGGCGAACGCACCACGCTCCTCGCACCAGGCTTCGCGCAGGATGCGCTCGCGGATCGTCTCGGCCCGCTCGCGCCAGAAGGCCACCCGCGCGGGCAGCCCCAGCGTGAGCGCCACCTTCGCAAGCCGGTCGCAGGCCGCCCACGACATGAGCGACGACGAGGTGTGCACGCGCGCCCGCGTGCGCAGCTCCCACATGCCTGCATCGGGCTGGTCGTGCACCCGCCACGCCTGCTCGCCCACCGCCTCCAGCGCGCCGAACTCGGCGCGGCCTGCGCGGCGCAGCAGTCGGTGGTCGTGGAAGGCCTGCGCGGCGCCGAGGATGATGTTGCCGTACACGTCGTACTGGAAGTGCTCCGCGGCTTGGTTGCCCACGCGCACCGGTCCCATGCCACGGTAGCCGGGCAGGTGTTCCAGGATGGCCTCTGGCAGGTGCTCCTCCTGGCCGATGCCATACAGCGGCTGGATATGCCCGCCGCGTGAGCGGATCACCACGTTGTTCAGCCAGCGCAGGTAGTCCTCCATCGTCGCCACTTCGGAGATGCTGTTCAGGGCCCGCACCACGAAGAAGGCGTCGCGCAGCCAGCAGAAGCGGTAATCCCAATTGCGTCCGCTGTCGGGGGCTTCGGGAATGCTCGTCGTCATCGCCGCCACGATCGCGCCGGTGTCCTCGAACAGCGACAGCTTCAGCGTGATCGCCGCGCGGATCACGGCCTCCTGCCATTCCAGCGGCACGGACAGCGCGCGGGACCAGCCGCGCCAGAAGGCCAGCGTCTCCTGCTCGAAGCCGCGCGCCGTGTCCTCGATCCCGGTCAGCAGGGTCTCGTCGGGGCCGAGGATGAAGTTCATCGGCCGGTCCGCCACGAAGAAGGACTCGGCCAGTACATAGGTCAGTGGCGCATCGCTGTTCAGGCGCAGCGCACCGTGCGAGCCCACGTAGCGCACGTGGGTGCTGCCCTGGGTGATCGTCGGGCGATTGCGGCCCCAGTCGAAGCGCGGGCGCAGGATCACCCGCAGGCGCGGCGATCCGCCCAGCACCTGCACCCGGCGCACCAGCGTCAGGGGCCGGAACATGCGTCCCCGGTTCACGAAGCGCGGCGCGAAGTCGGTGATGGCGATGCCCTGGCCCTGGCGGTCGTACAGCTGCGTGCGCAGCACCGCCGTGTTGGGCTCGTAGCGCTGCTCGCTGCGCGCGAAATCCTCCAGCTCGAAGGCCCACAGGCTGGCGTTCTCGCCGGGATCCAGCAAGGCGTTGAACACGGGGTCGCCATCGAAGCGCGGCAGGCAGTACCAGACCACGCATCCCTGGGGGTCGATCAGGGCGGTATAGGCGCAATTGCCGATCACCCCCAGGTCCAGGCTCGGGCGGGCCTTCATGGGCGCGTCTCCGTGGCATGGGCCAGGGCGCGTTCCATCAGCTCGCGCATCATCGCGGGGCTGTCCAGCCGGTGCGAGGCCGCGCTCGGTCCCTCGCCCACCTTCACGCCCAGCCCGCCCAGGCGCTGCACGGCGGCGAAGCCGGCCTCGTCGGTCACGTCGTCCCCGATGAACACCGGCTTGCGCCCGGCGAAGGGCGGCTCGGCCAGGAAGGCCTCGATCGCCCGGCCCTTGCTGGCCTGGCTGGCCTTGGCCTCCACCACCATCTTCCCCCGCAGCAGTGTCAGGCCCTGGCAGTGCTCCACGGCGTCCTGCATGGCGGCCAGGCACATCGCTTCCAGCTGCGGGGCTTGCCGGTAGTGAAGGGCGACGGACCCGCGCTTGACTTCCACCACCAGGGCCTCATGGGCGCGGCACAGCGCCAACGCCGCCTCCTGGGCCCGGCCCAGCGGCGGCGTGTCCAGGCAGGCCAGGCTGCCGTCCGCGCGGCGGCGCTCGGCGCCATGCACGCCGGCCACGCCCAGCACCAAGGGGTGAAGGAAGCGGTCGATCTGCGCGATGGGCCGGCCGCTGATCACGGCCACGGCCCCTCCCAGCAGGGCCTGCATGCGCGCCAGCGTCCGCACCAGCCCCTCGGGAACGATGATGGCCTCCGGGTGCTCGGCCAGCTCCACCAGCGTGCCGTCGAAATCGAGGAACAGCGCGCACCGGGGGCACAGGAAATCCTGAAACGTCATGCCGGCCGACCGTAGCAACCGCCACGTCGCCCGGCCAGCGCAGGTCAGCCCGCGCTGGCGTAGGCCCTGTCCGACGCCCTCGGGGGCGCGTCAGTGCACCTCAGTGCGCGTACAAGCCGTCCAGGCTGCGAAAGCCCTTGACCTCGATCGGGTTGCCGCAGGGGTCGCAGAAGAACATGGTCCACTGCTCGCCCGGCTGGCCCTCGAAGCGCACCTGGGGCTCCATCACGAAGTCGATGCCGGCCGCGCGCAGCCGCTGGGCCAGTGCCCGCCAATCGTCCAGTTGAAGCACCAGGCCGAAGTGAGGCATGGGGACCAGCTTGTCGCCCACCTTGCCCGTGCGGGTGGTGGCAAAGGGTTGGCCCAGGTGCAGGGAGATCTGGTGGCCGAAGAAGTCGAAGTCCACCCAGGTGTCGGTGCTGCGCCCCTCGGCGCATCCCAGCACCCCGCCGTAGAAGCGGCGGGCGGCGTCGAGGTCGGTCACGTGGAAGGCGAAATGAAACAGGCTGCGCATGGCGCGAGCGTACCAAGCCTGGCGGCCGCGTGCTTCGATGCCCGGCGGCCTGCCGGGGCCGGGCGTTTCGGCGCTGCGGTCCGTGAGGCGTGCGGGGATAATGCCGCCATGCCGCTGTCGCGCCACCTGCCCCTTCTCGTCCGCCTCGTGCTGGTGGCGTGGCTGCTGGCGCTGGGCTCGGCCATGGCGGCCTCGGCAGCCAAGCCAGCCAGCCTGGAGATGATCTGCTCCGGCGGGGTGATGAAGCTCATGGCGCAGGGGCAGGACGATCCTGCCCCGTCGCCCGACTGCCCCTTGTGCGCCCTGCCAGGCTTGTTGCCGGACACCCCGCCTGCGGGCCTGGGCCTCATGGCGGCGGGCGGGGGGCTGGCACCCGCCGGTGAACCCGCTCCCTTCCTGCGCCCTGCCGGGTTCCCGCCGCCCGCCCGTGGCCCGCCCCGCATCTTCCTCGCCTGACGCCTTCCGCGTGCCTGCCGGGTGCGCGGTGCTTGCTTGCGCGCTTTGCGCGCCCCTGTGAGGAATCCATGCTCCTGAAGAACCTGTCGCGTCCGGCAGCCGCCCTGGCGCTGACCGCTTTCGCTGCTTTCGTCCCCGTCGCCCATGCCCATGTCACCCTCGAGTGGCAATCGGCCCTGGCCGGCACTTCCTACAAGGCGGTCTTCAAGATCGGCCATGGCTGCGGTCTCTCGCCCACCCGCCAGGTGGTCGTCGACCTGCCCGAAGGCGTGCGCGGCGCGCGACCCATGCCCCGCCCGGGGTGGACGGTGGACATCACCCGCACCCCCCTGGCCAAGCCCGACACCCGCCACGGCAGGACCGTCACGCAGGAGGTCACCCGCATCACCTGGACGGCCCAGTCCCCTGCGGACATGCTGGACGCCGCGCATTACGCGGAGTTCGTCCTCCTGGCCCAATTGCCGCAGTCCGAGGGACGGCTGTACTGGCCCGTGCGCCAGGTCTGCCCCGACGGCCGCCTGGACTGGGTCCAGGTCCCTGGCCCCGGCCAGCGGCAGTCGGACCTGGCATCCCCTGCGGCCGTCCTCGACATCCTGCCCGCCAGCGCCGCCGGCGGCCATTCCCATTGAACACCACCTCACCGAGAATCATCGACCATGACCCTCCTCAAGTCCCTGGCCCTGCCGCGTCGGTTGATCGGCCTGCTGGCCCTTGCCGCCGTGCTGCCCGCTTTCGCCCAGCCGCGCCTCCAGGTCGAAGGCGCCTGGGTGCGCACCAGCCCCAGCCTCACCGGCACCGCCGCCTACATGCGCCTGACGGCGGGCGAGCCCCTCACCCTGGTGGGCGTCGACTCGCCTGCCGCTGGCGTCGCCGAAGTGCATGACATGAAGCTCGAAGGCGACATCATGCGCATGCGCGCCGTGCCGGCCCTGGAGCTGCCCCCGGGCAAGCCGGTCGAACTCAAGCCAGGCGGCCTGCACGTGATGCTGATGGACCTCAAGGCGCCCCTGCAGGGTGACGTGCGCGTGCCCGTCACCCTCGTGCTGCGGGATGCCAAGGGCACCGAGCGCCGACTGCTCCTGCAGGTCCCCGTGGCGCCGCGCGCCCCCGGCGCGGCTGGCGGCGCGAAGGTGGACCCCGCGCCGGCCGGCATGCACGGCCAGGGGCACAAGCACTGAGCGGGCCCCGGGGACGCGGCGTCCACGGGGCACCGGCCCCGTTCGACGCTGCGCCAACGGCCTGATAAGCTGCTCCCATCCACCCCGACCCTGGAGCGCTGTCCATGAGTGATTCGCAGAACTTCGGCTTCGCCAAGCTGGTTCCCGGTTTCGATTTCCTCCAGAACCTGGCCCAGGGCACCACCAGCGCCATGCCGCAGATGCCCAGCCTGTCGAGCTGGGTCGCGCCTACGCTGAACGTCGAGGAGATCGACAAGCGCATCCAGGAGCTGCGTGCCGTCCACTTCTGGCTGGAGCAGAACACCAAGGCCCTGTCGGCCACCATCCAGGCGCTGGAAGTCCAGAAGATGACCCTGGCCACGCTGCGGGGCATGAACTGCAGCATGGCCGACCTGGCCCAGGCCATGCAGGCTGCCACGGGGGCCGCGTCCACGCCCGCTACGCCCGCCACCCCTTCCCCGACCTGCGCGCCTTCCGCTGAGGCGCGGCCCCAGGCCCTGGCCGAACCGGCGGCCAAGCCCGCCCGCAAGGCGGCTCGCGCGTCGGGTGACAGGCCGGCCGAGCCGGCTGCCGGTGCGGTCGACCCGATGCAGTGGTGGGGCTCGCTCACGCAGCAGTTCCAGAACATCGCCGCCACGGCCCTGCAGGATGCGGCGCACAAGACCGCCGAAACCGCACGCGACATGGCGGGCAACGCCCAGGCCGCCGCGGCCTCCGCCAGTGCGACCGCTTCTGCCTCCGCGCCCGCGAAGAAGGCGGCGCGCAAGTCCGCCCCACGCCAGCCGGCCCCGGCCCGCAAGCCCGTGCGCCGCGCCGGGGGCTGACGCCTTCCCGAGTCCCGCCATGAAACTCTTCCCCTTCGGCCATGCCACGCACCCGCAGTGGCCCATGGGGGTGGGCCTGGTGCTCGCGCAACTGCGCGCGCAGATGGCCCTGCCCGACTACGCCAGCAGCCCCACCCTGGGCCTGCTGTACATCACGGACCATTACGCCTCGCAGGCGCAGGACATCCTGGATCACCTGCAGGCCGAACTGCCTGAGGTCACCGACTGGGCCGGCACCGTCGGCATCGGCATCTGCGCCAGCGGCGTCGAGTACTTCGACGAGCCGGCCGTCGCCGTCATGCTGTGCGGCATACCGTCCGACCAGTTTCGCGTCTTCTCCGGCGTCGCCCCGCTGGGCCTGGCCTTCGAGCCCCACACCGCCCTGGTCCATGCCGACGCGCACACGCCGGACGTGGCCGAGCTCGTCGCTGAAATGGCGCAGCGCACCGACAGCCGCTACGTCTTCGGCGGCCTGGCCTCCAGCCGCGGCCGCACCGTGCAGTTCGCGGTCAGCGGCAACGGCAACATCCGTGGCCAGGGCGCCGCGGGCGGTGTCTTCTCGGGCGGCCTGTCGGGTGTCGCCTTCGCCGAGGGCGTGCAGGTCATCTCCCGCGTGACCCAGGGCTGCCAGCCCGTCACGCGCCAGCGCGAGATCACCGCCGCCGAAGGCAACGTCATCCTCACCCTCGATGGCGAGCCCGCCCTCGACCTGCTGCTGCGGGAGCTGGACATCACCCTGGACGAGCCGGAAACCGCGATGGCCACCTTGCGCGCCACCCTGGTCGGCCTGACCTCGGCGGGCCACAGTGCCATCGGCCGCACCGGCAGCTTCGGCGCGGACGTGCGGGTGCGTCACATCATCGGCCTGGACCCGGGCCGTCGCGGTGTCGCCGTCGCCGACCGGGTGGAGGCCGGCATGCCCATGGCCTTCTGCCAGCGCAACGCGCGCGCCGCGCGGGCGGACCTCATGCGCGTGTGCGCCGAGATCCGCGAGGAGCTCGAGCCCGAGGAAATGAGCCTGCCCGTCGCGGCGGCCCTGGCCTCGCCGGATCCCGGGGCCGGGCCCACCCCGGCGCGGCGCATCGCCGGTGCGGTGTATGTCAGCTGCACGGGGCGCGGCGGCCCGCACTTTGGCGGGGACAACGCCGAGCTGCAGGTCGTGCGCCACGCGCTGGGTGACGTGCCCCTCGTGGGCTTCTTCGCGGGCGGGGAAATCGCCCACCACCACCTGTACGGCTACACCGGCGTGCTCACGGTCTTCACCGAGCCTGCCTGACCGGGGCCGCCACGCTTGCGGGCATCGCCATGGCCGATACCTTGTGGTGGATCCTCAGCGCCGTGCTCATCGCGGTGGGCCTGGCCGGCACCGTGCTGCCGGCGTTGCCTGGCACGGCCCTCGTGCTCGCGGGCATCGTCCTGGGCGCCTGGATCGACGACTTCAGCCGTGTCGGCGGGTGGGCCGTCGGCACGGTCACCGTCCTGGCCGTCGCGTCCTGGGTGCTGGATTACGTGGCCGCGTCCTGGGGCGCTCAGCGCGCGGGCGCCAGCCGCCAGGCCGTCACGGGCGCCGCGGTGGGAACCGTGCTTGGCCTCTTCGCCGGCCTGGTCGGCGTCTTCATCTTCCCGCTCGTCGGTGCGGCCCTGGGCGAGTGGATCGCGCGCCGTGACCACGCCGGGGCGCTTCGCGTGGGCGCCGCCACCTGGGCCGGGCTCATGGTGGGCCTGGTCGCCAAGGTGGTCCTGTCCTTCATGATGCTCGGGGTCTTCCTCGTCGCGCTGCTGGTCTGAGCGCGCCCCGCTGGCCGGGTCCCGCCCTGCTCAGACCCCGCGCTTGCGGTCCCGCGCGAACTGCTCTGCGAACGCCGTGAACCGGCCTTCGTCCAGTGCCTCGCGCACCTCGCGCATCAGGTTCAGGTAGTAGTGCAGGTTGTGGATGCTGGCCAGCATCGGCGCCAGCATCTCGCCGCAGCGCTCCAGGTGGTGGAGGTAGGCGCGCGAGAAGCCGCCCGACACCGTGCCATCGGCATGGGTCACGCCCTTGCAGGCGTAGCAGGTGCAGGTCTCGTCCAGCGGGCGCTCGTCGCTGCGGTGCTTGGCGTTGCGGATCTTCAGGTCGCCGTAGCGCGTGAACATGTGGCCGTTGCGCGCATTGCGGGTGGGCATCACGCAGTCGAACATGTCCACCCCGCAGGCCACGCCGGCCACCAGGTCCTCGGGCGTGCCCACACCCATCAGGTAGCGCGGCTTGTTCGCTGGCAGGCGGTGCGGCGTGTGCGCCATGATGCGCAGCATCTCGTCCTTGGGCTCGCCCACGCTCACGCCGCCCACGGCGTAGCCGGGGAAGTCCATCTCCACCAGCGCGTCCAGCGACTCCTGGCGCAGGTGCTCGAACATCCCGCCCTGCACGATGCCGAACAGCGCGTTCGGGTTCTCCAGCCTCGCGAACTCGGTCTTGCAGCGTTGCGCCCAGCGGCGGCTCAACTCCATCGAGAAGCGCGCCTCGGCCTCCGTCGTGAGCCGGCCCTTGGTCTCATAGGGCGTGCACTCGTCGAACTGCATCACGATGTCGCTGTTCAGCGTCGTCTGGATCTGCATCGAGATCTCGGGCGTGAGGAACAGCTTGTCGCCGTTCACGGGGGAGGCGAATTTCACGCCCTCCTCGCTGATCTTGCGCATCTCCCCCAGGCTCCACACCTGGAAGCCGCCGGAGTCGGTCAGGATCGGCTTGTTCCAGCGCTCGAAGCGGTGAAGCCCGCCGAACTGCGCCATCACGTCCAGGCCGGGGCGCATCCACAGGTGGAAGGTGTTGCCCAGGATGATCTGCGCGCCCATCTCCTCCAGCGAGCGCGGCGTCACGCCCTTGACGGTGCCGTAGGTGCCCACCGGCATGAAGATCGGCGTCTGCACCACGCCGTGGTTCAGGGTCAGGGTGCCGCGTCGCGCGTGGCCTTCGGTCTTGTGGATGTCGAATTGCAGCATCGTGGAAAAGTCAGTTCGGGGTCCGGGCCAGCAGCATCGCGTCGCCGTAGGAGAAGAAGCGGTACCGGCTCGCGATCGCTTCCTGGTACAGCGCCATGATGCGCTCGTACCCGGCGAAGGCGCTCACCAGCATCATCAGCGTGGAGCGGGGCAGGTGGAAGTTGGTCACCAGCAGGTCCACCACGCGCCACTCGAAGCCCGGCGTGATGAAGATGTCGGTATCCCCGCTGGCCTGGCCGCTGCGGGCCCAGGACTCCAGCGTGCGCACCGTGGTCGTGCCGACCGCCACCACCCGTGCGCCGCGCGCCCGCGTCGCCGCGATCGCTTCCTGCGTCGCCAGCGGCACGTCATAGCGCTCGCTGTGCATCCTGTGGTCGGCAATGGCGTCCACCTTCACCGGCTGGAAGGTGCCTGCCCCCACGTGCAGCGTCACGTTGGCGCGCTGCACGCCCTGGGCGTCCAGCGCGGCCAGCACGCTGTCGTCGAAGTGCAGGGCGGCCGTCGGTGCCGCCACTGCGCCGGGGTTCTTCGCGAACACCGTCTGGTAGCGCCGCTCGTCCTCCTCGCTGTCGCCGTGCTCGATGTAGGGCGGCAGCGGCACGTGGCCGCAGCGCTCCATCACGCCATACGGTTCTTCCGAGAACTCGAAGCGGAACAGCGGCCCGTCCTCGGCGGGCCATCGGCCCACCAGCGTGGCGGTGAAGCCACCGTCCATCAGGAGCGTGGTGCCCACGGGCGGCTTCTTGCTCACCTTCATGTGGGCCACCACTTCATGGCCCGTGAGCACGCGCTCGACCAGCAGCTCCAGCTTGCCGCCGGTGGGCTTCTCGCCGAACAGGCGGGCCTTGACCACCCGGGTGTCGTTGAACACCAGCAGGTCTCCGGCGCGCAGCAGGCCGGGCAGGTCGCGGAAGATGCGGTGGGTGGGGCGGGTGGCGTCAGGGCCGGTGCCATCGAGCAGGCGCGAGGCGCTGCGTTCGGTGGCGGGATGCTGGGCGATCAGCTCGGGGGGCAGGGCGAAATCGAAGTCGCCGGTCGTGAAGTTGCGCATGCGCTTGAGGGTCGGACAGACCCGTGCCAAGTGAAAGGGAGGGGGAAAGGGATGGGTAGGGAACAGGCAGAATTGTCCCATGCCCGAGCGCAAGGAACTGTCCGCCCCCCAGAAGGCCCTGATCAAGATGGGCCTGGCGCGCGACATCGACCTGGCGCTGCACCTGCCGCTTCGCTACGAGGACGAGACCCGCATCACCCGCCTGCGCGACGCCCGCGAGGGCGAATCCGTGCAGGTCGAGGGGGCCATCACCGCCAGCGAGATCGCCTACCGGCCTCGCCGGCAGCTGGTCGTCACCCTGGACGACGGCAGCGACACCTGCCAGCTGCGCTTCTTCAGCTTCTACCCCTCGCAGCAGAAGGCCCTGGCCGTGGGCACCCGCATCCGCGCCCGGGGCGAAGTGCGGGGGGGCTTCTTCGGCTGGCAGATGGTCCACCCCGTCACCCGCCCGGTCGACGCCCCGCTGCCCGACGCCCTCACCCCCGTCTACCCCACGGTCGCGGCGCTCCCCCAGGCCTACCTGCGCAAGGCCGTCCTGGGCGGCCTGGGGCGGGCGGACCTGTCCGAGACCCTGCCTCCCGGCTTCGCCGAGCGCATCGGCCTCGCGGCGGGCTGGGGCCTGCGCGAGGCCCTGGACTTCCTGCACCATCCCCGCCCGGACGTCTCGATGGCCGCCCTGGAGGACCGCAGCCATCCCGCCTGGCAGCGCCTGAAGGCCGAGGAGCTGCTGGCGCAGCAGCTGTCGCAGCTGCAAAGCAAGCGCGAGCGCGATGCCCTGCGCGCGCCGCAGCTGTCGGCCATCCCCGGTGGCCTGCATGAACAGCTGCTGGCGGTCCTGCCGTTCCAGCTCACGAACGCCCAGCGCCGCGTCTGTGAGGAAATCGCCCGCGACCTTGCCCGGCCCGTGCCCATGCACCGCCTGCTCCAGGGCGATGTCGGCTCCGGCAAGACGGTGGTCGCCGCCCTGTCTGCCGCCATCGCCATCGACGCCGGCTGGCAATGCGCCCTCATGGCGCCCACCGAGATCCTCGCCGAGCAGCATTTCCGCAAGCTCATTGGCTGGCTGGAGCCCCTGCTCGCCCCGCGGGGAAAGCGAGTGGCCTGGCTCACGGGCAGCCAGAAGAAGAAGGAGCGCACGCAGATGCTCGAGCACATCGCAAGTGGCGAGGCGGCGCTCGTCGTTGGCACCCACGCCGTCATCCAGGACCAGGTGCAGTTCAAGAACCTGGCGCTCGCCATCATCGACGAACAGCACCGCTTCGGGGTCGCCCAGCGCCTGGCCCTGCGCGACAAGCTCCAGGCGGACGACCAGGAGCCGCACCTCCTGATGATGTCCGCCACGCCCATCCCGCGCACGCTCGCCATGAGCTACTACGCGGACCTGGACGTCTCCACCATCGACGAGCTGCCCCCCGGCCGCACGCCCATCGTCACCAAGGTCATTGCCGACAGCCGGCGGGACCAGGTCATCGAGCGGATCCGCGCGCAACTGGACGAAGGCTGCCAGGTCTACTGGGTCTGTCCCCTCATCGAGGAGAGCGAGGCGCTGGACCTCACCAACGCCACCGCCACCCACCAGGCCCTGTCCGAGTCCTTGCCCGGTGTCCTGGTGGGCCTGCTGCATTCGCGCATGCCGGTCGCCGAGAAGAAGGCCGTCATGGCTCTCTTCGAGGCCGGCCAGATGGGGGTCCTCGTCTCCACCACCGTCATCGAGGTCGGCGTCGATGTCCCCAATGCCTCCCTCATGGTCATCGAGCACGCCGAGCGTTTCGGCCTGTCGCAGCTGCACCAGCTGCGCGGCCGCGTGGGCCGCGGCGCCGCCGCCTCGGCCTGCGTGCTTCTCTACTCCCCGGGCGAGAACGGCCGCCTGGGCGAGACGGCCCGCGCCCGCCTGAAGGCCATGGCCGAAACCAACGACGGCTTCGAGATCGCCCGCCGCGACCTGGAGATCCGCGGTCCCGGCGAGTTCCTGGGCGCCCGCCAGTCCGGCGCCCCGCTGCTTCGCTTCGCCGACCTGGAAACCGATCGCCACCTCCTGGAGGCCGTGCGCGCCCTGGCCCCCGCCATGCTCGATCGCCACCGCGGCCTCGCCGACCGGCACGTTTCGCGCTGGTTGGGTGGAAAATCCGAATACCTCAAGGCCTAGCGTGCCCGTTGGAACGAACTGCCCATGACCCTCACGGAACTGAAGTACATCGTCGCCGTCGCCCGCGAGAAGCATTTCGGCAAGGCGGCCGAGGCCTGCTTCGTCTCCCAGCCCACGCTCTCCGTCGCCATCAAGAAGCTGGAGGACGAGCTCGAGGTCAAGCTCTTCGAGCGCAGCGCCAACGAGGTCTCCGTCACGCCCCTGGGCGAGGAGATCGTTCGCCAGGCCCAGAGCGTCCTGGAGCAGGCCGCCGCCATCAAGGAAATCGCCAAGCGCGGCAAGGACCCGCTGTCCGGCCCCCTCAAGCTCGGCGTCATCTACACCATCGGTCCCTACCTGCTGCCCGACCTGGTGCGCCAGGCCATCGACCGCACGCCCCAGATGCCGTTGATGCTGCAGGAGAACTTCACCGCCCGCCTGCTGGAGATGCTGCGCACCGGCGAGATCGACTGCGCCATCATGGCCGAGCCCTTCCCCGACACCGGCCTGGCCGTCGCGCCCCTGTACGACGAGCCCTTCCTCGTCGCCGTCCCCAGCACCCACCCGCTGGCCGAGCGCCAGGCCATCAACGCGCAGGAACTCAAGCGCGAAACCATGCTGCTCCTGGGCACCGGCCACTGCTTCCGCGACCATGTCCTGGAGGTCTGCCCCGAGTTCGCCCGCTTCTCCAGCGATGCCGAAGGAATTCGCAAGAGCTTCGAGGGTTCCTCGCTGGAAACCATCAAGCACATGGTCGCCGCCGGCATGGGCGTCACCGTGGTCCCGCGCCCGCCGGTCCCCAAGGACGCCCTGGGAGCGAAATCCCGCCGCCGCAAGGACGATGGCGCCTACGTCAAGTACATCCCCTTCGAGGGCGACCCGCCTACCCGCCGCGTGGTGCTGGCCTGGCGGCGCAGCTTCACCCGCTACGAGGCCATTGCCGCGTTGCGCAACGCGGTCTATGCCTGCGAATTGGCCGGCGTCAAGCGATTGACGGCATAGCCTTTGCCTGATTGCCCGGCGTGACGGCCCCCGCGTAAAGTCATTGCATCCCGGGCCTGAACCCCCTTCAAGGAGTGAGCATGCTCACTCCTTGAAGGGGGTTCAGGCCCGGGATGCAAT
>JACCEC010097766.1_pt1 | contig 20507 bp, 18 predicted proteins | sample 7450121 | NCBI WGS metagenome assembly JACCEC01 (sample SAMN15323455, study PRJNA562643) | freshwater metagenome | isolation source: river surface water | place: USA:Blue River Watershed | collected 2017-08-18 | reverse complement strand
TCAACTTGTGTTAAACTTGAATCTACTTGACCTGTATTAAAACCAAAATAATAATAGTTTAAATTTTTCTTCGAAAAATTTCTGGAGAAAAATAAATTTAATATTCTATATTTTAAATTTTTATTCAAGCTTGCATAATCACTCTTAATAGTAATTAATGTATTTAACATATTAATATCATCGGTTTTTGATACATAATCAATCCAGAATTGTTCAAAAAAGTTAGATGTCACTCTTAAAATACTAATTACTGATGATAATTCATTATCTTTTATTTGATAATAATTAGCATATTGTCCAACATTTGATATTTTAATATATTCTGGTAATAACTCTGGTACTAATAAAGATGCATCAATTTGATTTATTATACTATCAAATGATGACAAATTATATAAATTTTCAGGAACAATATACCATGAATCATTATATAAAAACACCAAACAATTATCATTCATGTAATTCACCGATAACTCATTAATATTATATCCAAAATCAACAACTTCTGTATTGATTGATTTTTTAACAATATCAAAATATGGTATCTCTAATTTAAAATATTGATTATAAAGTAAATCACCATTTTTCTCCAAGATTTTTGTAGATTCTTTATTAAAATCTAAATTACCTATAAATCTCTCATTTTGACATAATGAAAACATTGTATGTTGTCTATACACTGTTTTAAAAAAAGTAATCTCTGGATTTCCAATAATTGGGGAATCTTGGATACCAGTAGTTACTAATTGTATTAATCCTCCAGTCATTATTAGTTGAAAATAGAAAATAATCTTTAATTATATTTAATATAAAATTTATTAAATATATTATTTATTATAATGAGTAATTATTTTATTAAATGTATTTTATTAGAAGGTTGTTCATACTCGATTGCTGCAGATAATTTAATTAAAATTCATAATATTCCAAATCAAGCAACATGGGTATCTCAATCTGAAAAAGAAACATATAAAACAGAACAAATTAATACATTTCCACAAATTTATTTAAATAAATTTAATACTAAAGGAAACCTATTATTAGGAGGTTATTCGGATTTACTTGAATTTATAGATACTTTTAAAAATCAAAAACTATCTGATGAAAATATAAATAAATTTACAAGTAAATATAAATGGTCTAAAAAATCAGTTTTAAGATTTATTCAATTAATTAATTTAAGATAACTTTGTTATTTTTAAATATACCAACTGGTTTGGAACTCATATCATATACAATTCCTTTTTCTTTTGGTTCATAATAATATTCTTGACCGTCTATTACAATTTTATCAAGTAAATCTTCTTCTATAATATCACTTTCTTTTGTTGATTCTTCTTTTGAAACATGGTTTAGTTCTTTGGATTTTAAATATTTTATTTTAAGTTTATCAAAATCTAAACCCTCGCCATTACATATTGCTAATAAAAGCTTGATCTTCTCATCTGTTACATTATGTTGATATTCTTGTTTAATTTTTTTAAGTTGTGCTTGCAATTTTAGATCTAAATCTGTTATTGCATCTACAAATACATTATGTAGATTGTTAAGCTCTTTTAGTTTTTTCATTAATAAATAAAAACTTGATAGAATACACGCTAATTTCAATTTTTTCAACCTAATTTAGGTCTTGTGAATGTATCCAACAATACAACTCTTTTTCTTGATTCAAACTCATGTATCCTGCTATTCTTTGGCAATGTCTGCATTGTTCTTTTGTTGATACTGGTATCAGTTTTTTGGTATAAACTGATATGTTTATTGGTTGGTTGTTTAATAAACACTCTATCAGGTATAATTTCGATTCTATCGTTTCTTTTTCGATATTTATCTTCAATATTGGTTCGTTTTCTATTTGATTTATTAAATTTTGAATCTCCAATATCTTTTGATTCGTTAAATTTATAGTTTGACTCATTTACTATATTAGACTCTAAATTTTTATAATTATTATTCAATTTTTCTTTTCTATTCAAATTATTAATATCAGACTTGTAATAATTTTTAACAATACAATTAGTATCAAATTCAGATCTAAATAAATGATTTTCTAAGTCGGCTTGATTGGCTAGTTCGGCTAGATCGGCTAGTTCGGCTAGATCAGTTAGGTCGGTTAAGTCGTCTTGAATGGTTAGGTTGGAGTCATCAAATGAAATATTTAATTGGTTATTGGGTATTATACTACTGCAATCAATAATTTTATTTTTTGCCCAATAATCAACATGATAACTATTTATAACCTGAATCATTTATTTATTATTATTATTAATATTATAATTTATAAAGTAATTATTTTAATATTCAACTTTTATTTGAATTATTTAAATTCAATGTTTTAAAGTTTGAAATGTTACTGCAAACAGAGCAACTAGTAGAATTGCTACAGTTGTATAATAACACATTTTCTTAATATTATTATTTTCATTAATTTCATTAACTACATAATTATCAAAAATAAATTGTTTAATCACATCTCGTTTAGATTTTGTTTCATCACTAAAATCAAGGAATGGTCTTAATTTATAATTCATAAATCCTCCAATTGCACTCTTTTCTTCATGTGATGTTTCTTCTGAAGCTAACTTGTTATAAATCTCAGACCATGATAAATTAGCTTTATTTAATTGATATTCTCTTAAAATTAATTGACCATATAATTTAATATCTCGAGTAAATGGAATACCTAGATAATAATCTGTTGGTTTTAATTTATTTGGAATATCTACATTTAATTTATCACAAGCTTTTGATTTTGATTTATTAACACTTAATTTATATGATGCTAAATAATCAATTAAACTATTAATTATATAATTTGATTTTGATTTATCAATAATATTCATATAAATATCATCAACATATACTACCATTTTAAATTCTTTGTTATTTGCAAAAGATGTTTTCTTGAACCATCTAAAAATAACTTCTTCTAGTGCTAGTGTAAATACTAGATTAGAACTTGGTAGACCTGTTGAAATACCTTTTGAAATTTGAATTAGATGATTATTATAATATAATTCTCTATTTTTAACAATTGTCATATATTGACTAACAAGTTCTGTTGCTGTTTCTTTATTGATTTTACGGGTTAGATTACTTGTTAGTAAATCTTCTAATACATCCCAATCTAATGAGTCAAATGCTTTTTCAATATCTAAAAGTACAACTGAATCAGTTGAATTTGTATTTTCAATAGCAGTATTGATAATAGCACCATTAAATGATTTAACTAATGTTGCACGATAAATATTTTTATCTGGTAAATTTTGTCCACATTTGGTAATAACTTCCATACACCAAATTCGGTCCAAGATTTTTACGGTATTATGATGATTTACCAAGTAACGAAAGTTTTCTGGTTTAGTTACATCTCCTGATTTATATTTTGGAAAAATTGTACAACGACTAATATCGTTCATAAGTCCCTTTTTAGTTAAACCAGATGCAACTTTAAAATTATAGACTTTATTAATATCATCGTCAGTTACTGATTTTGTAACTAGATTTACTTCTTTTTCCAAACCAACATTTTGATAAACTCTAAATCCAATTTCACGAATTTTCCGTAAATTTTCTTTTACTTGTTTCTTAAATTTAGGTTTATCGGTAACATCTAATTCAAATGAATCAACTTCTGAATCAATATTATTTGAATTATTTAGTTCATGGTCAAGATCATGATCGTGATCAGTTAGACAATTATCTACACTAACTAATGGTGGCATATCATCACTATCACTACTTGTAGTCATATTATTAACAGTAGTTACTTCATTATCAGAAACATACACTGTACCATCACTATTTAGTAGTGGTGGCATATCAGTATAATCTTGATGAGAAACTTCATCTGAAACTGTTTCACCAATTTCAGGACAAACAGCGTCAGGAACGGTATCAGGAACGGTATCAGGAACGGTATCAGTACTAGTTGCAATATCAGATACAAATTGATCAGGTTGATTAGTTTGATCAGTTTGATCAGTTTGAACAGTTCCATTAATTGCATTAATATCAATGAGTGATTGAATTAATGAATTAGATTGTTTGATTTGATTAGTTGTAGTAGTTGTAGTCGAGTCGATTGAGTCAGACGAGTTAGTACCATCTTGTGGAACTAATACTTTTTCTGGACTATTCCATAATTTATGGAGGTATTCAACAACTTGTTGATCTAAAGCTTCTAATTTAACAGACATTAAATATATACAATTATACGTATAATATGTTATTGTATCAATTTTTTTATAAAATAACAATTATTAGTAATGACTAATAAGTACAATTCTTGTAAAATACTGGAAATGCTACAACATCTTTAATACTTTCCATACCAGTAAATAACATGCACATCCGATCCAGACCTAATCCAAAACCACCATGTGGGACAGTTCCAAATTTACGTAATTCAAGATAGAATTGAAGAGGTTCTGGACTTACACCTTTTTGTTTCATAATATCAAGCATTTTATCCAAGTCGTCTTCACGCATAGAACCACCAATTAATTCACCAACTTTGTATGGCATTAACAAATCAAAGTTTTCACATGTTACTTTATCATCACATTGTTTCATGTAAAAGCTTTTAATTGCAATTGGCCAATGTGAAACAAATACTGGTCCTTTAAAATGGTCTGTTAAATAATTTTCATATTCAGAACACAAGTCTTCCCCATACACTACTTGTTTTGATAAAGTTTTTGCTTGTTTTAGAATTTCAATAGCTTCCGAATATTTAATTCGCACAAACGTTGCTTTAACAATTGATTGGATACGTTCAAGTAATCCCTTACTAACAAATTTACCAAGATTGTTAATGTCATCAAGATGATGATCTAATAAATATTGACCAACATATTTAATATAATCTTCGCCAACTTGCATTAAATCATCTACTGAACAAAAAATATCTTCAATTTCCAAATGTTCAAATTCACTTAGATGTTTACTAGTTAGTGAATGTTCGCTACGAAAACTTTTGTTGGTTGTATAAACGGAACCAAGTGAACATGCCAATGCTTCAAGTGATAGTTGTGAACTAACAGTTAAATATGCAGCCCGCTCAAAATGATCTTTAGTCCAATCATGTTTATTAGGTCCGCAAGTTGGCAATTTTGAATGATCTGAAATATCATGTTCTGTTAATTGAAAAACACCAGCACCACCTTCACATTCATTTACTGTAATAATGTTTGGGTTAATATGTTTAAACCCCTTTTCCATGAAAAAATTATGAGTTGCATGACTAATACCTGACTTGATACGAAATACACTACCAAATGTTGACGTACGTGCACGAAAGTGAGGATAGTTACGAAGATAATCCAATGGTAGTTTACCTTTGGATAGAGGATATTCATCTAATTGAGCATATCCGTGTACTTTAATATCATTTACACGAACTTCATATGTTTGTCCTGCTGCGGGGGACTTGACTAAAAGTCCAGTCGCGGTTAAACTAGTACCTATATTTACTCGTTCAAGTGTTTGCGCCAAAACACCTTCCACAATCAATTGAACACCAGCAGCATCAGAACCATCATTTAGTTTAATAAAAGATAAATCTTTTTGTGTTCGTACTGATAATACCCAACCACTAACTGTTACACTGGTATCTAGTAGTGTTTCATATTTGCTCGATAATTCTTTAATTTTCATTAAATAATTGGTAATCAAAAAATAATTTGTATTATTTTCAATTTTTCTAATATTTAATAAACAAAATCTTTTTTGGGTTTAGTATTTTGAAAATCCAAATATTTTTTGGATAATTCATAACCAAGAAATACACCACCGTGCAATGGCATTGCTCGTAAAATAGCTAATCCAAATCCACGGTAAAAATTCTTAAATGGATTAATAAATTGATTAGATGTATTAGGAGTATTATAAATTTTCTTAATAGTTTGTGATAATGATAAATTACCATTATGTTCAGATTGATAATTAGTTTTAATCAAATCACTAGGATAGATAAAAATCCAAGCCGTAAATCCACTCAATGAACCAAATAAAAATGTTTTTGCCAAATTATTTTCTTGGTTATAATTATTTACCAAATGATTATAAACTGAAAAATAAATTCCAAAACCAGGTGTTTCCCGAAAAATTGTTGGGGTAAAACCTTTGTATAAATTTTTTGGATTAAAAACTTGTTTTACTGTTTGGAGTGAATTTAATTTTAATTCATTATTTTGATAATTAATTTTAAGTCTATCTACTGGTGTTACAATAACTGTGCTCATAAAACCACCAATTAAACCACTTGTAAAATTATTTAGTCCTTGTTGTTTTGCCTTTTCATAAAATCCAAAAACAATACTTTTCTCTAACATAATACCAACTAATGGTGGTGTTATACCAGAGTACAAACGTTTCATTAAAACTGCTTGTTTAATTGTAGGAACTGTATTAGATTGAATACGTGTTTTAATTGTATCAAATGGATGTGAAATTAAAGTACCAGTAAAACCACCAAATAATCCATAAATAAAGTCATTATTAGCCATTATTAATAATTAATATATTCTTTTGTATATAAAAATCAATTTTTTAAAATAAGCGAAAATGTTGTGTGTTTAACGAAACGGGGAGTAAAGTAATAGTAATAGTTTAAAATAGACGGTTAATGAGGGTAATGATGTCTGCGACGGGAATTATTGCAACAACCGCACCTGCCTTGTCTGTTGAAGCGATCCGGCGACGCACGACGACATCCGACGGGTTCTGAATGTTATACCACGCGATGATTTTGCGGTGGTGATCGTCGTCTGCCTTGGTATAGTTGAGTGGCTTCGCTGGTGGAACTGCCGGTGAAGGTGTCGAGGATGGTATGAACACCTTTGCAAATCCAGCAACACCCGAATAGTTTCCGCGAACTTTCCGGGTATTTACGATGTAACTTTGTTTTACATCGCAGCCAATCTCTTCATGGACTTCTCGAATCGCCGATGTGTCTGACTCTTTTTCAAAAAGCAAGCAAGACCCTGTAACAGCGAGTTGAAAATCAGTTATTTTGCCATAACTGTCCAAGTACACAGGAACTACAATGTAGCCTGTGAGTCCATGTAACATATCAACGACATCTTTGCCGCTGACGTGAAAACACTTGGAGATAGGTAATAAATGCAATGGAAAGGATTCCAAAGCACCTTCTCCCTCTTTGTGAAGGAGAATGTTCTTCGTTAATTGTAACGAAGAAGCGGTCGTCTCACCTAACGGTAGAAACGAGTATTTGGTATTTACTTTCGAACTTGTTGAGAACGTCATTGTCAACATTATAAGATCATACCATACACTTAAAATTTCAATTTTTATTATTAGATAAATTAAATTTGATGTATTTCAACATTCATTTGTTTACAAAAATATTCAACTAAAAGATCATTATTATAATCATTAATATATTTGATTTTTGTTACGCCTGATGCAAGTAATAATCTAGTACATATAATGCATGGATAATGTGTAATATAAGCAGTTGCACCTTCACAACTAACACCTCTCTTAGCACAATCACATAATGCATTTTGTTCTGCATGAACTGTTGATTGTTCGTGTCCATCCCGAACAATAGATTTATGTTCACAACCAGGTAAAAATCCATTATAACCTTGTGAAACGATTCGATTAGATTTTACTAAAATACATCCAACATGTAATCTTTCACAAGAACTTCGCTTCGCAGTAACTTGAACAATCTCTTTAAAATAGTCATTCCAACTAGGTCTTTCATTATTAATATGTTTGCCATGTTCCATTTGTTTAGTTCAATTAATAATAGAAATTATTATAATTAAAAATAAAATATCAATTTTTATTTTATTATAATTGAAATGAATAATCAAATATTCTATTTAAAAGAATTTCATTATATTATAATAATATGTTTTTAGTTGATAAGTATTATAATGATTCAAATTATATAACATGTCATCAAACTATTATTGATAAAATCATTGAAAGTTTTGATGCACATAATCAAATTTATTCAAATGTAAATTCAGTAATAAAGTTACCACAACATGATTTTCATAAAGTTATTAATGACTTAGAATATGGGACTTGGAGATATTCAAACTTCCAACATTTAATTGTTTATGGACCGAGTGGTTGTGGCAAAGAATATTTGGTCAATAAATTATTAGAAAAAATTTATGGAAAATCTGGTACAGAATTAAAAGAAGTTGAATACACAGTCCCGGGATATTCCAACACCAAAACTAAAATTATGATTAAACAATCAAAACATCATATTATTATTGAACCAAATTCAAATGGCTTTGATAAATATCTAATACAAGAAATTATTCAAGATTATGCCAAATCCGAACCATTAAATATTCTTAAACACAGAAAATTATTCAAAGTTGTTGTAATTAATAAAATAGATAATTTGTCATATTATGCACAAGCATCTCTTAGAAGAACTATGGAGAAATATTCAAACACATGCAAATTTATTTTAATATCAGACCAACTTTCTAAAATAATTGAACCTATAAGATCACGTTGTTTAATGATACGTGTACCCTTACCATCAAACCATCAAATATTAGAAACACTAATCTATATTTGTCAAAAAGAAAATATTTCTATACCTTGGATAAAATTAAATGATATATTAAATAATTGTGATAATAAAGTTAATCATGCAATATGGTTATTAGAAATGCATAAATATGGTATCACATATGAAAAGAACTGGGAATATGTGATTGACAATATAATTGAAATGATAATAGATCCATCAATAAAGACTAATAAAAAATTATATAGTACAATGAAAAAGATTAGAGAACAGTTTTATATATTATTTATTACGAATATATCTACTCAAATGATTATTAGAAAAATAATGGTAAAACTAATACAAAAGGTTGATAATATAAAGTTAAAATATCATATTATAGATATTACTTCTATATTTGAACAACGATTAAGTCAAGGAACACGTCATATTATACATATGGAAGCTTATATTGTGAGACTCATTTATTTATTTACGTTAAATAATAAAAATGAGAATGATGATTATATTTACAATTACAATTTAGATGTTCTGGAAATTTGAATTTTATAATATATATAAAAATCTAATATATATATATTATATAATTATGGAAAATATAGAAAAAAATAATAATTACGATTTGGAAGATAAAATTAATTTAATTTATGATTACTTGTATAATCTAAACTCTAAAAATTGTTTTTCTTTTAATAAAATTACATTAGGCAAGGTTGGATTAGAAGATATTAAAATTCCATTTGCTAATCCAAACAATAAAGAAGATTTAGAATTTTATGAAAAATCAAAATCTGATATTTTAAATGGGAGATTTAAATTATTATCATTTGATGAAGATACATATCAACTTACTTTAAAAAAATATTCAGATCAATTTCCAGTAAATGTTAAAGTTAGCTTTTATTCAGATGAAAAAGTTACAAATTCATTTAATTCACCTATTAATAATGATTCGTTATTTTCTTATTTATTAAGTCAATTAGTTTTAGCTAAAAAAACAAAACATATATTATTACCGATTATAAATTGTGATATTAAATTTTCAGAAATAGAACATTTTACACACGAAGATGTTTCTAATAAAAAAATTAAATCAGCTATATTAAATGGCGATATTACAGATAATTGTTGTTTGCAATTAAGAGAATATTTTTTTAGAACAACTAATTTAGAAGAATACTTGAATCAAAATAAATGTTCTTATAAAACATTATTATTTCAAATTATTCATACATTAGCAGTTTTACAATCTGAATTTGATGGATTTAGACATAATAATTTACAACTTAAAAATATTTTAGTTTATTTAAAAAAGACATCTGATTCATATACTGAATATGATGGTTTTAGAAATGATAAATTTTATTTACCAAATAGTGGATTCGATATTAAAATAACTAATTTTGAACATGCATCAATACCTAAATATTATGAATTACCCAAATCATCTAAATCAACAAATCCCAATATTAAATTTGCTGATCAACCCAATCCTTATTATGATTTATTTGTATTTTTAAATGATTTATTAGAAGGTACAACTACTATGTCATCTTATTCTGAAAGTAACAGTTGTGATGCTGAAACTAAAAAATTTTTAAATATAGTTATACCACCACATATTAGAGGATTAAATAATAAAAACTTTACAAAAAATATGGTAGTTGTTAGACCTATAGATTTATTATACGATAAATATTTTGAAGATTTTAAAAATAAACCATCTAAAAATTATGTACAAGAATCAATTTCTAATCATCAATACTTGACTGGTAAAAATATAGACACATATATGGATTCTGATAATTATTCCATATTAGGTAATCAAGATAAAATAATATCTAATACTAATATAATGACAATTTCTGAAAAGTTAGGAAAATCAGAAAAACAAGAAAAATTATATCAATCAAGAACAATAAGAAAAGAACAAGTAGAAAAACCTAAAAATAGATTATCTAGAATATCAGGTGGTGCTAGTCAATCATCTAATAATTCAGAACATTCTGAAAAATCTGAAAAATCTGAAAAATCATTTTCAGGTACACGTAAAATAATATCAAACACAAATGATAATGAATTAATTGGTGGTGGTGATAAACCTGAATTAGCACCATATAAAGCAGAGAGAAATACTCCATTTGTTTCAAATGATCAAAGAGAAACTTTTAAGAAACGTAGTTTTGAAAATCCTGTAAGAGAACCACCTGTTTTATTAGAACAAAAAGTTTATGACACATCACAAAAACCTGCACCAAAATCACAATTTCCACCAACTTTTATTCCATTATATGGTCAAGATGGAGAAGTTGCTAATCATTTATTACCTTATTCTCAAGTTCCTAATCAACCACCTGTTCAAAAAGTATATAATGTAAGTTTATCTAACCCATTAGGAAACCACACATCAATAAATAAAATTTATGAAGATGTTTTAATAGGTGAACCATACAATTTTACAGCTTTATCATTATTTGAACGTAAACAACTAATTGACTATTTACGTAATAACATTTTAAATACAGTTGACGGCGAAGAAATGAATGTTACTGGTGGTAAAAATTCATTATTATCATATATTAAAATTTTAGACGTTAATCCATTTACTGTTAAAAAGAATCCTTATATTGATTTAGCTAGAAACTTTTTATTATACAGAGCTGGTTATCCAGTACGTTTTGATGATAAAAATAAATTAATTGGTATTGGTAAACCTTCTATGGGTTTAAATATTCGTATGTATATGATGTCATTAGGTGATTTAAGATGCAAAACTATTAATAAATATATTAATGTTGATAAATTTGATTTATGGAGAGAAATTAAATATTATGACTGGGTTAGAGATGAAATTGTAAAAAAGAAAGTGTCACCTAATTTTATTTGCCCTGTTTTATATAAAATTGATTCTGAATCTAAAATAGATTGGCAAAAATTAGAAATGCTCAAATCAAAAGGTTCACCTAATGAAACTATAGTTGAATTAAGGGAAAATCAACAAAAAATTAATTTAAGACATCAATTAGAAAAATCGGCTGGTTTATTTCAATCTCTTATTCCATTACAATTTAGAAATCAATTAAATTTAGATAACCAAAGTAAAAAATCAAGTGACACAATAAAACCAGAAAATAAAGAAGATTTGACTCTTAATTCAGGTAAAGTATTAGTATTATTAACCGAAGCACCTACATCTAATATTATTCAATGGTCGTCAACAATATATGAATCATTTGGTAGTGTTAAAAAGATGGTTTCAACTGGTTATCACACACCTGAAATTTGGAAATCAATATTATTCCAATTAGTATATGCATGTGCTATTTTACAAAAGAAAGGTATTAGTATGGAAAAATTTTCATTAGAAAATAACATATATATCAAAGATATATTTTCAGATCCTAATGCTGTTGGTTCTTGGATATATAAAGTAGATAATGTAGAATACTATATACCTAATTATGGTTATATTTTAGTTGTTGATTCCAAATATGCTGATATTGAAACTGATTCATCATTAATTAAATCTTCAACATCAACACACCAAAAATATAAAATATATGGCTCTATATATTCAGAAAATTCTATATTTGATGGAATTAACTTGAAACCAATTATTCTTACACAATTTAAGAGTTTAATTGACCCAGATAATTTTTCACATAATATGAAAGTTAAAGGTGGTTCTATACCAGATGAATCAATATTAGATTTATTAAGAAAAATGTGGAATAATACTACATTAGATGATATCAAAGATTTTATTCATGAATATTTTGGTGAATTTGTACATAATAGAGTAGGTACATTAGTAACAAAAACAGAAAAAGATAATATTAATATGATGTCTAGACCAAACTTTACCAAAGGTAATTTAATGGTATGGCAAAAGAGATTTCAAGAATACGAATGGGTTGTTTTTGTTGGAGATCATATTGAACCATCTGGTAATGTTAATCCAATGAAAAAAGAAATATTAACTAAAGTAGCCAATGATTATGTCAAATTACCAGTATTTACAAATACATTATATGGTTATCCTGAAAATGAAAAAGTTTTACCAGAATCAAAACAACATATGAAATATGATGAATCTCATATTTACGAAACTTATAATATTGATGCAATTAATTAAACATTATAATTTTTTTTCTAGTATAAATTAATGGCATCAAATAAACCTAGATTTGGTATTCAAGATTTACCTACCGCATATTTTTGTGATAATATAAAGTCGAATTCATTAAGAACCGAATTAATTAAAAATCAAGTAAGAATTAGTGAATGCGAACAAGGAGATTTAGAAAATGTATTTTTTTCAGATGAAAATATTAGTTTAATAAATAAACAATTAATTTTATCTGTTTTTAAAAAAACTAATGGTAGAATTAAAATTAGTGAACAATCTAAAGAAAATTTAATAATAGTTATGAGATATGTTTTTCTTGAACATTCTCGTCATTTACCATATGATATTGCTGGTCAAATTAAAGAATTAAATTGTAGAGTCGTTGGTGAAGTTCTACCAAATATTATTACAAATGCAAACCAACGTATCGACTATCTTGATGAAATTAATAATCCTAGAAAATTATTACCATTACCTGTTAACGTTAATAAATCAAATAGAAACTTACAATCAGTTTCCAATATTATTTTTGGATAAATAAATAAAATTATTGTTTAATTAAAATAAAATAATTTTAATTAGGCTATAATTATAAATTATACCATAAATTTCATTACTGCTTCAATATCACTAACTGTCAAATTATTTTTCTCAGGATTATATTCGGAGTCATTAATAAGTGATTGTGCCATACGAATTGAATTTTTGATTTGGCGACCATTAATTGGATTTTTTGCAAGTAGTGAAACAACACTGTCATGATTACACAAGTCAATTGATGCCGCATGAAGAAGATTCTTCCATACTTTTTTTCTTGATTCGAAATCAAGTTCATTATATCCAATAATGATTGAAATTCTAGATTTGAAAGCAGGGTCCAAGTTTTCATTACGATTTGTGGTTAAAAACATAATTCCTTGATGACGTTCTAGTAAACGGAGAAAAATTGATACCATTGCATTTCTTTCAATATCGTCTTTGTTACGAGCTTCCATAAAAATGTCAGCTTCGTCAATCAAAATTACAGCATCCCATGAGTTAGCAATTTCAAGAATATTATTTAATTTTTTCTCTAGAGATTCAACATTGGTACCTAGTTCACCAACTGTAATTGAATAGAGTGGTTTGTGTAATAGTTCTGCCACAGCTTCACATGTAAGTGTTTTACCAACACCAGGAGGACCGTGGAGAAGAAAAATACATCCACCTGATTTTCCACCAATAATATCCTTAAAACCATATTTAACATTTACGATAAGAGCTTTCATCATCTTTTTAACTTGGTCGTCAAGTACAAGATAATCAAATGCATCATCATCAAATGTAATGGGTTTGAGATGGTCAATGTAAAGTTCACCCCAACGTTTGGCACTAAAACTAAAACCGTATAGATAAGGCCAACACATAAAATTATTTTCTTCATTAATTTCGTGAATTGTAGCAGACCAACTTGTATATTTATTTAAATATGATGGATTCATACGATTGAAGCCTTTGGAATCAATCATAATACGACCATCTGCTTTAAAGTGTGAATAACCATACATTGTTGCAACACACATATTACCATCATATTCCCAGTAGTGAGAATCTGAACAAAACTTACGAAAAGTTTCACCGCGGGTACGAAGAAATGATTCATCAGCCCCACTCATAAGTCGAACTTCTAGATCATCTAGGCTACGAACACCTCTAAATTCATCAATATAAAATGTATTACGAATTTGTTTAAGTTCGGAACCAACAGGCATAATACAAACACCTGTAATTTCAAACATACGACCTGTCATAGTACTAACTACTTCTGTAGAATGAACAACTGAACCAACTAGTTGATTATTATGAACATAACCAACAATTTTTGCACCAATAGTGAAAACAGTATTTAAATTATCAAAATTAATTTTATTTGATTTAGTCATATTTTCCAATTGGTCGAGCTTTGATTTGAAATATTCATTTAGATATACGGTGAGCTCAATCAAACTAAAATCACCAGCATTAACTTTATCTTGGATTAATTTAAGATATGGATAAAGTGATTGTGGGCTAACTTGAACTTCATCATCATAAAGCTCTTCAATTTCTGAAATTAGTTCTTGAAGAACTTTGGCCATTGGTTCATCTTGTGAAAAACAAATAAATGGTTTGAATTCAATACCTGCTTTAGTCTCAACGGCAACTGATTTAACAATAAAATTGCCGTAAATTTGTACATCGAGTGATGATTTATTTGATAAGTTATTTTCAAGATTTGACATTAAAATACATAAAAATATAAACTAATATTTCAATTAATCAATTTTTTATCTAATATTCTATATATAATGACTTTATTAGAAGATTTAAATTCTGGAAAATATAATTTAGTTTTAATTTTAGTTTTAGTTTTGGTTGGAATTATTTTATTATTTAATCAACATTGCACTAAATCAACAGAAAACATGACTATTGAGCCTGCTCCTCCAGGAACATATAAAGAACGAAGATCAATATGGTATTATTATGTGGAGCCAAAAACTGGTAGAGAGATATAAAATAAGCAATAAAACAAATATATAATGCAGATGTTCAAGCTATTAGAATCATGTCTAAACTAAATTATAATTTATAAGTCAGTATTGGATCTATTATTTTAAAAATCGAATCTATATAAAATGACTTTATTAGAAGATTTAAATTCTGGAAAATATAATTTAGTTTTAGTTTTAGTTTTAGTTGGAATTATTTTATTATTTCATCAACATTGCACTAAATCAACAGAAAAAATGGGACCTCTTGTTCCAAATTATAAAGATCCGTCGTATCTAGAGTATATAAAAGATAGAAACGAAAACATGAAGCAGAAATTTTTGATATTAAGTAAAAATAAAGAAATATAAAATAATCAATAAAACAAATATATAATGCAGGTGTCAAAACTATTAGAATCTTATCTAAACCAAATTATTATTTTGAAAAATATATTATCTAATAAAATATATAATGACTTTATTAGAAGATATTAATTCTGGAAAATATAATTTAGTATTAATTTTAATACTATTTGTATTAGTTTTTCACCAATACCGGTCAAAAATAATATTAACAGAACATATGACGGATATCGATTCAGATACTATTCAAAAATTATCAGATATAGCAAACCAATTAAAATCTGGTAATTTAACAATCTCTGGTAATTTGAATGTAGATGGTTTAGTTAAAGTTAAAAAATCATTAATTGTAGGTAGTAAAGATGATACTGATGGCCAAGTTGAATTAATAAATAAAAAAGGTGGTCGTGGTGTATTATTAACTGCTGATTTATATAATAAAGGTGGTTCCCTTTATTTATATTCACCTAATAATCTTGCAAATGAATATAATTATAAAAACCATATTCATTATGATGAAAGTACAATAGAAGTAGCTCCATCCGCAGATGTAGTAAAAGATGCTATAAAACAAGTATATAATGCAGATGTTCAAGCTATTAGAAACTTGTCCGAAGTCGCAACCAAATTACAAGCTGGTGGATTAACTATTCCTGGTAATTTAACTGTTACTGGTTCAGTTACTGTAGGAAGTAAAAATGGTGTTGATGGTAGTATTAGTTTAATCAATAAACAAGGAGGCGCTGGTATGTTATTAGCTTCAAATATATATGATCAAGGTGGTTCTATTTATTTATATGCTCCTGCTAATCCAGAAGGTCAATATAATTATAAAAATCACATTCATTATAATTCTAGCACATTAGTTATACCCGGTATGATTTTAGCTTGGACTGGTGCAACACCACCCGATGGTTGGGCCTTATGTGATGGTACCAACGGAACACCTGATTTACGTGGTAGATTTGTTTTGGGTTCTGGTCAAACAGCTTCTATGGATAACACATATACAGGTTTTGGTGCAAAATCGTATGAAAGATCTTATGGTTTTAGTATTAATGAAACTGGTGGTGAAAATAAACATAATTTAGATATTAATGAAATGCCTGCACACGGTCATCAACACAAAGATTCATATTTTTCAGAAGCTTGGGGTAATGATACAAGTTATGGTACTGGTTTGTCAGGTTCAGGTAGCATAGATTATGATAATAGACTTTATACTATAAATGATAGAGTTACATCTGATACAGGTGGTTCTCAACCACATAATAACATGCCACCTTATTATGTACTCGCTTACATTATGAAATTATAATAGAATATTGTAGCTGAATACATTATTTAATATATAATTTTTAATTAATTATAAATATAATCTAATAAAATATATAATGACTTTATTAGAAGATATAAATTCTGGAAAATATAATTTAGTATTAATTTTAATATTATTTGCATTAGTTTTTCAAATACATTGGTCAAAATCAACAGAACATATGGCTGATGTTTCACTTGATTCAAATATAAAAGAAGCCATAAAACAAGTATATAATGCAGATATTCAAGCTATCAGAAACTTGTCCGAAGTCGCAACTAAATTACAAGCTGATGGATTAACTATCCCAGGTAATTTAACAGTTACTGGTAATATTTTATCTAAAGGTAATATGGCAGCCGAAGGAGGTAATTTTAATTTAGGTAATAAAGACAAAGACCAATGGATATTTCATGCTCCTGCTGATGACAGAGGTCTTTTATCTATTAGTCGTGTTCAAACTGATGGTACTGTTAATTGGTCCAATGGTTTAACTTTATTAACAAGTGCTGATGGTACACAAAATTTAGGTGGTAATTTTAATATAATACCTAGAGGAACTATTGTTTCTTGGACTGGATCAACTGCCCCTGCTGGTTGGGTATTATGTGATGGTGCCAATGGTTCAGGAACCCCTGATTTACGCGGTAGATTTATTTTAGGATTTGGTCAAGGTGCTGGTCTTTCTAATAGACCCATGGGACAAGCCGGTGGTGAAGAAGCTCATACACTAAATGAAAATGAAATTCCTGCCCATACACATACATTTGCATCTGCATGTTCTGGTGGTAATTGTCAACGAAATGGTGGTGGATATGTTACGGGTTATAATTATAATAATAGCAATGCTGTTACATTTGCAGGTGGTTCTCAACCACATAATAACATGCCTCCATATTATGTTCTCGCATACATTATGAAGGTATAATAGAATATTATAGCAAATACATTATGAAGGTATAATAGAATATTATAAAATAACAGTTTGAATATAATCTTCAAATGTTTCCCTACGTCTAATTAATTTATATTCAGAACCATTAACTAAAATTTCAGGCGCGCGTAATTTTCCATTATATTGAAAACCCATTGAATGTGAATGAGCACCCGTATCCCATATAATAAAAATATCATCTGTTTCCGCTTCTGGTAACATACGATTTTTTGCAAACCAATCATTATTTTCACATAATGTTCCAACCACATTTGCTGGTTTTAGTTTAGATTTAGAATCTAAATCCATATCCTTATCTAAAATACTAATATGATGATATGATTCATACATTCCTGGTCTCATTAAATTAGACATTGAAGCATCTAATCCATAAAATGTTTTTCCATATAAATTTTTAATTACATGACATTTTGATAAAAGATAACCATATGGTCCTGTAATATATCGTCCATTTTCCATATATATATCAGGAACAATCAAATTGAACTTACAACAATTTTCTATTATTTTATTTTTAATATTAGAAGCTAATAATTGGATATCAGGTAATTTACCAGTGTGATAACAAATACCAATACCACCACCCAAGTTTAAATATTTAATTTCGATATTTAGTTCTTTCAGCTGATTTAATAATTGGAAGGTTTTATCAATTAATTCAGACCAATAATTAATTTCATTTACATTTGAACCAGTCATCACATGAATTCCAAATTCTTCAACACCCAAGTTTCTAGCTAATAATATTCCTTTGATAATACAATGTTCATCCATACCAAATTTAGCATCTGGACCACCTAATATATTTGATGGTGTTTCTGAATCAGTACGACCAATTCCTGGATTAAATCTAAAAAATAATTTAGTTGGTAACTTTGAATAAATACACCATAATCTATGAACCAAAGTATGATCATCCAAATTAATAATAACATCCATATCTAATGCTAATTTTAAATCATCAACTGATGTATAATTAGATGTGTACATAATTTTATTACCAGGTATTGATAACATTTTTGCTAACTCCAATTCAGCCGCGCTAGAACAATCTAATCCCATACCAATTTCAGGGCCCGTTAATAATTTTAAAACAGATGGATTTGGTAGAGCTTTAACGGCAAAAAATTGTTGAAATCCTGGAAGAACTGTTTTAAATGTTTTCATAAAATTTATTGCATTTGATTTTATGGCTTGTTCATCATATAATTGTAAAGGGGTATCATAAGTTTGTACCAGTTCTTTAATTAAATCAGTCTCAAATGGTAATTTTCTATTTGACATTATTATAAGATTTTTTGAATTATTGAAAGAATAAATCAATTTTTGGAAAAATTGAAATTTTTAGACTTTGACAAGTGTTAAAGATTTGGTAATGTCTACTTGCCAAATTAATACTGATATTAATACTAATACCGATACTTTTACCAAGTATCAAAAGACATACCGTGTTTTTGGAAAAAAGAAGGTTTTCCTGCCAGTGGTCCATATTGTGACTATCCCTCAGACAATTCAAAATGTTGAAATTCTTGTTCGGAATAACGTACAAGGATGTTGGATTATCAACCACTCATGTACCGATGAGGTATTTTACAAGGCTTTCAATTATATCAAGACAAACCATCCATCAATGTGGGTGGGGATTAATTATCTGCATGGTAATCCAGTTACTTTTGCTTTTAAATTTTGCAATAAGTTTTCAATTCGCCCTGATGGTTTTTGGTTTGATAATCTTGGGGTTGTTGACAATGATGTGACAATCGCTCAAGTTATTGCTCATCATATTAAGGCTAATAATTTTGAGCAAGCTCTTATTTTCGGGAGCATTTGTTTCAAGTACCAACAACAACCAAAGGATGTTGCATTGACAACAACCAATGCGATGAATTTTACAGATATTATCACTACATCTGGAAAGGGAACAGGTCACGAACATGTCGCAGCAGATCTTGCAAAGTTTCAACTGATGAAGGAAGTCTGTCGGGGTCAAAATTATTTGGCTGTTGCATCTGGTATCAGTGAAACCAATATTGCAAATATTATTGATACGGTTGACATTTTCATGGTTAACTCTTCAATTACTCACAACGAGATTTTCGTTGAAGAAAAGCTAGCCAAGCTCAAGGCTATTATTGATAGTTATTAATTATTAACTATTAATAATCAAACAATTCATTTATTTTAAATAATTTCCACAATTATATATATCCAAATATATTTTATGGAATTTTTTGAAGATATAAAAAATGGAAAATATAATTTAGTATTAATATTAATATTATTTGTTTTATCATTTCATCAATATTGGTCAAAATCAACAGAACATATGGCTGATGTTTCACTTGATACAAATATAAAAGAAGCAATAAAACAAGTGTATAATGCGGATGTTGAAGCTATTAGAAATTTATCCGAAGTCGCTACTAAATTACAAGCTGGTGGATTAACTATTCCTGGTAATTTAACCGTTACAGGTGATATTAATAGTCAAGGTAATTTAACTACAAATGGTAATATTTTATCTAAAGGTAATATGGCAGTAGAAGGAGGTAATATTAATTTAGGTAATAAAGAAAAAGACCAATGGGTATTTCATGCTCCTGCTGATGACAGAGGTCTTTTATCTATTAGTCGTGTTCAAACTGATGGTACTGTTAATTGGTCCAATGGTTTAACTTTATTAACAAGTGCTGATGGTA
>JACCEC012057573.1_pt1 | contig 20511 bp, 14 predicted proteins | sample 7450121 | NCBI WGS metagenome assembly JACCEC01 (sample SAMN15323455, study PRJNA562643) | freshwater metagenome | isolation source: river surface water | place: USA:Blue River Watershed | collected 2017-08-18 | reverse complement strand
CAAAACTCGTAGCTAGCAATAAGCCAAAAAATATAGCACATTTTTTCATCCTCCTTGAATATTTTTTCTAAAGTTATAACAAATTTCGTTCCAAAAAATGATAAATAATGATTTTGAATAAATTTTAATTGCTTAATATTGAAAACATTCAAACTCAATTTTCAATTTAATATGAATATCAAATAATTTCATATTAAATTCGTTTTATTTTGTGTTCTTGTTTGTTCCGCCTAATGTTATTAACGAATTATGAAAAGGAGTATTGACAATAATTTTAGGATTTTTTTACTTGTTATTCTATGTGTTGTTACGACGGTTGATTCTTTAGGGCAATATATAGGAGGGAAAAGATGTGTTTTTGAAATTCCACCCTCTCCCGAATCCAAAAAGCCAAATTCTATTTGTAATGAACCTACTTATTTCTTCGATACAAATCCTAAGGCAAAAGATTGGAAATGGGAAATGGGTGATGGAACTATTGTGAATACACAAAAGGGCAATCATCAATATAAATCGCCTGGAATTTATACGATTAGTCTGACACACTCGATAGATGGTGTCAGTGAAACGATAAAAAAGCAAGTTGAAATAGAAACCCGCCCACAGCAGCCTATTTTTTTTAAAAAAGTATCTTTGGATACTACAATATGCGATGGAAAAAGTTTGAAACTAAATCCATATCAAAACACGGTAGCCCCTCCAAATGTCAGTTATTTGTGGTACCCGAATGGAGAAACAACTCAAACAATTGAAGTCACAAAATCAGGGTGTTATTCGGTTGAGGTCTTCAGTGCTAATGGTGGATGCTCATTGACTGCAAAAATAAATGTGACATTTTGTATGCAAGAACCGCCCTCGCAAGGTGCTGAAAAATGGTATTTTGGTAATGGAGCTACACTAGAATTTAAGGCAGATTTTACTGGTGCAACGGAGGTAGATTCTCTTAGCGAAACGGGTGAACTATTCGGTACTGGAACAAATACAGATTTCCCTAATTATTTACCTGTGGAAGCAAGTTCGAGTAATCCCCTTAAAACTCCAGAGGGGGCAGCGATGGTATTCGATGGTTGGGGAAATGTGTTGTATTATACCGATGGGAATTTGATTTATGACAAAGAGGATAATTTATTGGCAGCAATCCCTCCTTACTCGAATAGTGAAGTGAATGGTACGAATACGGCTGTACAATCTGCTGCTTTTGTGCCTAAATCGTCTTGTTATGAGTGTTCTCATCATTACTATTATTTGTATTCTTTAGATAAATCGACAGGATTACTTTCGTATAGTGTGATAGATTCCAGACGAAACAATGGAAAAGGTGCAATTATCGAAAAAAATATACCAATTTCTTTGAATACGAGCGAACAATTGATTTCTGTTAAAAAAACGGACGAAAAGGGATTTTTTGTTTATACCCATATTAATAATTCAAATCAATATATTGTACAAAGTATTGATTCAACGGGTATCAAAGAAAAAGTACAGTCAATCGGGAAGGTTTATGGAGAAAAAGGTGATAAAATCGGCTATATGCGTCTCTCTGGAAGTGGTAAAATACTTGGAGTCGTTTTCTCCCAAAATGGTAAAAATTATATACAATTAATTAACCGAAATCCTGACACTGGAGAATTAAATAATAAAGCACAAATCATAGATTTGGGTATTTCTGCCCCTCCAGAAATTTATGGAATTGAATTTTCGGAGAATGAAAAAAAAATATACGTGACCCTAAAAGGTAGCCCAAGCAAAGGAATATCGTCATATTTGTATCAGCTTTCGCTCACTGTGGGTGATTCAGTTGCTATTGCTGCCAGTAAAAAGTTAATAGATCAATCAAAAACGTTTGCTTTTGGTGCATTACAAACAGGTCCAATTGATGGAAGTGGAATGAAATTTATTTATATGGCAATAGACGGAAGTGATTTTATCCCATATATCACCGACGGAAATCAAAATATCACTAGTTCGAATCCTTCACAATATGCAAATATTGTCGGATATATGTCGATAAATAGAAATTTGGGAGTAAATGTAGGTGGTAATAGTGCTTATGGTTTACCAAATATTGCCCATGCTAAAAAAAATCAGGCTGGAGATGGCTTGTCTGGCACTTATTTAGGCAATTGTGAAGGTTCGCCAACAATCTTTGAGAGTCAAGGTGTGTGTAGTCCAATGAAATCAGAGCTTACTTGGGATTTTGGGGATGGTAGTGATAAAAAAACAGGAACCAAAGTATCTCATATTTATAAAAAAGCTGGAGTCTATGAAGTTACCTTAACTGCCAAAGTATATTCTGAGTCTCCAGCAAGTAATGTTATCAACAATCCTTTGATAAATAATGCTCTTCGGGAAGAATGTAAGGAAATAGTTGTTAAAGACCTAATCACGATTAAACCAACTCCACAATTGAACTTATCAGATGAAAGTTATGCGTGTATCATAGAAGGAAAAGATGCCATACTTGACCCAAAAGCAACAAATTTGGTCAACCCAAGCTATTCTTGGAATTCTGGTGAAGCGACTGCTACAATCACCGCCAATGCAGGAGGAGTTTACAAAGTACTTATTAACAATGTATTTGAAAATGGTTCAAAATGCCCAAATACAGACCAAACAGAGTTAAAAGATGGTTGTGAACCACGATTATTTGTACCACAAGTATTTACGGCAAATAATGATACATTCAATGATGTATTGGAAATACCATCGGCACATATTATAGATTTTGATTTGAAAATTTATAATAGATGGGGAGAATTAATTTTTCAAAGCAATAATCCCGAGACTCGTTGGGATGGCACTTTCAAGGGAGTGAAACTTGCACCAATGTTGTATGCTTATGTGATAAGTTTTCGGAGTAAAGACTTTCCGGATAGCCAATTAATTACCAAAACAGGCTCTATATTACTTGTCAATTAATCTTTGTATCTTTGGCAAAAATAAAAACCGAATGCTTTATTCTGTACATTAAATATAAAAAGACTTCATGCGACAAGATTATATTAGTGGAGAAAGTCAGTCTCTTACGTCTGCGGAAAAAGAAATCGAAAAAGCACTAAGACCACTTTCTTTTGATGATTTTTCAGGACAAGATAAAATTTTAGAGAATCTGAAAATATTTGTTTTGGCAGCAAAACAAAGAAAAGAGGCATTGGATCATGTATTGCTTCATGGCCCCCCAGGATTGGGAAAAACCACACTTTCTAATATTATAGCCAATGAATTAGGCTCTAATATAAAAATTACTTCGGGACCAGTCCTAGATAAGCCTAGCGATTTGGCAGGGCTTTTAACGAATCTAGACCCCTTTGATGTATTATTTATAGATGAAATTCATCGCCTTAATCCAATTGTGGAGGAGTATTTATATTCTGCCATGGAAGATTATAAAATTGATATCATGCTTGATTCAGGCCCTAATGCAAGAAGTGTACAGATTGGGCTAAATCCTTTTACGTTGATAGGAGCAACCACTCGATCGGGTCTATTGACCTCCCCATTGAGGGCAAGATTTGGGATTAATTCAAGACTTGAATACTACGATTCTGTATTATTAAGTAAAATTATTAGAAGGTCTGCTCATATTTTGAATACTCCTATTGATGAAGATGGGGCATTTGAAATAGCTAGAAGGAGCAGAGGTACTCCTCGTATTGCCAACAATTTATTGCGTCGAACAAGAGATTTTGCACAAGTGAAAGGGAATGGAAAAATAACCGTTGCAATTGCCGAAATGGCACTCACTGCATTAGATGTAGATCAAGATGGATTGGATGATATGGATAATAGAATTTTATTAACCATAATCGAAAAATTCAAAGGAGGGCCTGTGGGATTATCCACAATTGCCACAGCTGTTGGAGAAGAAGCAGAAACAATTGAGGAGGTCTATGAGCCATTTTTGATTCAAGAGGGCTATTTAAAACGAACTTCGAGAGGGCGAGAGGCGACAGAAAAAGCTTATAAACATCTGAATATTTTACCAAAGTATAAGTCGGGAGAATTGTTTTGAGGAAAGAAAATATCCATTGACTTTCCTCAAAAGAAAACATCTTCAAAATGCTCTATATTCATTGCATCATCTTGAGCGGTAATTGCAATAATATCAAAGCGTATTTTTCCGTTCCAATTGATTTTATATACGTATTGCTCAGCTGTTTTAACGATTAGACTTGCTTTGGCTTTCGAAATAGTTTGTTCAGGAAATCCATATTGTATATCGCTTCTGGCTCGTACTTCTACGAATACGAGCCAATTATTTTTCATAGTAATCAAATCAATTTCACCTTTACCAAAAATGAAGTTTTTAGCCTGAATCAGATATCCTTTTTCGATAAGATACTGCTCAGCAGCTTCTTCAGCTTGCTTTCCGAAATCATTATGGGTTGCCATATCAATGGTTTAATTCTGCAATGACAGTTTCCCCTCCTACGGGTTTATCTCCAATGTTTACAAGAATTTTGGCATCTAAAGGTAAAAAAATATCAATACGTGAGCCAAATTTAATAAATCCAAACTCTGAGCCTTGTTCGACAGATTCCCCTTCTTTTACATACCAACAAATTCGTCTTGCCAATGCACCTGCAATTTGTCTGAACAAAACCTCTGTTCCGTTTGAGTGTTTAACTACGATTGTTGTACGTTCGTTTTCTGTGCTAGATTTTGGATGCCAAGCTACCAAATATTTACCCGCATGATATTTTACAAATGAAACAATACCAGAAATTGGGTTGAAATTAATATGAACATTTAGAGGTGACATAAAAATAGAAACTTGTCTTCGAGAATCCTTGAAATATTCACTTTCAATAACTTCTTCAATAACTACTACCTTACCATCGGCAGGAGCAATGATATGATATGGATTTTTGGGTGTATTTCTGGTTGGTTTTCTGAAAAATTGTACAACGATAACGAATACAATCAAGCTAAATACCAACACAGAAGTATGGATAATATCTGATTCTGGCAAGAATTGCCTAATAGCGAAATTGATAACCATTAAAGCAATGATTGTCAATGAAATAGTGGCGGTTCCTTCTTTATGAAGCGTCATTTGTTTAGTAATTTTAGTTTTTTCTGAGTGCAAATATAATGAAACAATGTTTTTGCGTTATCTTCACGGGCGATTTATTTACAAATTATTGTGTAAAAAATGTGGATAAGTCAATGTTTCACGTGGAAAAACTGTTTAATTGATACAGAATGCAAAATAATAACTTATTGAAAAATTGGCAAAAAGCTGAAAACAAAAATATAATATTTTTTGGAATAATTCTTTTCGTGGCTTTAATAGGGCTTTCAATGGTGCTGATACAAGAAAGTGCTATCTCTATTAAGTGGGATATCTTGAGCGAATTAAAATCAGTTCCATTAAATATCGAATTTGTTCAAAGTAAAGACTTGAATTTTAATATCCATACCAATGTATATTTAGTTCAAGAATATTTTTTAGCTGCACCGCTGAATGTCCCTAATTGGCTTTATGTATTATGTGGGGCTTTAGTGATATTGGCGGGCGTTTTGATATTGCCTGCTATGACTCAATTGAGTCGGTATTGGTTTATGGGTGGAATATTTATGTTAGCATTTGTCTTGGCAAGTTCTCATCTTGAAATTGTGTTCAAATCGTTACAACAATTTTATTTTTTAAGTTTCTTTGGAGTTTTGGCAATAGTTTCTTTGTATTTTCACTCCTTCAATAAATATGTGCCATATTGGAAAAAAGCATTGGTATTTTCTATTATTATAGGCATTTTGATAAGTTATATTGTATTTAACTCCAAAATTAACGCTCCTTTGGTCGGTATATTCTCGTATGCTTATTTAGGACTATTGGTAATTACGGCAATATTTATTGTGCTTGTGTCACATGAAATTCCTGCAATTCTTGTTTTCATAGTTTCTAAAAATAGCTCAAAAAACCAAAGTCTTCTGTTGCCATTTATCATTCTATCTATTTTTTATCTGATAAATATCTTATTGATTTATTTAGATAAGGCGAAGTACATAAGCTTGGATTTGTACGCTATAAACCCTGTATTTTTATGGATGATTTCATTAGTTTTAGGGATTTGGGGTGTGAAGAATTTTTGTGAGCAAACTAATTTTATTACTTATGAAAACACCATTTTCTGGCTTTATATAGGATTTTCTTTACTGTCAATCTCAACTATTGGTTTTGCTTATGCCTCTGCAAATGACTCGTTGATGGACGCAATCGAAGATTTTATAGCTTATGCATTACTAGCAAGTGGCATAACGTTTTTTGTCTATGTATTAGTGAATTTTTCTCAAGTATTGAAAAGTGGATTGCATGTTTATAAAGTTATTTATCGCCCTAAATTTATAGAGTTTCTATTATTTCGTCTAGCAGCTTTGGTGTTAATTGTAGTGTTGATGACGATTAAAAATTATAATAATTTTTTCCAAGCAAAAGCTGGTTATTTTAATGTATTAGCTGATTTTTATACTAAAAACAATGAGCTAGAAGCAGCAGAAACTTTTTATAAAGAATCGTTACATCAAGATGCCAGAAATCATCATGCAAACTATGCTTTGGCTTCAATTTCCATGCAATTAGGGGATAAAGACAATACTATCTTCTTCTTGAAATCTGTGGTTGAAAATAAACCAAGCCCTTGGGCATATATCGGATTGAGTAAGGTATATCAAGAAAAGGATATGTTTTTTGAGTCTTTTTTTACGCTAAAAGAAGGTGTTCAAAAATTCCCTGAAAATCAGGCATTATTAAATAATTTAGCTTGGGGGTATGATAAACTAAATGTAAATGATTCTACATTACTTTTTTTAGAACAGGCACAAAAAAAATGTTATAATTGTTCGTTAGCAGCCTCGAATTTACTTGCCTTCAAACTGAAAACGAGTTCAAAAGAGAAATTGAAAAAAGTCGTTTCCGAAACAAAACAATATTCGTCAATTAGTTTTGTTGCCAACATGTCGGCTACTCAGAAAATACTAAATCAGTGGGATAAAGATAGGATAGAGATTCCGAAAGATTCGATATTGAATGTAAGTCAATTTGCCAATTTGTATAATCAAGCTACTAATCCAAAATATGGAGGTGCTATAAAATCGATTGAAATTCAGAAAATATTGAAAAAAAACAATAATAATCAGTTTTATGATGATTTAGTTTATGCTTCTGGCACTCGAAAATTTTTAGATGACAATAAAATTGACGGGATAAAACAACTCGTAACTCTTGCCACTACTGCCAATCAAAATAATAATTTGTATTACCAAAATGTGGCTATATGGTTATTACAACAAAATGTGTATGAAGAAGCATTGAAATATTTAAAAATGTCTGGAGATTCGGGTGCTGTTGAAACTTTGAAAGGATTGAATTTTAAATTGATTTTAGAACAAAATCAACTCCGAGACTTTGCACAAATTAAGAATAAATTAAATGATCCAAAAGAGATAGAAATAATCACTCAGAAATATCCATTAAATCCTTATATATTGAAAGAGGTTTTAGCATACTATAATCAAAAAGGTGAATCTGAAAAAGCCTACCGACTTATTTTTCAAGCCAGTGAAATAAATACAGCGTCTGCTGAAATATGGAAAATTTATACATTACAATCTATTCAAATTGGTATGTCGGAATATGCTGAAGATGGTTTAAATAAGTTGAAGCAAATACTGACAAATGCCGATTACCAAGCATTTTTGTCCACCTATCAAGCTCAAAAGGCATTAATGGAAAAGTCTAAAAATACTTTTTAAGAATCAATTAATTTAGCTTGAAATTAAATACTATAAAGTATTTCGATAAAATATATAAAAATGAAAATCATAGAAACAGACAATATTTCGAAACGCTATATTATGGGAAGTGAAATCATAGATGCTTTGAAATCTGTGAGTATTTCTGTTAATAAAGGTGAATATGTGGCATTTATGGGACCATCTGGTTCGGGAAAATCTACGTTAATGAACATAATTGGATGCTTAGATACTCCAACTGGAGGGAAATATATTCTAAATAATCAGGATGTGAGTAGTATGAGTGAAAATGAACTGGCTGAAATTAGAAATAAGGAAATTGGTTTTGTTTTTCAGACTTTTAATTTATTGCCTCGTCAATCAGCCCTTGAAAATGTGGCTCTTCCATTGATTTATGCTGGTTATACCAAATCACAACGAATGGAAAAAGCAATGAATACACTTAAAAGTGTAGGTCTTGATCATCGGGCACATCATAAGCCGAACGAACTTTCTGGTGGGCAGAGACAGAGGGTCGCTATTGCCAGAGCATTGGTTAATGATCCAAGTATATTATTGGCAGATGAGCCAACGGGTAATTTAGATACCAAAACATCGTATGAAATTATGGAGTTATTTGACCAATTGTACTCCAAGGGGAATACGATTGTAATGGTGACACACGAAGAGGATATTGCCAATTATTCTCACCGTGTCATAAGATTAAGAGATGGATTAGTAGAAAGCGATAAAATAAATCAATCTCCAACTAACCCAACAGAGATGGCAAAGTTATATGCGGCAAAGGTAAAAAGTTAAAAACTGTTAATTTACAAAACTAAATCAATGCTATAATCGTTATATGAAAGTACAAAACAAATCTATTCACATGAAAAAACTATTATCTGTCATTTCAGCATTTGTAATGCTTGCAAACGTAGCTTGTGCTCAACAAAGTCCGGCAGTTTCTGCCGAAAGTAATCATGTAAAGGTGACTTATGGTCAACCATCGAAAAGAGGTCGTGTAATCTTTGGTGGTTTGGAGAAGTTTGGAACTGTTTGGCGTACTGGGGCAAATGCTGCTACAGAAATTAAGTTCAAAAAAGATGTAAATTTTGGAGGAAAAAAAGTTAAAGCAGGTACTTATACATTGTTTACCAAATTACAAGAAAAAGAGTGGACAATTATATTGAATAGTGAACTGAAACAATGGGGTGCCTATGAATATGAAAAAATTAAATCAAAAAATGTAGCTGAGGTGACTGTTCCTGTAAAAACATTGAAGGAAGTGGTTGAAAAGCTTACTATCACTACTGATGATAAAAATTTAACTATCTCTTGGGATACGTCGAGTGTTAGCGTTCCTATGGAGTTTTAGGGTTTAGGTAGGTGAAAAAAAATCCGAGGCATTGCCTCGGATTTTTTTATTTAATGTTGAATGTATCTTTCAAAAAATTCATAAATTCTGAGAATTCTATCTATTCTTTGACGGATATTGCCGCTACGAGATAGTTCATGTGTAGCCCCTGGCATTCGGACGTATTCTACGTCTTTCCCCAAAATTTTCATTGATTTGTAAAGCATTTCACTTTGAATCACTCCAGTTCGTAAATCATTTTCACCATGTTTAATCAATAGTGGTGTGCGTATATTTTCAACAAAAGTATATGGTGAATTTGTTTTGAGTACGTTCTCTGTTTTGTCTTTCCATGGATAATTGAAATAGTTTGGAATTAATCTCCACGCATTTCCCTCACCGAGAAAAGTTGTTAAATCATAAACTCCTCTTTGAGCAAATGCGGCTTTGAATCTATTGTCGTGGCCAACTATCCAAGCCGTAAGATAACCTGCATAAGACCCTCCTGTAATAACTTGTTTAGATGTATCCACCCAGGATAATTTTGCTGCATTATTAGCTGCTGCTAATACATCTTCAGCAGGACCAGTTCCCCAATCTTTGATGTTTGATCGTAGAAAATCTTGTCCATATCCTCCAGAACCTCTCGGATTTGCATACACAATACCATATCCTTGAGAACAAAAATATTGGAATTCGTGCCACATTGAAAATTCACCAGGCCCCCACATGGCTGTTGGGCCACCGTGCATATTTAGAAGTAATGGATATTTTTTAGTAGCATCAAAATTACTTGGTTTCATAATCCAATACTCGATTTTTTGTCCTTTAGAATTATTAAGCACAAATTTTTCAGGGTAACTCAATTTCTTTCCACTTACCCAATCATTGAAATTACTTATCTTAATTGAATTTTTCATCGATAAGTCGGCAGAATATAGTTCATTAGGATTACTGACTGATGTTTTTGCAAAAATGATTTTGTTATTACCTAAGTCGAAATCTAAGATACCTGATTCAAAATCACTTAATTGCTCAATTTTTTTCGATTGTATTTCTAGTCGATAGATGGGTTGTCCTCCGTTCGATTGTGCCGTAAAATAGACATACTTGGAGTCTGAAGTCCAAGTTAATGAATTAATGGAGCGGTCAAATATAATTTTTTCAGAGTTTTTTCCGTCGATAGTCGATAGATACAAAACTGGGATATTGACACCTTGTACTTCAGATTTAAGATAAACCATCTGCTTTTGATTAGGGGCAATCGAAACATCAGAAAAGCTAAATCCATTGTCACTTAGTATTGTTTTAGGAGTATTTCCCTTAATAATTACTTCATTTGATAAATGTTTGTCGGGATGAATATTGGGATCATTTTTAGCATAAAGTAGTATATTTTCATTGTCAAGCCATGCACCACCAGTAAAATTACCAAATCCTGAGGTAATAGGTTTAGGTTTTGCTCCTTCCTGAGCTTCTATTTCAAATATATGGTTGAAGTTCAACTCGGGTTGAGTAGTTGATTCGGCTTGAAAATTGAGTCGATTGATTACTTTCGCTTTTTTATCTTCAATGTTTTTTTGAAGATAGGCTCGTATTTCTTCTAAATTTCCATCTGGATTAGGTAAAATAGATTTATTACGAGCCAATATAGACTCATTTTTAATTCCCGGTTTTTCGAGAGACCAAGTTGGCACTGATTTTTGAGGATTAAGCAAAGTGTCTTTGTAAAGCTCAGTAAGTGAGAGACTAACACTAAATGAAATTTTCTTTCCATCTTTCGACCAATGAGGATTGGTAGCTCCATATTTGATGGAAGTTAGTTGGAATGCCTCTCCCCCATCCAGCGGAAGAATGAAAATTTGTGGTTTCCCATTGATATTTCTTGAAAATGCCAATTGTTTATTATCAGGAGACCAAACAGCTGAGCTAACACTCTCAGAACCACGGGTAATTTGTTTAATTTGCTGAAAATCCGTCAGGAATAAATGAGAACGATAATCATATTCTAATGAATTATCGGTATTCATTTCTATCGACTTTAGAGCAAAAACAGCTCTCTGTCCATCTGGAGAAAGGGAAATATTAGTAATTTGTTTGATTTTGGTTAAATCACTTACTACAATTCTATCTTGTTGTGCAAAGAGCAAACGACAAGATAATAGCAAAAAAAATGTAAGCATTTTATTCATAATTGAATTAGTTTGAAGGTGAAAAATAGATAATAAATAAGGCTAAATTGAATCTATGAAACGAAATAAGGCAATAACCGAAAAAGTTATTGCCTTAAATAAGCAAGACGCTTGAAATAATCAATATTCGTCTTCATTAAAGAAAAAGTCATCTTTGGTCGGATAATCTGGCCAAATCTCCTCGATACTCTCGTACGGTTGCCCGTCATCTTCGAGCTCTTGTAAATTTTCAATTACTTCAATGGGTGCTCCCGAACGAATCGAAAAATCTATCAACTCATCTTTTGTAGCGGGCCACGGTGCATCCTCCAAATACGACGCTAGTTCGAGTGTCCAATACATAATTATTAATCCTTGTTTAGTTTTAAATATAATTTTGTTTGCAAAAGTAAAATAAATATTTACTTGTCAAATTAAATAACGAAAAAATCTATTGCATATCAAACGAAATAATGCAAAATTATTTTATGAGTCGAAAAATAATTATAAAATCTATATTTTTTACCTAGAATAAATACAGACTACGAATTAAGCATCTCCCATTGGACCTCCAAAATTCATTGGGAAAGGCATAATATCTTGGTCTGTCTGACGAATAGCTCCAAAATTATCTTCATATTTGGAAATATTATCTTGTAAAGCCATTAATAGACGTTGTGCATGTTCGGGAGTAAGTATAACTCTTGATTTGACTTTTGCTTTCGAAACGCCCGGCATAATTCTAATAAAATCCAAGACAAATTCTGTATTTGAATGGGCTATCATTACCAAATTAGTATAAACCCCCTCTGCCATTTCTTCTGACAATTCAACATTTATCTGTTGGTCATTCTCTTCTTGAGCCTCTTTTTTCTTAGACATAATGTATTTTTAATTAGTAGTTTAACATTTATCAAAAATAAACAAATAATTTTCGTCTCAAAAGAATTAATCTGTAATCTTACAAGATTAATAATCTTTTTGACACAAATCAAAAACCATCTTTTTCATCCTCGGTTTTCTTTTTCTTTTCTTCTTTTTTTACTGCTTCAGGATTTACTTCAGATAATTTCTTTGAAGTAGGATTGAGGACTTTATTGGCTGATTTCGGCTTTTCTTTCACTCCCAAATAGGTTTCTAAGAAGGTTTTTCTAAATACCATTGCTTCTGCAAAATCTACAGGAATAACCTGATAATCTTTAGATTTTCCGTTTTTAGCCCCTATCATGGCATTGAATCCATCGTCTGATGAAGTAATGCCGAGTTCGCCCGCTTTGTATCCCCAATAGTACCAATTTTCAGGAGAAAGCTCAATGAAAATATACATTTCATCGCCATCAATCGAATTTTTACGTATTTCTACATAGCCGTTTACTTGGGCATTGATGTCGGTTTCTCCAATGTTAGAAATACCTAATTTACCAGTACTTCTGAACGAATTTTGTTTGGGAGACCAGATTAGATTTAGCTCACTGAAAACTAATGATTGAATAAATTTAGGCGATAATTTCGGTAAAGCAAGGTGTTCTTTAGCTGTTTTGGCTCTGAAAATATCAATGTCTTTAGCATCCGTAAATTGATTCAATTTAGAAAGAAATTCGGATGAATTGGCTTGAATAGCCGCATCATTGATGCCCAAATCTAAATTAGTTTTAACTATTTTTTCAGCCATTTTAGCTAAAATAGGCTGTGCTATCGGAAAATTCACAAGCATCATAGTCTTGAACTCATGTGTGGACGAATCAAGTTTTATTTTACCCAAACCTGCTGTTTGTATATATTTAGCTAAATAACTATCGAATAAATTAAACTTCCCCTCAAGATTGATAAGTCCTGAATCTTCAATTAATTCATATTTGCCGAAAGTGTTTCTTATGTCATTATCTGTTTTGATTCTGAATAATTTTTGACTTTCATCCCGTTTAAAAACCCCAGTGGCCAAGAAAATATCTTGATCGTCGGGAGATTCTTTCGGGGAGAGGAAAGTTGGATAAATGCCATTAGCTCCAGCGGATGATTTGAAGTGTAAGCCTGCAAAAAGTAAATCATCATTGCTGCTTAAATTTTTATCGACATTGATACTCACCTCCTCCGATTTATCGCCCTGATAATGAATCCAATATCCGCCAAGTTTTGGATATTTTTTTAGAATAGGTACTACAAAACCATTGAGAGATAGATTTTTGTTAGGGGCGAGCATCGTAATTTCGCCTTGATAAAGCATTTTGGGCGATAAAAATAGGCTATCTCGCTCTTTTACAGATGCAGTGGCAGTGGTTACCCATTGCGGTTTTTTACTATTTTTATTGTTTGCCTCAAAGTCCACCAGCTCAAATTTGCCCATTTTAATATTGAATGTATCTTTACGCACATTTCCAAAACGATAATTTGCTTCTCCTGTAAATACTTTTTTGGAATGAATTTGAATATTTCCATTATTTAATCGGTGATAGCCATTGAGCGTATCTATGACAAGTTTAGCATTTTTGAGTGGCGACATTAGGGCATCTCTTTTGATAGACACCAAGCCCTTATCTGGAATTATTTTTGCATCTGCTGAATGAATGAATGGAACCCCTCCTATCGTTAGATTCATTTGCTCAATATCGTAAGAAGCTAAATTACCAGCAAAAATAAGCCCCTCTTGCTCTGGATTGATGGCGGCAAATAAGGAGTGTCGCACGTCACCTTTCATATTAATTTTCCTATTATTGATATCCCATTCTGCCTTATCGATATTAGTTCTGTAAGCGGCATAAGGAAATTCAAGATTAGCAAGAGAGTCGCTGATACTCGCTTTGCGGGTACTTATAGCAACAAGATTATTAATTAGATTGAAGTTTAAATCTACATTTCTACCTAAAAGTACAGGTTTTGAACTAGGATTAGGTGATTTTATTTTGATAGTTGCTTCATTTGCGAGAAATCCTTCTTTGTTGAATTTAAAAGTTTCAGAGCTTGTTTCCGAATCAATTCTTAGAATTTTCCCATTCCCGAATAACCCGGAATTTCTTACAATCAAATTTCCTGATAAATTAGAGCTTGCTTTGTATAGGGAAAATTGAGTTTTAGATTGAATCACGAGACTGTCTCTTTTAGGAAATAATTTAAGTGCAAATTCATTGATTTCTACTTGAGGAAAGAAAATGTTTTTTATAACACTCTCGTTGATTTTACCAGATTTTCCGCTGGCTAATAGAGAATCCTTGAGAAAAAGTATATAATTGGCATCTAAATTCGCTGCTAAATGATTAATTTTTCCTTCCGAATGCAAACCTTGTCCGTCCATTACAAGCGAATTATTGAAGCTAATATTTGTTTCATTACCCAAAACGCTATACTTACCTCCTGGAACTTTATGTGAAAATCCAATCGAGGAATCTGGCATGGCACGAAGGGTTTCTTTAAAGGGTTTAAAAATATTATCTGAAAAAAATGTACCCTCAAAAGTCAAGTCTTGCACAGAAAGACTATCAAAATCGATTTTTGGAACTACAAACCGAATATTTTTATCATACTTTATCTTACCCCTCGAAGTTTCGTCGAAATAAACTATGACACCATTATCAATTTTCAACTTAGGGTATTGAGCCAAAAAAACTTTTCCAGATTTATTGTCGGCTTGATTAAGCTGTAATTGTCCCGCATTTGTATATCGAATATGATTACCGAGTTCTTTTCTATTTCCTTTTTGAAAAGATGCAATTGGGGTGAATCCAATAGAATCAATGGTGTTAAGGTTTACAAGAAATTTTTCATAGTCAAAAAGAATGTTTTTACCAGAAAAACGGTAATTTTTAGCCTTTAATTGGCCATCAAAAGAGATATTTCGGTTTTTGTAAACTTTGATAGTTCTATCATAAGGAATAACAAAAACCCTAAGAGAGTCACTGATGTTAAAACGTCTTACTCCACGAATTATTAAGGTCTTGTCGATTAGATGTAAAGTAGCATTGGCAGTGCTATCTTTACTATTTCCATAAACCGAGGGAATGATTAAATCATCAAAATCTTTTTTCCCTGCAAAAGCATTGAGGTAATGTACGCCTTTGCGGGTAAGTATATATTGATTATCGTTGGAGATATCTAAATACCCTTGTTGGGTGGCAACTTGTAACCCTCCTAGTAAATTTTGAGCTGGAATCTTATTGAAATTAGCGATTTCGTCCAAATAAAATGAATTTTTATTGGTTTTGCTCGTAAAATTACCAACAATCAGCAAAGGATTTAAACCCGCTCCGCCCGTCATTCCCGTAACTCTCTGTGAGTCAAAAAAATCAAAAGACTCAAAAACCGCAGGAACTTGATTTTTTGCCGAAACAATATTGAAATCAATTTTTTCTCTATTCAAATCCCAGCTCACAACATCTGTTTTGATAAATAAACGATGATAAGTATCGGTATATGAATAATCTTTATAAAGCCCTCCATCATTTTTAGAGAGTTTCAGAAAAGATTTTGATGTATGATAAGTCAATTTAATGGATGGGTGATAAAGAGAATCTTTATCGATAAAAGCAGTAAAGCTGGCATCTTTTGCCGAAATCAACGAATCAGATAGTTCAAATCTAAGACTTTGTGTTTTGAACATAGTCTTTCCATTTTTCTGCACTGAAATAAACGCATTTTGTTTGTTTATGGACGAAGAAAATATTCTTTTTCCCATCATCGAAAATCCGCCTTTGTATAAAATACCATTATTGAAATTATCGATAAGAATATCATTTTGATAGGAAATGAATCTCGGGTAAGAACTTAATGTATTTTTACTCCGTTTTTCGCTTTTGAATTCAAAAAAACCTTCGATTGGTTTTGGTAATTTTTCGGGGTAATGAAGCAAAACTTGTTCGGCACTAAACTTAGGATTTTTAATTTCAAATTGAAAATGTTTTAATTGAACAAAAGTGTTTGGAAGAGAGATGTTTTCAAATGAAAACATACCATTTTCGCCAATAAACAAGCCATCTTTTAGCGAGACAATGCCTCTGGTATTGCGTACGAAAACAGAGTCACTGGCTGTTGCAAATGCCAAATTAGTATTCTCTAATAATAATCCATATCCTCCAGATACAAGGGCTTTAACTATATTTCCAGCAGGAATTGGACTGACAGCAGTAGAAGCTGAGGATGGTTCATCCCAACCATCAAAAACGGAGCTTTTATCGTTGGTATTACTATTTTGAATAGTATTTTTTGATTCAGAATTGGGGATATTTTCTTCAAAAACAAAACTAAATTTTCCGCCTAAAGCGTAAAGGCGATTATAATTTGAATAAAAAAGACCTCGTTTATCTAAAAAAAGATTGACAGCATCATACATTCGACTTAGAGTTTTCGAGTCATAATTTTCGGCAGCTTTTAAAGTTGAATTTAGGAAATTATCTATTTGAGAATCAGAAAACTTTTCTTGTGTTAAGCATTTTTCTAAGATATTCAAAAATGAATAAAATTGAAGCATTTTATGGCCTTTTAATGCCATTTTGCTTGAAATTTTCATTAAAATACTTTTTTGCGAATCTGAGAGCTTATTTTGCCAATGTTGTTCGATATTTTTACCGAGTTTGATAGCAACGGCATTATTTTCATAAGCTAATATGCCTTGAATTTCGGAAATATAAGTATCTTTATTTTCAGAAATTCGAATAATTTGGGCATTTGCCATCCAAGGAAAAGCAAGAAAAATCAAATAAAAATAAAGTCTTGAAAGTCGCATTGTCTCATTTAGTCAAATTATGAAGTCGTTAAATTTAGTTTTTTATTTTAAAAAAACGATGGAAGCCCATTGATTCTTGCTTAGTTGAGCCACTTTTTTTAATCCGACAGATGCTGCAAGTGATTGAATATCAGAAATATCTGACTCATAAAAACCACTGATGATTAGCTGAGCCCCGACATTCATGAATTTAAAATAATCTGGAATTTGTTGAAGTAATATATTTCGATTGATATTCGCCAAAACGATGTCAAATAAATCTCCAGGCTCATTTTCAATAGTTCCCAATCGAACTTTAACCTTAGAACAATGATTCAATTCGAGATTTTCGATGGTATTTTCAACCGACCATTCGTCAATATCAAAAGCACTGATATAATTTGCACCTAATTTTTCTGCCAAAATCGCAAGAATTCCTGTTCCAGTACCAACATCAAGCACTTTTTTGTTTTGATGGTCAATGTTTAGTTGATGCTCCATCACCATCGAAGTTGTTTCGTGGTGACCAGTTCCGAACGACATTTTGGGCGTAATAATTATTTCATGTTGAAACACATCTTGAGGAGGCGAATGAAAATCAGCTCTCACATAAATATCTTGAGCAATAGCAATAGGCTGAAAGTTCTTTTCCCATTCTTCATTCCAATTTTGTTTTGCAATTGCATTCAACGTATATGAAATAGCTGTTCTGTTGGCATAATCTTCTAATACATTTTTGATGGCTAAATCATCAAAAATATCAGATTGAATGTAAGCCAATAAACCGTCCTCGGTTTCTACGAAAGATTCAAATCCAACATTGGATAGTTCCGCCATTAAAATTTCGCTGAAATCTTCGTTTATTTGTAGGGAAAGTTCGATATAAGACACAATAATAAATTTAGTTTAAGTGAATGATTGAGTCCGCAAAGTTCGGAATTTATCGGTTTACAACAAGAAATTATTAAAATTCAATTTTGAATATAAATCTATGAATAGTTTTTGATAGATTTGAATAAAAAAACGTAAACCAAATTACTATGAAAAGGAATGAATTTATCAAAAAAATATCCTTTGCTTCTCTGTTGATGGCTGATGGGAAAATACTGCCTGCATTTACCGAAAATATTATCCAAAAAAACTCGCAAATGCGGTTTTTAGTAGCTTCCGATGGGCATTTTGGTCAGGCTAAGACAGATTTTGTAAATTATTATGAAACATTTGTCTCACAAGCAAATCAGCAACATCTTCATTCTAAACTTGATTTTTGTGTCATAAATGGAGATATTATCCATGATGACCCACAATTTATGCCACAAGCAAAACAAATTTTGGATAAACTAAGTGTGCCTTATTTTGTCACACAAGGAAATCATGATCATCTTACAGAAGAAGATTGGAAGAAAGTCTGGAATGTTCCTTTGAATTATTCATTTGAGAAGGGAGAAAATGCTTTTTTATTCGGCACTACCTCCAACGAAAAAGGCGAGTATTTAAGTCCTAATGTAGCTTGGTTTTCAGAGCAGTTAGAGCATTTTAGTACCAAGAAAAATATATTTATTTTTGTTCATATCACGCCAGTTAAGTGGACAAGCAATGGAGTCGATGCTGTTGAGTTTCAGAATTTATTAAAAAAATATACGAATATAAGGGCAGTATTTAACGGACATGACCATGACCAAGAGGGAATCAAACAAAAAGATGGTATTTCATATATTTTTGATTCACATTTTGGAGGAAATTGGGGAACAAATTATAGAGGTTTTAGAATTGTTGAGCTAAATCGAGATAATTCTATCTTAACTTATTTACTAAATCCGTTTACGAAAGTCAATGAGAATAAACTATAAATAACTGAAATATTCAACCTAAACCATTATGAAACAATATTTGAGCAGGCGTTCATTTCTGCAAATCACTGGTCTAACAGCTACGCTTTCTAGCTATTCCGAGATTACTTTCGGTAAAAAAGATGAAGTAATTATTGGTCACAACAATTATCGATACAAAGTATTGGTTGGATGGGGAAGCCTCGATAATGGCAAAAACCCTGTAAATGATTGTCATGAAATGGTAGAGGATGCAAAAGGAAGGTTAATTATGTTGGGAAATGAAACCAAAAATAATGTTTTGATCTATGATAAATCAGGAAAATTGCTTGAGTATTGGGGAAATTCTTATCCTGGAGGTCATGGTTTGACAATATTCAATGAGGGGGGAGAGCAGTTTTTACTGATTTGTGATACAGAAAGACATCAAGTAATAAAAACCGACTTAAAAGGAAGAGAATTGATGAAAATAGAATATCCCAAAGAAAGTGGAGAATACGCCTACCCTACCCAATTCAAACCGACCGAATCTGCTGTAAATCCAGCCAATGGAGATATTTATATAACAGATGGATATGGACTGAATTTTGTTCTACAATACGATTCTAAAGGAAATTATATACGTCATTGGGGTGGTTTTGGCGATACAAATGATAAGTTTAAATGCAATCATGGTGTATTGGTAGATACAAGAATGAAGGGAAATCCAACCTTGTTGATTACCTCGAGAGTGGAAAATTGCTGGAAAAGATTCACTTTGGATGGTAAATATATTTCTACAATCCCGATGCCTGGCACGTTTATTTGTCGTCCTGTTTTAAAGGGAGAAAACTTATATGGAGCAGCCTATCGGACAACCTCAGAGGAGTATCCCAATTCGGGTTATATTACAATTTTGGATAAAAACGACCAAGTAGTTTCCACACCAGGTGGCACCGAACCAATCTATAAAGATGGTCTATTACAAGAGCAGCGAAAACAAGATCCATTTAAGGTATTTATGCACCCACATGATGTATGTATAGATAGTGATGATAATATATATGTTCCTCAGTGGAGTTCAAAAAAAACATATCCTATTAAACTTGAAAGAGTTTAATAGATTTGGATATAATAGACCCAAGAAATAGGCAATTAAATAGTTATAAAATTCAATGACAAATCATACCACATCCTTTTTTAGCATTTCATCTGGGTTAGCTGATAAATCAGTCTTACTTCCCATCCATGCCTGATTTGATTCCGCATTAACTCCTACGGAATGTATATTAATTGCGGCATTATAATCTCTGTCGATGATAATGCCGCAATTTTCGCAATTAAAAACTCTGTCTTTTAATGTCAAATCTTGCTTAATCCAGCCACAGCACGAACAAGTTTTACTTGTTGGTTCAAATCTGCCTACTTGAACAAGTTCTTTGCCGTACCATTCGGCTTTGTATTTAAGCATCGAAAAGAATTTTGTGAAAGAAGCATCTGAAATAGATTTGGCTAACTTTCTGTTTTTAACCATTCCCGAAACGTTCAAATCTTCGATAGCAATTACATCGTAATTTCTCACCAATTTGATAGATTCATTGTGTAAGAACCAATCTCTTTGGTTTGAAATTTTTTGATGCAATTTGACTACTTTCAATCGTGCTTTTGCTCGTCTTTTACTTCCTTTTTGTTTCCTAGATAAATGTTTCTGCAAAGTCCGTAATTTAGATTGGTTCTCTCTAAAATGCT
>JACCEC012141792.1_pt1 | contig 20525 bp, 17 predicted proteins | sample 7450121 | NCBI WGS metagenome assembly JACCEC01 (sample SAMN15323455, study PRJNA562643) | freshwater metagenome | isolation source: river surface water | place: USA:Blue River Watershed | collected 2017-08-18 | reverse complement strand
GAACTTTATTCCTCATGAAACGTATTCTTTTATTTGTATTGACCAACTTGGCCGTGGTGCTGGTGTTGGGTGTGGTGGCCAGTTTGTTGGGCGTGAACAGATTCCTCACCTCCAATGGTTTGGACCTCACGGCACTGCTGGGCTATGCCTTGATCATGGGTTTTGGCGGTGCCTTCATTTCATTGCTCATTAGTAAGCCCGTGGCCAAGTGGAGTTCGGGTGTCCAGGTCATTGCACAACCCAGCAACGCCGACGAAAAATGGTTGGTCGACACCGTTAAAAAGCTGTCCGACAAGGCCGGCATTGGCATGCCTGAAGTCGGTATCTTTGAAGGCGACCCCAATGCCTTTGCAACGGGCGCCTTTAAAAACTCGGCCTTGGTTGCCGTCTCTACAGGTCTGTTGCAAAACATGACACACGAAGAAATTGAAGCCGTGCTGGCCCACGAAGTGGCGCACATTGCCAACGGTGACATGGTCACCATGACTCTCATCCAAGGCGTCATGAACACCTTTGTGGTCTTCTTGTCGCGCGTGGTGGGCTATGCAGTCGACAGCTTCTTGCGCAAAAACGACGAAGAAAACACCGGCCCTGGCATGGGCTACTGGATCACTACCATCGTGTTGGACATTGTGTTGGGCTTTGCCGCTGCCATTGTGGTGGCCTGGTTCAGCCGTCAGCGCGAGTTCCGCGCCGATGCGGGTGCCGCAGATTTGATGGGCCGCAAGCAACCCATGATGAACGCACTGGCCCGTCTGGGTGGCTTGCACACCGCCGAATTGCCCAAGAGCGTGGCCGCTATGGGCATTGCGGGTGGCATTGGTCAGCTGTTCTCAACGCATCCGCCCATTGAAGAGCGCATTGCCGCTTTGCAAAATAGCTAAAAAATGATTTAACTTATCTCGATAAAAATTAATACATTTTAATTATTAATAGGATGGTTTAACAAAAATAACCAGTAGAGGCGAGATTCATATTTTTTTGATCACTTAGATATATATGTAATAGTCATAAATTTTGTTAACATCCTTGACCCTGCCTTAGCGCAAAGCAAAGGCTTAGTTTATTAACGTGTGGCAGATTCAGATGATTTACCAGTGCGCCTCTTGCGGTTATGAAACCAGCACCCAAGCCAAGTTTTGTCTCAAATGTGGTGCGCCTATGCCTACCGCAGCTACTGAGACGCCTGTGCAAAATGTAGTGCAAGCTGAAACTCAGCCAGCGCCTCCGCCCCCACAAACGACTAACCAGCCATTTGGTACCGTAACTGTAACGTTTACGCCACCACCACCTCCGCCGCCGCCTCCTCCTCCTCCCCCTGTCCAGCGACCTGCTGCTCAGGGATCCATCAATGTTTCAGTTTCGCAAGCTTCGCCGCAATCCTCCAAATCTAAATCCGGTTTGATTATTGGCGGTGTGGTTGTGATTGTTGTGGCCATTGGTGCATTCATGTTCTTGGGTAAAGGAGACAGCAAACCAGCACCTGCCGCAGCAACCTCAGCGTCTCAAACTGCCGCCCCATCTGCTGCTCAACCCGTTACTGCAAAAGATGAGCTCAATTTACTATTGGGATTGGTTCGTGACGGTCGTTGGAAAGAGGTTTCTACCAAAATCCAACAGCTGAAGTCCCTTTCTCAAGTGTCAGCGGGTAATCGTCAGGATGCCACAAGCTTGTATGCGACCGGTGCTCAGTTGCTCAGTGAAAACAATTTCCAAGGTGCTTCCGCAGAGTTTGAAAAAGCTATTTCTGCTGATGCATCTTTTGGCTCACCACGGTTTGGGCTGGCCAGGGCTTATGCGCGAAACGGTAAGTTAGATACAGCTGCAGCCGTGCTGGTGGATGGACTTCTGATTGCGCCTGATAGTGGTGACGGTTGGTTGGCAGCCGCCGAGGTTTTTGCAGAGAATGGCAAAGACGAAGCAGCCAATGCATCACTCAGACTGGCTGTACATCTTGCTCAAAATCGCCCTGCTGCGATGCAATTTTTAAATAGTGCCAACGAAACTGTAAAAAGTTCAAAGTTCAAAAAGTTAATTGAAACAGCTTTGCCAACTTTGAGCGGCGTGCCTTCTAAATAATTTTGAAAACATTAAATATGATTTTATTAAGCCCAAAAGCTAAGTCGATCTTGTTATCTATGTTTGTGCTATCAGGCACAACTCAAGTATTGGCCCAAGAAATTAAATCTGCTAGTTTTGCAAACTCACAATCTGCAATGGGTAATTCTGTTGATTTAACGATCAACTTTCAGTCGACTGGTGGAACGACATGGTGTGGCTTGCTTATTGAGTGGGGAGATGGTGAAAAGCAAAACGTTCGTGTTGGCGACGACAACTTTAAAACATCACCCATCACATTGACACACAAGTACGCGACTGCGGGCACTTTTAACGCTACTGTCAAAGGCAACACAATGATTCGTGGGCTCAAAACTGCGCAAGCCTGTGGGGGCGCTGTCAAGCCAGCTCAAATCAATATCATTGATACAGTGGCTATTCAGCAAGCAGAAGCAAGACGTGTTGCAGCCGAAAGAGAAAAGGCTGCTTTGGAAGAAGCTGAAAGAGCCAAAAAATCCGCTTTAGAAGAAGCTGACCGGGCCAAAAAAGCGCTTGAATCCAGAGAGTTGGAAATGAAGCGCAAAGAACTTGAGATGAAGGAAGAAATGCTCAAGCGTGAAGAAGACTTGCGCAAGCGTGAGGACGAAGCACGCAAGAGAAATCAACAACGGCCGCCTGCCGCAACGCCAGCGCCTGCAGCTGCCCCAGCTCCAACACCCGCACCTGCACCCGCACCTGCACCCGCACCTTCCGGAAGTAAGCCGGCAGTTAAGCCCGCTTCTGGCTTTTGATTGATGTTGTCTTGATTGAGATTAGATATGTTGTGTTCATGCGGTGTTAATAATATTTTCGGTGCCAAAGTGTGCAAGTCATGCGGCGCTTCTTTGGAAGCTAAGCCTAATGATTTTGTAAGCCAACCTGCGCCCATAGCAACCCCGCCTCAAGATCAAGTGGCAGTATCTGCAAATACCCAACAACAACAAGAAGAAGCGCCTGCCAAAACGGCAGGTTCAGAACTTGATTTCATTCCTTACACTTCAAACATTCAGTTCAACTACTTCATCAAAGGCTTGCGCCATAGTTTTGATTTCAATGGTCGTGCAACCAAAAGCGAATTCTGGTATTTCGTGCTCTTTGAAATTTTGACTTTGCTGGTGATTGGTATTTTCTCCACCACGCTTTACGCACTCGCAACTTTAATAATGTTCATTCCTGCCACTGCCGTCACGGTTCGCCGTATGCATGACATCGGTAGAAGCTGGAAATGGCTACTCTTGGTTCTGATTCCAGTTGTTGGATTGCTTGTGCTCTATTGGTTAATTCAATCAAGTGAAGCAAAAGAGAATGCTTGGGGCCCAATGCCCTTAGAGTCTTAATCAGCTCTTGCCATTCCAATAGCAAGGACTGCCATCGACATGAGCCCAAATGTTTCTAAAGAATGGCTGGGCGAGTTAAATTGGAAGACGCTGTTTCCAGATTCCAAATCGGAAGGCGTTTATCCAGTCTTAACCACCATGGATGGCCAAGACTTCAGACTTCGCCTGAAAGATGCCCCACCAGAGGCGGAGCTTGCTTTGCGTCATTTGGATGGTTTGCAAGTCAAGCTAGAAGGCTATGCAGATGATCTGCGTGGTCATTGGCGAATCAGTGTGCCCTGGCTAGGGGATGGCCTGACCATCCAACAAGTTATTGCTTCTCAATCATCAGAAGGTTCTTTGCTGGATGAGTCCTCTTTAAATTCAAGCTCGTCAAAGGATTCGTAAGATGGCGTTCTGTACTTCTTGCGGTACACAAGTCCAAGCAGGTGGAAAATTCTGCGTAAATTGTGGTGCGCCAATTGCGAGTTTATCGCCTGTGAGTGCCCCGATTGCGAAGCCTCTGCCTCAAACGTCCAATTCTCTGCCATCCGCTACAGCTAGTGCGCAAAGGCGCGTCCTCAAGCCGGATGTGCGAGTTGCATTGGCTAGTACCATTTTTGTGGTGCCGCAGCATTGGTTAGGTTCATTGGAAAACTTGCTCAATTCAGTTGCAGCATCCCCTATCGATATTGTTGTTACTTCTTACCAACCAGAGCGCACCGAGGCAATGCAAATTTGCACTGAACGCATGCAGCGCCAAGTCATGGCTTCTTTAAGAAGTCACACAAACCGTGTTAAGTACGTATGCTTGATTGGTTTGTGGTCAGATATTCCACCATTTAAATTCAAAAATCCAACCGAAAATTTAGGGGGTGGGGGTGATTCGGATTCGCATTGCTTAACAGATGCCCCTTATGGGTGCATTAGAGCAGTTAATTCAGCGGCCAACGCCATCCCTGATGTGCCTGTTGGTCGTATACCTAGTTTGAACCCTGAGGTAGTTGCTTCAGCATTATTTGACGCGCCTGAATGGCGTGATGCTAAGAGTGCTTTTTTGTTTGGGGTTACAGCTGAGTGTTGGACCGACGCTACACGAGAAATTGTGAAGCGTTTTGTAGGAGGCAATGCCGCCCCTAACCTTGTAGAGCCTCATGTTGGTATCAGGCCTCAAAGTATTTTGACATCGCCAGATTGGGGCATTGAAGAGTTAGAGGACAACATTTCGTCTGCAACAATAGAAAAGGGTTCTGTTCTCTTATTCAATGTACATGGTTGCGCTGATGAGCCGGGTTGGTATGGCGAAGGTTTATTGGGTAACGGGGTTCGCATCTTTGAACCCGGTGTTATTCCCAGCTTCAATGATTCCGTTTTGCTGACGGAGGCGTGCTACGGCGGCGCAATGGGTTACGACAGCGAAAGCGTCGTAGAGCATTTTTTCGAAAATGGTGGAAAAGCTTTTGTTGGGTGCTCGGTTATAGCCTACGGATCACCCTATGCCAATATCTGTTGTGCGGATATCTTGGCCTTAGAGTGTTTGCAAGCTATGAAGAATGGCGAAACGCTAGGACATGCTTTGACGCTTGCAAAATATGAAGTCTTGGTAAGCGATCCACGTGCGCAAGCAATGAACGACAAAACTGTGTTGTCGTTCAATTTATTTGGCGCACCGTGGCACAGGTTAAAACAAGCGGCACCTGCTTCATTTGCATCATCGTTACCCGAAAGGGCTTCAGGTTCTGCCATTGACCGCGTGAGGGCGCGTTTGGGCGGAAGCTCTAACGAGCCAAATGAAAATAGCAGTTTGAGCCAAATCCGCGAAAATTATTTATCGCGACTGAAAATGCCGCAACGTCAGTTTATGTTGTCTCAAGCTGAAGCGCGATCAACTATGTTGCGGTTTGCAAATTCTGGCCAGGCGCAGGAAAGCCTTAGTCAATGGGGTATTGACATTGACGACTGTGATCTGGAATTTTTTTGCTTCGATGACTTTGAGGGTTATCAGCTTTCTGGGCATTCAAAACGAGCGGACTCTTCAAGAATTGTCAGCTTGACTTTGGATGGAAGTGGAAATGTATTAAAAACGATGACGAGTAAGGGATAACTATGAAACATTCATGTGGTAATGAAATTCCAGAAGATTCAGCCTTTTGTCAACACTGTGGCGGTAGGGTACCCCCCGGCGGTGGGCAAGGTGATCTATCTGATGCAAGCTCTTCTAACTCCCCTGATTTCATTTACTCGCTTTCAGAAGAGCAGGTTATAGCCGGAGATCCAGGACGAATTCAACCGGACTATGGAGCAGTTGCCATATGCATGGTAGAAAACTCAATTCATAAGATCTACGGTCATGAGAAATACAACGGCTCAAATACCAACAATCACATCAAAGATGTATTGGGAAAGGTCGTTGATTTCTTTAAAGTCATGGGGGGACAGAAAACCCAAAAAGTATCAACATTCTTGATGTCTGACTTACGTAACACGCCAGTTGTACGTCACAGGGCGCCACTTAAATTAGTTGGAAAACCTGATGCTGCACTGTTGTTTGAATTTTGGGTCAATCCTGAAGAGCCCTTTCAAAAGACTGGCTTGTTTATTCAAAAATTTGCCATTGGCAAACCTCGTGTCAGTATCAGTCAATTTCAAAAAATAGCGATAGAAGAAGTTTCAAAAATTATTCCTAGCTATGATTTTTCCAGAGTTGCTGTCGATGCACAATATGGCTTGGAGCAAGGTGCAGCATTGGCACGCGACATAGCATTAACTTTAGAGAAAATTACCGGTATTTCTGCGCTAGCAACTTATACCGACGGAAGGTTGACCAAGCGGGAGTGGTTGGAGGTCAGCTCTTCGAAGTCTGCCGTGGTGTGTGGCGGCATAAAACCAGATCAGACCAAATGCACTGAAAAGTACAAAGAGCAAACTCGCTTTTGCGGAGTTTGTGGAAATAATCTGAGTGATCCCAACTTGTGGCTGAACAATACCCGGTATTTACAAGCAAAAAATGGCGATCAGCTCACCGTTCAGCTCACCATGATGGTGTTGGAGCAAGATAAAAGGTTCAAATTCAATACCAGCATAGGTGACGATGCCGCCGCCTATGTGTTGAAAATGCTTGCACCCAAATTGAGAGGGATGGACCTGCCTGAGCTAATGACGCGCAATTGCTTAGTTGAGCTCACTGAGTTGTTGAATGCGCAGCTTACCAATGAATGGCGTGGTTTTGTTACCGAATTTGAGGTTACAGACATTCGTACAAGTCAGGAAGAGTGGTTTTTTAATACGCGTGCTTTGGTTCAGGAGTCTCTTAGAAGCATCGAGACTAAGAAAGAAATGCTCAAGGTGGGTGAAGCTGAGGTTGATTTAGATGAGCTTTCATTCAGCTTGAAAATGCGGGAAATTAAACAGTCTGATTCTGAAGCATTAACAATGCGCAGACTGGCCCTGGAATCAAGGGCTACAGAAGCTGCACTAGAAGTTCAAGAAGCATTGCTCAACAGTCAAACCTCTTTAAAGAGGGGAGATATTGAAGATGATGCCGAAAAGCAAAGATTAGCTCGCGAAAAAGACAAGATGCTGCGCGAGCGAGAGTTCACAAGAGATAAAACAAGTGCTGAGCGAGCAGACGAACTTTCCGCCGTTGATCATGACATGTCACTTGAAACAAAAGTTGCTCGACATGATTTGGACTTGAATGATCTAACGGCTGAAGCGCAAAGTAAAAATAAGCGCCGAGATATTTCTGATGAATTCTTTGTGAATGAAGAGTCCCTTAGAATTCAATCTAAGGCTGACGCGACAGAAAATGCTCGGAAGCATCTTGATGAAGACATTGTCGATCGGCAAGTTAATCGAGATCTTGAACGTACAAAAACCTCATTGGAATTTCAAGATCAGATAGAAGGACGAAAAGAAACTCGTCAGATTGACAAACTCAAGGCAATGGCTGAACTCGAAGCCCAAATGGCTGCACAAGAGCATCAGCAAGAAATGGCTAAAGCGCAGTTGGATGCTGAAAAAGAACTGACTGAGAAGAGGTTGCAAGCTGAAAAAGATGCTCTAGAAAATTCGCTTAAGTTACAAAAACTGGATGCGATGAAGGGGTTGGATGCCATTCAAATGCTGGCCATGCAAGTTGGGGATTTGGCTGGTAAAGGAGGTGTTGATTTGGCAGCCATTGTTGGTCAGCTAACAAGCGCCCATGCAACAATTCAAACTAAAGATGCTGACTTGGAAGTTGCAAAGGCGAAAGCTGAAGCAGCTCAGGCGGCTGAATTTAAGCAACAGCAGTTGTACAAGGAAATGTTGGAAAACCAAAGTAAAGCAATGGGAATGCTCCAGCAAAATCAAAGTGAAGCCATGGACAACATGAAAGTTGTTGCCTCAATGAATGCTTTAGGTGGCGCCCCTGCAGCAAAAGGTGATAAGGATAGTATTTTGGGGGTTGCAGAAAAGGCCATGGATAGCATGGCCAGAGTTGCCTCTGCAGCGGCCGGACGCAAAGGTGGGGACAAAGACTCAACCGAAAAAGAATCTGAACCCAAAAAACCAAAGTCTGATGACTAATCGCTTTAGAAAAGAATCAGTGAAATGAGTGCTTGTTTTTTTTGCGGAAGTTTGCAAAGAGATTTTTCAATTAAGTTTTGTAAAGATTGCGGAAGCAGTTGGGGTGAAGACCTGCCGCTTGATGATCCAAATCAGGTTGCACAATATTGCCATTCTTTGTATCTATTGTTTGATGATCCAAAACAAGTTGCTCAGTACTGCGCAAGCTTAAATCTACTTTTTGAGTCTACACAGGATGACCCGCTCAAAAAAACGATCACAGAACTGCGTGAGGAATACAAAATATCGCATCATGTTCATACTCGTTTAGCTGAAGTACTGATAGCAAAGCTGATGGTTGTTGATGGCTTAAGTAATTTCCTGCTGGAGTTTGACGGCAATGTCAGCGATGCATACGCCAAGGAGGATACATTTTTACGTTTCAAATTTTCTAATCGCTCCAAGTCGAAACTCTTTAAGTCAGCAGTTCTGGACTGGGACGACCCTGAGACTCCTAATAATATGGATTACAAGGCTAGGTCTCAAGGTCCCATTAAACCGGGGGCTGATTGCGAGCTAACAAATACACATGTTTTCCAGCGATTTGGCAGAAAACAAATTAGTGAAATGTATTTGACGGTTGAAAACCTTTTTGGACAATCTGCTAAGTTTCTTGTTGGTGCTTTTTCTTTCACTGTAGGTAATCCAGATCAAAAGGTGGTTAACCATATCACCACTCATACTCAAATTACGATGGAGCGAGGCGTTGTAGACAACTCAAGCAACGAAGGATCGAGAAAGCTAGAAGCACTAAGAAATGACGATTTGAATGGAGCGCCGAAATGGCGAGAAATGAAGACGAGTATCGTTTTGGATCCACCAGAAGATTTGGCAGAAATTATGTCAAATTATCCAATAAAGAATATTCCGCCGCCACCTGTTAATCAGGCCCAGCCTGAAATACCTGAAATACCTGAAGTACCAAAGGTGATGGTTGAAGAAATTGAAGTCATTTCGAAAGGCCGATCCTCAAGTAAAGCAGAGCCACAAAATCTTCGAGATGCTTCTGAAGCCGTTTTCAAGTGCTTCCACCTGCTCAATAGCATTACGCCTTTTGCTGACCCAAAGGTTGTCATCTATTCTTCAAATTTTGCTTTAGATTTTCTAGATTTAGTATTTTCTGTTGTACCGGATGATGCAGAAGACCAAGTAATTGGAATGATCTTTGAAAATGGCCCTTCGGTCATTAACAACGCACAAGATGATGTCATCAACTTTTCAGGCAATGCACTTGTATTCTCTGCCACGGGCATTACAGCTGTAACTTGTCTTGAGAGTATTTTTGAAGGCCAAGTGCATTATTCATGGGCAGAGATAGGCGCAAATGATTGGACTTTCTATAGAAGAAGATTTGGTGAGAATAGTTTCTTAATTTCATTTGGTGATGGTGCTGCGGGGCAAAACTTCCCTGGTTGCAAGTTTGACTTGCGTAAATACCAAGGAGATCTTTCACTGAACGATGTCTTCACTAATGCCGAAAATGCGTTAGCAAAAGTCATTGAGCTTGCGCCTCAATTGCCTGAGCCGGAAGTGAATGAAGAAGAGACGGAAGAAGCAGAAGCAGAAGAGTTTGTGGATGATGATCTGGAGCCAGAACCAGAACCAGAACCAGAACCAGAACCAGAACCAGAACCAGAACCAGAACCAGAACCAGAACCAGAACCAGTCATTGATAATTCAGCATTGATTGAACTTGACTCGCGTTTACAAAGGTTCTTTTCATTATTGTCATTTGCTTTGCAATTCTGCAAAGAGGGCCAGCCTAAACCTGTCTTCACTGAAAGCGAAATTTCTACTGAGCTGATGGATCATTTGTATGAAGTGATTCAAGAGTCTGGTACAGGTTTGTCTGTCATTTGTTTGGATCCTAAAAATGCCCAAATGTCGTTCGATGGCAAGTTGGTGGGCTGGACGGGCCCTGCCACTGGTTTGTCGCCAGAAGGCATTTTTCACTTGACCAAAGACCCCAATGGCGACTATGCCCTAGATGGTTCAACTTGCTTTTTAAGCTGGTCAAAGTTTTTCAGAGATTACAAAGGTAATTTGTTCATGCGCGAACAAGGGCCTGACATTTGGTTTGGAACTCAATCTAACTACATGATCCAGGCCTGCTACGCAGACTATTCTGCTGGTGTACTGCAGTGGGATTATTTTGAAGAGTTTATTCAAAACGATCTGGTTGAGAGTTTTCAGTTGTTCAAAGAAGCAACTGATTGGCAAGTTTAAAAGAGCCTTCAAATGACAGCTTTTACCGAAGATCCAAGATATCCAAGTTGCAGTGAGCAAGGACGCTCTGAGCTTGAGGTCTACCTTAGTTGGATACAGTCAGCAAATTTGGCAGACACTGAGTACGCTTTTGTAGCGTATGTCATGGGTCGAGCCCAACTGAAAGACCCGCGCCATTTGTTTGCAATTTGGGTCCATCAAATGGGGCAGCAGGTTGATAGGCAAGTAAAAGCACAAATTCGCCGCTTCTTTATGAACCCGAGTGCAACAGTACCATTTAACAGCCCCCAGTCTGCGGGCTGGTTTGACTTTATTCCATGGGTATATCAACTGGCAACAGAGGTTGCTGCGCCAATTGTGATTCCCCCAACTTTTGCAAAGGTTGGAAGCTCTCAATTGCCTCCCTGAACGAAGCGATAAGTCAATTTTCAAGCCAACGGAAGGACTCTAATGTCAACGCACGATTTAAGAGATCGAAATGGAAATCTGCTCGGACGAATCAACATGCTTTCGGATGGAAGACAAGAGTTAAGAGACAGTAACGGGAATCTCAAAGGGCATTACAACCCGAAAAGCAATGAAACGCGTGATCACAATGGAAATTTGGTGGCGCGTGGAAATATGTTGTCTTCTCTTCTTTAGTTCTTTATAGGTTTCTCCACTACTTTGTCTTCAAATGAAAGAGGTTTCCCATGTCTAGACTTGATGAAATTCGAAATAAGTTGCGAGATCAAATCCGAGATGAAACCAATAAAACGATAGATTCTTTGCGCAGTTCTGCTGTAGGGGCTGAGCTTGTTAAGCCACGACGATTTAATGCCGCTGGCATTGGATCGACAAGATCAATGACTGCACGTGATGAAGGCAATTTCGCAAATGCTGAATTGCTTGATCCTGAATGGGAATGGCAGCCTAACAAGCGCGCTCTGTTTGTGGGAAATAATGCATATGTTCATTTGAATCCTTTAGATAAGTGCGTCAATGATGCGCGTGAAATGCAAAAGCTTTTCGCAGATATCCGTTACCGAATTGTTTATGACTTCGATCAAGATTTAGCCAATATGCGCAAAATCTTCGATAGATTTAAAGAGGATATACAACCAGGAGATGAGATCGTAGTCAATTTTTCAGGCCATGGTTTGCAAATCAATTCTGAAACCTACCTTTGCCCCATTGACATGCCTAATGACCAAGATCCACGTGATAGTTTTAAAACGTGCGTCAATCTCAATCAAGAAATGGATGAAATGTTTCAGCGTGGCGCCAAAATGGTGCTAGCTATTGTTGACGCTTGCCGCAATCAATTTCGCATTGATTATCAAGACTTGTACAGGCAAGGCGTTGTGGCGGGTGCTACTGGTGAATCGCTAGAGGATTCAATCAGATCAAAATCCAGCGCAAATCGATTTTCTGGGAGCGATTCAGGGCCCAGCGGGCGTGCCATTGTGTTTGCTACTTCACATGACACCTACTCCTATGAGCGTTCAGATTTAAACCATGGAATTTTCACCCACTTCTTTTTACAAGAGGCACGAGTTCCAGGTCGTTCAATCGGTGAGGTAATTGAAATTGTCAGGAAAAAGGTTTGCAGTGAAACTGGCAATGGGCAAACTCCAGCTTTTTACAACGACCTTAACGGGCAGTTCTATTTTCAGAAATAGAAATATTTAATCCCGCTCAATGAACATATTTGAAATTTACTGCGCTGGTGAAGGCCGAATTAACGAGACCAACATGTCTTCGGTTTTGGGTTACCTATTAAGCCCAGATGCCTCACATGGTTTTGGTAAAGAGTCTTTGAATGCATTTTTAGAGCCATTGGCTGATGAAATTAATTCTTTATGCGATCAGCGAAAGTTGAAGCTTGCGGGCAAAAGTCTTCAAAGAAAAAAAATAGCTGAGCAATTAGGATCTGTTGAAATTGAATTCGAAGAGGATGTTTATGGCATGTCACCTTCAAAAGTTAACTTAGAAAAAAGACGCGAAATCGACTTAGTTATACGTTTTTCTGGAGAAGCTGAAAAGCAAAAGTTAGTTATCGCAATTGAAAATAAAATTTCAGATGGCAGCTCTAACGATAGTCAACAACTGGTTGAAGAATATATTTTTCTTAGAACAAAAGTTGATGAGACTGAAGGTTGGAAGGGTACGCCGATCATCTTTGTTTTTCTAACGCCCAGCCGTGCTGATTCAGGCTCTCCAAAAAGTGAAAAACTATGGGCACAATTAGCCGAAGGACCGTTCAGTCCTACAGCTACCCACAACGATATTAAAGTTAATTACAGTTGGCGCTCTCAAATTGATGACCCACTAGAAAAATCGATAACTCGATTGGCACTCAACCTCTTAAATGCTGAGGGTCAAGGGAAAATTAATCCTACCTCGAGCTACTCGAGTCTCTTTTTAAAGTCCTTGATCAAATTTGTTGATAATGGATTTAGAATTAAAGAACCAGTGTTTGGCGATGAATCTACAAGTAACGGAATGACTTTGCAAGAAGAGGCTACATTCTGGGCAAATTGGTTTGCCAAGAAGCCAAACACTTCCAGCCTTGCTGAAGAAATTTTCGCTATATTGCGATCGACTTTGGCAGAAGAGTTGCTTGTGTCAAATAAAGCAGATGGTGAACTCACTATTTGCACTCGAGCCTCTACAACTCGAATGTCTCTTTTTTTCGATGACCCTCAAAATCCTGCCAATTTATTAAAGAAGAGATTAAGCAATCGACCTGTTGCCCTCTTCTTCAAGGGAATGACTTCTAATTCACGGATTCAGGTCCAATTTGAAAGACGACCTTGGGTCACAGTTAAGCAATTTGTAGAGGGTTTGAATGATGAGTCGCTAGCCAAACTCATTGTACAAACTGAGCCCCATCACAGCACCCACACAACAATGCTCATTGATGTGGGCTTGCCGCTAGAGAAAATGAAGCCCCTGTTAGTTGCAGCCGCCACAGAAGCTGCCAAATCTGTTCTCGAAGACTAAATTTCTCGGTTAATCTCGATTTTTGACATTTGATTATATTGCGACAGAAATTGTCGCAATTACTCTTTATGATGAAGCATATCTTCAAAAGAGGGACTAAAAATGGCAAATCGCACATTAGCTGACATTGAGTTGTCTAGGGTTTATTTCGAAATCCTAATTGACTTGGCAAAGAATCAAAAAGACACCACCATTCAATATGGCGAATTGGTGAACGCTGCCAAATTGGCATATCCCAACAATACATTTGTACAAAAGGCCATTGCCACCAGCATGGGCCGTCGTTTGGATGCCGTTAGAGATTTCACATCCTTACACAACTTGCCAGATCTCACTTCATTGGTTGTGAGCAAGGCAACGGGCGATAACGGTATTGGTTTTGCAAAATCGTTTGATGGCGATGCAGTCCGTCAGCAAGTATCGGCATTCGAATGGCAATCGGTACAGATTAGCTTTTCAGAATTTTTGAATGAAGAAACTCAGCAGTTCATTCAAAGACAAGCTGAAAAAGCACAACGCAAACCTAAAAAAATAAAGGAATCAGAAGCAAGGGAAATCTGGTGGAAATACTACCAAGCGAATAAAGAAGCGATTGGAAAAATCAGTGATTCTGACAAAGAACAAATCATTCAATTGATCATGACTTGCGTTTTACCGGTGGATGCATTGGCCAAGGTGAAGAGCGTGGTGATGGCCTAAGCCGAATCGAATAGATTTCTGCATCGGATTCAAATGAAATTTCACTCTGCAGTTTCGGTGCTGAAACTTCTAAGCACCAGGCCTGAAGAAGCCTTGACAGTGCAACAAATTGTCAACAAGTGGAATCGCGTGCACTCAACAAAATTGCATGTGCGAACAGCACAGCGTTACATGAGTGAATTGTGCAGTGACTCTGTGGAGTCTCAAGCCCTTGTGCAAATTGACGATTCGCAAAAAGATTGGAAGTACTATTTGCGACTCAGTGAGGTTGCCAATTGGTTTATGACGGAAGAAATGGCGCTGCAATTGGTCTTATCAAGGCAAGTGCTAGCAAGATCATTTCAGCAAACACAAAAAAATCAAAAGAACCCACGGGAAGAAATCGCAGAGCACATCAGCTCTGAATCAGTCAGAGCCAAAAGACTGAGCGCGGGCCTGAGAATTGTGTCTGATGGCATTGGCCGCTTACACGCCACCATTCGGCATGACGTATTGGCTTGCGCGATGGAGGCTATCGCGACAGGGCAAAAAATAAAATTAGATTACACAACCGCAAAAGGCAGATCGATTCGCCAAGAAGTAAGCCCTCTTGGAATGGTGGCCAAAGATGGCACCATCTACATGCCCAGTGTTGAGGGATTGAGCGACTTTCCAATTCATTATGCTTTGCATCGAATCCACTCAGCAGAGTTGGTTTCAAAACCGAATCAAAAGGCTGACAATTTTGATATAGACCAATACATCAAAGACTCTCACCAGTTGAGTCATGCAATGGATGTACCTGACTTTCAAATTAGCCTGAAGTTAAAAGTAGACAGCAAAGCGGCCTATCACTTTGCGGAAAGACCGCTTTCTATAGAACAAAAAATTTCAAAGATCAAAGGTGATTCAAATCACGTGTTAGTTGAAGTTAATGTGCCACTGACCGTTTTACTCAAACCATTTTTGGTCAGTTTCGGCGCAGCCGTTGAGGTGCTTGAGCCTTTGAAACTAAGGCGGGAAGTGATAGATATGTTGCAGTCATCGGTCTCTTTGTACAAATGAATGGAGGAGTCTGAATGCAAACAGCCAATAAGCGTCCGTACTTAACAAAGTCGCGGTTCAAACTTGCACTTGAATGTCCCACCAAGTTGTTTTATTCTGGCGAAGGAAAAACCTATTTTGACAAAAATGATGGCAATGACTTCTTGTCTGCATTGGCAGATGGTGGCAATCAATTGGGGGAACTTGCCAAATACAAATACCACGACGATCCAGTAGGACAGGCCATTACAGTAGAGCCTCTAGCTTATGCGGCAGCACTGAGTCAAACTGCAGAAAAACTTGCCGTAGCAGGCCGCGTGGTGGTTGCAGAGGCTGCATTGCTGCATGGTGACTTCTTTGTGCGAGTCGATATCCTAATTCGAGATCCATATCAAAAAACAATTGACATCATTGAAGTGAAGTCAAAAAGTGTTTCGGACGAAACAGTTGCCAATCGATTCAAAAACACAAAAGGTCAATTCGATGGCGGATGGCTGCCCTATTTGTACGATGTGACATTTCAAGTTGAAGTGGCGCGACGTGTTTTTCCGGATTACAAAGTTCGCGCAAAGCTGTTGCTGTTAGATGCTAACCAGCCATGCACCTTAGATGGGCTTAATCAATTGTTCCAAATTGTGCTGGACAAGGACGCACCCAAAGACCGACCTAGAGCGCAAGTGGTTTCACCTCCAGGATTGAAGAAATCTGATTTAGGCTCTTTAGACTTTTTAAGAGAGGTTGCGGTAGACGATATCGTGGACGAGTTGAGTCACAAACCCATTGATAACGCTGCTCATATTCCCGATCTCCATCGCAAAAATTTAACTGTTTTCATGGATTGGGCCGGCGATCTACAAATGACTGGCACGCGCATATTTCATGGCGTCTCTAAAGCTTGTAAAAGTTGCCAATTCCGTGCACCCCCTGGCAGTCCTCAGCGAAGTGGATTGCATGAGTGCTGGCGCGATGCGATTGAGCAGGGTTTACTGGATGGTGGTCGAAACCTAGATGCACGTGCTGAACCATTGTCGATTGATTTGTGGGGCGGCGTATCGGGTGGTTCAAGCCTTGCAGATACTGTGATCAAGCATCGTCGGGCTTTTTTAGCAGATATACAAGAGTCAGATGTGCAACCCAAGTCGGCATACAAAGGCCAAGGCATGTCGCCTTTGGAGCGACGTATGCTGCAAGTGGAAGCGGCCAACCAGCAGGCGGACAAGTATTTGCTTGATGAGGACCGTTTGAAAGAAATGGATGAATGGGAATGGCCCCTTCACATGATCGATTTTGAAACATCAGCGCCATCATTGCCATTTTTTAATGGCATGCAACCCTATGAAACCATTGCATTCCAATTTAGTCACCATGTGATGTCGCGCAATGCAGACGGTCTTTTGCAAATCAAACATGCTAACCAGTGGATCAGTACCGAAGCGGGATTTTTCCCCAACATTGAATTTGTGCGGCAATTGCGCTTGGCTTTGATGCCTGATGGCCGATTATTCGGAACGGTATTCCGCTATCACAACCACGAAAATACAGTGTTGCGTTCTTTGCGTACCGCCATTGAGAAGGCGTCCCCAGAAGAAGTGCCCGATGCCAGTGAACTCATTGCATTCATCGATTTGATTACCAAAGCAACTGGTGAGGAAGCACAGAGAATTGGCCCATTTGAGGGGCAGAAAGCCATGGTCGATTTGCATCGACTCATTCAAGAAAGCTATTGTTCAAGTTTTTCCAAAGGCAGCATTTCATTGAAATTCATCTTGCCAGCCATTTTGAAAGATGCACCGGAAGTCGCAGACTTCTACCGGCAGCATGGTGTTTATGGGAAGGGCTTAGAAATTCAGAGCTTGAATTTTCAAAAAGAAGGCGGGCATCAATGGCTTCAAGCGCAAACTGGCGATGATCCCTATAAAACCTTGCCAGCCATCTTTGGTCCTGAGCATGGACAATTGAATGACTTGTTATTTCGCTTGGCCAGTGACGCAGAAGATGAAACTGCAATCAACCAGGGTGGCCTGGCAATGACAGCCTACAACTACAATCAATATAGCGGTCTCAGTCAGGCCGAAAGACAAAGTATTTCAGAGGCCTTGCTGCGATATTGCGAACTTGATACTCTGGCAATGGTGATGGTCGTTCAAGGGCTGATGTCTTTAAGACATAAGTCACGCATCGTGTAAATTCACCTGTCATCAATATTGATTGAAATCTAATTTGACATATTCTTGGAGAAGCTTATGAAATGCTTGAGTTGTTCCGTTGATTTGGGCGATAAACCTTCTAAATTCTGTCCATCTTGTGGCGCTTCAACATCATTGAACTGCAAAGGATGTGGCGCCAATATTTTAGAAAGCGCTAGGTTTTGTCCTGAATGTGGAATTCCTACAGCAGCACAGCAATCCGCAAAAATGTTTGGTGCAGCTCAAGCTGCGCAACCTATGAAAGCTTCTGCTGTAACGCTTCCGCCCCCACCCCCCAGTCCGTTTATAGCTAGAAAAGCCCCTGATGCGGCTGCTGTCTCTACTTTGAATACAATGTCCAGCCGCTTCGCGCGTTATTGGGCTAAAGGCGTTTCGGGACCTTTTTCTTGCTGGAAATATTCAAATACAAGTCTAGAGGATGCTCAAAGTTTAGCGAATGCTCGAATCGCCCAAATAGCTGAAATCTACAAACAGTCAAAAACTCTTCCAAATAAATATTTGTATTCGGATAAAAGACTTCGTGAGCCAGTAATTGAAGAAGTACACAACTCAGTCATTTCTCGCAATGCATACGGCTGCCTTGTCTTAAATACGGCAGACGTTATGTTTGTTGATATTGATTTTCCAGAAGAGAAATCCTCAGGATTTCTGAATATTTTTTCATCCAAATCTAAAGATGTTCAGGCAGAAACCATTGCTCAAATTGAAGCTTGGTCAGAAGCAAATCCACAATGGGGCTGGCGTGTATACAGAACATTTGCAGGTTTGAGATTGTTGGCCACCAATGGATTGTTTGCCCCTGATTCCATCGAAACAGAGGCTGTTTTTGAAGCCTTGGGTTCTGACCCACTCTACCGAGTGCTTTGTAAAGTACAGAAATGTTTTAGGGCTCGGCTAACGCCCAAGCCGTGGCGATGCGATATGCAAGCACCCACGGTTCGTTGGCCTTGGGCATCAGAGGAAGACGCGAACAACTTCAGCGATTGGCAGAAGACTTATGAAGCAGAAATTAAAAGCTACGCCACTTGTCAGTTGGTAAAAATAATTGGAAATCCCAATATTCATTCGTCCGTTCAGCCCATCATAGATTTACATGACAAGTTGACTAACGTACACACAGATTTACCGCTTGCATAGGCCTAATTGGCAGGCTCAAATCAAAACCCACTAGAAACTGGCGCAGGCTTGGGCTTTTCAGGTGTGGTTGACGCCGCAGCAGGGCTGTTGACTAGCTTAGAGTTAGCTGCACTTTGGGCTGCTTTTTCTTTCTTGAGAAGCGCTTCTTTCTCTCTTAGCAGACGTTCTTTCTTTTCAACTTCTTTTGATTTTGAATCTATCGCAGCTTGTTGAGCTTCTAATTTTTGTTTTTCAATTTCGAGCCACGATTTTTCTTTTGCTCGTTCAGCATTGATGTCAACCTTTGGTTGACCATTGGAGTCGCTTTCGATTAAAGTGAAATCCATTGTGCAGTCACGTGCTTTTTTCTTTTCTGAGTTAAATAGAGCTCCAGTAGCTGTCATCTTGTTGGGATTAATGACGGTTCCTTCAAATTTGTAGGTCCAACTATCCCCATTGGTTCTATTTCCCTGAGCAGTCATGCTAAGCGATTTCCCCGAAACCTTTCCTCCCCAAATTGTTGTGTCAGTTAAGTCTTTGAAGGGATAAAACCACTGATATTTAATTAAACCATTAGTGATTTTTATATCTGTATCAATTGAAAAGGCGGGGCGCTTGTTTAATGCGTTAGGGCCGCACCATGTCGTGACTTTCCAAGACCCGTCTTGAGGGGCTGCTAGGGCCAAAGCAGCTAAAAAAAGTGTCGCGAAGGTTCCAGTTTTAGCAAAATTTAATATCTTCATGATTTGAATCTTATTTTGTTGTGTGTACTTTAAACGTTAGTCGAAAGGTTTTGACTGCTTTATAGTCGTAGTGTGATTTTAGATTTGTATTATTCCATTAGGCGGTTTTTAGTAAAAGCCCATGTTCACAGCCTGAGACGAACTGCGACTTGGCCAGCGCCAGTCCGCGGTATGGCTTGGATGGCGATTGGCGGCCTGGCATTTTCTGTCTTGAACACCATGGCGCGCCACTTTGCCATGCAAATGGACCCCTTCGAAGCTCAGTTTCTAAGGTACTTTTGCGGCTTGGTTTTCATGCTGCCCCTGCTGTGGTATCAAGGGCTTGCAGCCTATGTCCCTAACGATGTCAAAGGCCAATTTTGGCGTGGCGCTGTCCATACGGTTGGGCTGATGTTTTGGTTCACGGCATTGCCCAGAATACCGTTGGCTGACATGACTGCCATCGGATTTACAGGCCCTATTTTCATCATGATTGGCGCTGCTTGGTTCTTGGGTGAACCCATGCGAAAAGACAGATGGATTGCAGCTGTTATTGGTTTTTCGGGTGTTTTGGTGGTGGTTTTACCCAATTTATCTGGTGCGGGTGGCTGGTACAACTTGGTCATGCTCGCTTCTTCGCCGGTTTTTGCGGCTTCATTTCTCATTACCAAACATTTAACACGCACCGAAAAACCGGGAGTGATTGTGATGTGGCAATCCATCACTGTCACATTGTTCAGCCTGCCCTTGGCGTTGATGAATTGGCAACACCCCACCCTGTGGCAATGGGCGGGCTTTATGGTGACAGGTGTGTTGGGTACTTTGGGACACTACAGCCTGACGCGCGCCTTCAGTGTGGCCGATATTTCTGCGACCCAATCTTTGCGATTTTTGGATTTAGTATGGGCATCCCTTTTAGGTTGGATGGTGTTTGGCGATTTGCCGAGTCAATGGACCTGGATGGGCGCCGCTGTCATTATGGTGTCGACGGTTTGGATTGCAAGACGAGAGGGGAAAAGAAAAGAACTCCCATCGTCCACCCATTCGTCGGAAACTTGATTATTCGGACAGCCTGCTAGGCGGATTGCTGACGCCGCTGGCTACATGACCTGCGGGCACATGTTGCGCAGCCGATTCAATGTGGCCTGTTTGGTCATCAAAGAAAAAGTCAGGTTCGAACTCTTTCAAAAATTCCCCTTTGGGCAAGCCGCCCAAGAACATGGCCTCGTCGACTTCAATGTTCCATTCCATGAGGGTGCGAATGGCGCGCTCGTGCGCAGGTGCACTGCGCGCTGTGACCAAGGCCGTGCGAATGCGCATGGCGGGCGTGCCCTCTTGTTGCAGTCGATGAAGCGCGGCCAGCAAGGGCTTGAACGGCCCAGCCAACAAAGGCTGCGCCGCCTTGGCTCGCTCGTGCGCTTGAAACGCTGACAAGCCTTCTGCTTGAAACACCCGCTCGGCTTCATCAGAAAACAACACGGCATCGCCGTCGAATGCAATGCGCACTTCGTGGGGGTGTGCTTCGG
>JACCEC012138742.1_pt1 | contig 20530 bp, 18 predicted proteins | sample 7450121 | NCBI WGS metagenome assembly JACCEC01 (sample SAMN15323455, study PRJNA562643) | freshwater metagenome | isolation source: river surface water | place: USA:Blue River Watershed | collected 2017-08-18 | reverse complement strand
CTATCTTAAGCAACTGTGTTTCGTTAACGAGATTGTTCAGGTGATAGTTCAGGCGATTGTTCAATTGGCGAACGACATCATCGTCGCCGCGCGTGGCTTTTCTTGCGGCCAGCAGCGCCAAACAAAACGCGAGCAAGGTTGAGGCCGACTCCAAAAAGCGTTTGGAGGATGCCCTCCGCGTTGTTGATTTCAGCGATGACGAATTTGAAGTCGACGATACGGTCGACGAAAGCGAGTGAATAAAAAAAAAAGCCTCCAGCGAACTCTTCTTGACTGCTCAGATCACGAACTTTTTTCTTTTGACCATTAAATGTTCCTCCTCTACTACTCTAAGGCTCGTACGAATCGTTGAGCTAAAAATCGCTCAATGATAGGTGTTGCCATAGTTTAGTTCACTATTCAGAAGAACCAATCTTTCTAATTTTGATCGTGTAAACAACATGCTCACCGGCCAGATCGATCAATTCACCATCCTGATCCGTAAGTCTGAACCTGATACCGCCAATCGTGCTTTTATTGACTTGTAAATAGCTCAAATGCACTGGCGTGATGTCAATCGACGCACTCGGTGGTACTGCCGGTGTGAAACTGTAGAAGATGTCTGACGCCTTACCGTTGTCGTAAGAATTGCGAATCAAATCACATCGAATCTGCCATTGATCAATGCCTCCAGAGACTTGTGGAACATTTGGACCTTGCGTCGTCGCTGTGATATTGCCTGCATTGAAACCAAGAAACGTCTCCAATGAACCAGCGCCTCCGAATGTGTATGTGAAGGTCTTCGCACCAGCAAGAATGCTGTTGTCAATAGTAATTACGACACGATTCGTATTGTAATTCGGCAAGATTGTGATGCCATAATTGATGTTCCCAGTCAGCGCATCTGCCTCACACCAACCCAGTGTGCGCAATCGTTCAGCCAAAACATTATTCAAATCTTCAACTGTGTAAATGCCGTCTGGAATGCCAATGCTTACGAATGTCGTACCATCATCGAAGTCCAATGTCCTGCCAACAATGTTGCGCGCCGTAAACCAACCATTGAAGTGAAACAAACAAACTTCGTAATTCAAACTGCCTAGCTCGATGGCTGGATGAAAGTTGCAAATGAATGAAGAAGGATCAAGTGTTGGATCAATCGCTGCAAGCTCGCGGGAACTGATCGTTATTGTTGTCATTTGTTAATGTATTATATACTTTAATGTGACATATTTATCTGTCAAACATCGAATATTTCTGCCAAACGTTTTTCATTTGCCTTCTGGTCGTCGGCATTGAATTGAGCGAGAATCCGTTCAACTTGTAAGCCAGCTTCTAATTGACTCAAGAAATACAAACACCAATAGCCGCAACTGCTCGCGTCTAGATGTTGTAATTGAGTTGTAGTGCCAATTACTGTCGACTGACCACTCTTTATCCAACTCAAAACTGCTGGATCAGGAGGCATGCCAAATGGATCGAAATAAACAGTATGCTTTTGTTTGGGTCCTGAATGCACAGCAACCCAATGCGTGCCCGATCCTTCGGCTCGATCGACATTGATAATTGCATTGATGTGTTTCGGTAGTCGTTTGGGGAGTGCGTCTGTCATGAGTACTTTAAAGAATGGTATTTTCAAACCCTTTGCAATCTCAACAAGGTCGTCAGATGATGTAGTAGTTAGTTTCATTGCTGTTATATAATCGAACAAGCTATTAATTTATTTTCATATTATACTATATATAAGATGGAAATACTATCAATCATAGCATTAAGCCTTTCGGGCTTGACACTACTTGGCATATTAAGCGACAAAATAATTCAACAATTCAGAGAAAGAAAGCCAGAGAGCAGCATTGTCATCAAAAGCTCCTGTTGCAACAAGAAAGAGGATAGAGACGATCACAGTAAAAAGGATAGTCACGATGTTAATCGTCGATTGCATTAATCGCAGTTCTTTTCTCTTCAATCGATAAGTCGTCATTTCTCAATACTTTCTTCATGAGACGCAAGTTTCGCAAACTCTTTCTATCAACTGAATCGTCAATACGTTTCAATTGGTTGTAGTCTTCTGGTGATTCGGCTTTAAATGTCTCAACTTCTGTATTCTTTGCATCTATTATTTCACGCAAATAGATCATTCGGTCTATATATCGTTTCTTTTCACGCAATTGCCGAAGAACACGCTTCATATCATCATCATCGAGTGTTTCGAATTTCGCTATTGTCTGTAGTAGAAAAGCTTGTTCAGCCAACAATTGCTCCATTTATATATTATGTGTACAAAGGAATTTTACGAGAAACGCCTCCAATGGTTACCGTCATGTAATCAACTCCGGCTGGAATGGCATTTCCAGATGCTGCCGTTCTTATCAAATTTGTTACAAAAGTCCCAGATGCACCAACTTTAAGACTCAACACATCTGCTGTTATGTTTGTTATTGTTGAGCCAATGACAATAGAATTGTACCCAGTATTTAATATATTGTTACCTATACTGATGCCGTAGTCGGCTTCATTGGAAGTTGATGAACCAATACTGATTCCATCTGTGTAGCTCGATGTATTGCTATTTCCAATTGAAATGGCTCTTGTTCCACTAGCGAGACTTGTATTTCCAAGAGCAATGGCATTCGTGGCTGACGAAGAGGCACTATTACCAATGGCCACAGAAGTGTTTCCATTGGCAGTCGACTGACCTCCAACACAATAAGCACCAGTTCCTATGGCAGAATTCAACGTCATAATGCCACTGGCGTTTGGAATTACAGCATTTCGAATGGTCGAAGTAGCAATCCCTGAACATTGAATCGTAAATTTTTTAGTATTATCAGATTCGTCTTGAACAACGAAAACGTTATCATTAAATGTCGTCGGAGCAGACGCTGGTGTTTGCCAAGTTGCAGTCGTGGCACCCGTAGCAGTCAATACTTGACCGCTCGACGGGGCAGTGGCTGCAGCAACACTGACAACTCCAGTTGCCGATTTCAAGCTATTGGCAGCAACGTTATTTGAAGTGGCTGTAATTGTTTTATTGGTTAAAATGTCTGTTGTAGCCAAGCCAATTAATGTATCTGTCGCTGTTGGTAAAGTCAATGTTCCTGTATTCGATATTTGATTGATAATTGGTAGAGTCAATGTTTTGTTACTCAACGTTTGAGCACCTGTAGTAAGAGCAATTGTACCAGTTAAATCAGGCACTGTTAATGTTCGTGTAGCACCACTTGTAACGCCACTTACTTGAAATTGAGCACGCTTTGTACCATCAACGTCATCCGCAAAATAAGTTGTTGAATCAATCAACGTTTTGTTACTTAAATTGTTACTTGTATCAGTTCCAATAAGCGTTGTTGTTGATGAAGGTAGCGTTATCGTACCTGCGTTACTGATTTGTGAAATAACAGGTGTTGTCAATGTCTTGTTTGTCAACGTTTGCGCACCGCTTGTTAAACAAATTGTTCCTGACAGATCGGGTACTGTTAACGTTCTCGTTGTTGCAGTTGCAATTCCTGAACATTGAACTTGCAATTGCTTTGAATTGTCTAAATTGTCTTGAACTGTAAATGCATTGTCTTGGAATGTTGTGGTTGAGCCAAGACTTGCTGGATCAATTGTTGATTTAACAAAATTGCCTGTTGCATCGATTGTTGCCACACGAATATTTGTATCATTCCAAGCTTCGTCGCATATTTTCTGTGTTCGAAAATGCATTGTTGCCGCTCCTGAATTCGAAGTATTGTCACCGAATTGAACCGAATTTGTAGCTCGCGATGTTGCCAATCGACCAAGAGTAATCGAATCAGCGTGAGTTGATTGCGTTGACGTTCCAACAGCTATGCAACCGCCTGATGTGCTATTTGAAACAGAAGATGAACCCAATGCAATATTACCAAGACCTTGAGTTGCAGCAGATGAAGGTCCAATAGCGATGCATGCAGTACTACCGGCTGTAGCGGCTGAACCAACAGCAAGAGCACTTCCAACTGAAGCTGTAACTTGAGCGTTTGGTCCAAAAGCGATGTTGTTTGCGCCAGAATTGGTTGTGTCGGCTGAGAAACCAATGGCGATAGAGTTTGAACCCGTTTGAGTTGAAGTATTACCAATTGCGATTCCGTTCAGCGCTTGAACTAATCCACCTCCAATTGCGACGCCGTTTTGGGCAGCGAGACAATTCGATCCATATCCCAAACTCGTTGAATAATCACTGGTTGCATCACAAACAGTTGATGGACCAACAGCCGTTGAATATTGAGATTGCGAAAGTGAACCACCGCCAATGGCTATTGCACGTTCCGCTGATGCAGTTGAGGAGCTACCGCATGAAATAGAAGCTACTCCTGACGCTGAGCCGTAAGGAGCTACACAAACAGCTTCTATACCGCTTGCTGTAGATGAGAGACCAATATTGATGGCTGAAGCGGCACTATTTGTTGAAGTGTTGCCAATCTGAATTGAATCTGCACCAACTCCTTTAACGACGTCTTCAATTGCATGATTTTCCCATTGCGATGTTGATGAATTGTACATGAGAACTTCTTGATTGGCGGCGCTGTTTAATGTGACGTCTGAGACGTCATTCAATGCACGAACTGTAGAACCACTGCCACTTGTGCCACCAGTTGAGACAGGCAATCGATAACCAGTTGAATAGAGATGACCAATAATTGACATTTAATTTTTTAATATATATACTTTCAACATAGAAATTCTTTCTATGCCATGTGTATATATAGCCAAGCAAACAATGAATTATTGTGTGAAATGTAGAGAAAAGACAGAGAACGTTGGTGCTGAGATGATTCAGAGTGGCAAGCGTGTGATGATAAAGTCTAAATGTGCACAGTGTGGTTGCAAAAAGTCTTGTTTCGCCAAGAAAGGTGAACAAGGTGGAAGCTTGTCTCAAGCGATGGCCATCTTGAAACCGATTCAAGGCATTGCAGGCAGCTTCGTTTCAGACGATTTCAATGCCAAGATTGATCGTTATTTAAACGGTGGTGCAATTCAAAACGACATGTTCAAGAAAGGCTTGCAATTGGGCACCGACAAGGAGTTTCAAACGCTCTTACAAGGTAAAGGAGTTATAATTGGCGATGGCGTTGGCGACGATATTAAGGATTTTTTCAATGGCGTACTGCTTGGTTTCTCAAATCCAATGAAAGGATTGAAAGTGCTCGGCAAAGCGATTGGACTTGGCGTTAAAGGTAAAGGCCAGAAGAAAGGCAGTGGAATTGTATTTCTCTGATTATAATATATAAAATTAATCGAAGCAAGTGATTTTATTGATGATGATAGTGTCGGCTTATGGAACCACTATTTCCTGGAGACATGTTATCTATATAAATATAAAAAGGTTATAATCGGCGCACCGAGCAAACATTTTTATTAAAAAAAAAACGAAGAAACCTTCAACCACCACAGTGCTATTGTTGTTGTCGTCAACAACGATATCGTTTGTGAAATACACTGGTCCATCAGGCAAGAGAGACATATTCAAGTCTTGTGGAAGTGCACCGTGATACACAAACGGTTCCGGCCGAAGTGTTTGTTGCGGTGTTTGTTGTTGCGGTTGTTGTTGTAGTTGTAGTTGTTGCAGTTGTTGTAGTTGTTGTTGTTGTTGTTGTTGTTGTTGTTGTTGTTGTTGTTGTTGTTGTTGTTGTTGTTGTTGTTGTTGTTGTTGTAGTTGTAGTTGTTGTTGTTGTTGTTGTTGTAGTTGTTGTTGTTGTTGTTGTTGTCGTCGTGTGCGGGCTGTCTTTGCGTCCTCGTAGTCGGCGAAAGCTTGATCGCTCGGCGCGATTTGCCGCTCGCGCAGGCGACGAACAACGTGCGTGAAGTGTTTCTTGCAATAAATGCTGCAGTTGTACTCTGTTGGTTGACCGCACACCATGCCGGCAGAAAACGGTGGTGTGCGTCGCTCGAACCGAAATGCACAAAAACTCATCGCGTTCTCAAGTTAGGCCTAAAATAGGCCTAACTTAGGCCTATTTCTGTATAGGCCTATTTTAGGCCTATTTTAGGCCTATTTTAGGCCTGACCGAAAATGACTCCCGTGCTTGGGTTGGAAGGTTAGTCCAAGACAAAATCAAAAAAAATGTTCGCATCCACCATCACCCCTACTACTACTACTACTACTACTCGCCCGCGCTGCACGTACGAAGCCAGCACGGGCAATTGCTGTTCCAAAGCAGTCGACGACGACGTCGCTACGTGCGGTCTCTACTTCTGCAAGAAGCATTTCGAATACTACTGCAAAAAGTTGCCCGTGTCGACGGCAAACGCGTTGGTCAACGACGTATGTGTGTATGCCGTGTTTGTATGCATTTGGTTGTCTGAGACCGACAATTCGACAGGTGCATGCAGCGGCTGTGCAACGCGAACGTAAAGTTGCGGAGCGTGCAGCGGCGCGTGAGCGTGAAGCAGCTTGGTCGTTTCGTCAACACTGTCAGACCCTTGAGCGTCGACGTGTACATGCTGTGCGCTACGTCGTTCAGAGACAGCAGATTGCCAACCTCACACCGCTCGCCCTGACTGATGGCAAGACCGCTAATGACATCGTGAAGCACCTTGTCGACCTGTCGCTCGACGACGTCGAGTTCGCACGAACGCTTCGGGGTGTCGTCTCTGGACCTTGGACTGCGATCGTCTTCGTGAATTTGACAAACTTGATCGGTCATCTGGGTGGGTTTTTCTTTTCTTTTATTTTATTGTATCATGCGATTGATGTTTGTTGTGTGTAACAGGTGTCGAGGTGACACACGCGTTGTGTGCGCAGGTCTACGACGGCTTGAATGATCGTTTTCGTGCGCAAGCTCAAGCTCAAGAAGACGCGATGATTGCGCAAGTTCAAGAAGACGCGATGATTGCGCAAGTTCAAGAAGACGCGATGATTGCGCAAGTTCAAGAAGACGCGATGATTGCTTAAGGTAATATCGGAATAAATTTTGTGTCGATCCAATCGTACAAAACTAACGATCATCTTAATTTAGCAATGATATCACCACTACTACTACTACAACTTACAATACTCTTTTTTGATGTAAGAGTGTCGGCGGCTGGTGCCGACACTTGATCTAGTTACACTTTTATTATACTTGGACCCACCGACTAGCCCGGTGTGAGATGCGAACATTGCTACCTCTGCGCGGTGCATCTCATCAACAAGCGTCGACTGCTTGGCTGAATGCAATGAAACTTTGTTTTTTGTCAATCAAAAGCAATAAAGTAATGTAAAAATTTACAAGCGACGTTTCAAGCAGCAGCGACCTCGACTGTGTGCAAACAAGACTCGAGCATGCGGTCATAGGCAGCATTGAAAGCTTCACTCCATCCATCTATCAATGCATTGAGCTTAAATTTCCCTTTACATTCTTCAAGAAGGTCCCAGTAAGAACAAATAAGGTCTGTCAAGGAATAATATTTATCTGAAAGATAATCGCCTTCTTCATCTAAGAAGTACAAAATATCGTAACAACCGCGCTTCTCACTCACACGAAGTACATATGGTTTATCTCTGCCGCGAAATACGATCGTTCGACTGGAAAGTTCACCAGATACGAATTCATCGTAATGAACATAATCGAAATGAAAATCAATACTAGTCTCCGAGTCGGAAATGAGCTCAAGCCAGCTCATATAGACATTATCGAAATCAGGGTTGATGTCGATAATAAGATTGTCTTTTCCGTCAAGCGATCGCACTTCGTCTTTACTTACAGATACGATTGCCGAGTATTTTGACGAAATTTCAGCACGATAATACGATGAGATTGTTTCAGCGAGAATCTCATCGTCAGTAATAAATGAAACAAATGATATTTTAAAGGCCCATGCATCGCCCTGTGACCAATACTTGGTTTCAACTGGTTTGAGGTAAATAATACTTTTTGTCATTTGAATGTGTGTGTTTTTGATATTAATATCCAACAAAAAATTAATCAATTTTTTGTAAGGTTTTTCGAGGAATGTTCAAACCAACCAATAAAATAATTCTGTTTAAGCTGTACGAATTGTAGTCTGACCACTAGAGTAGTCGAAAATCGCTGAACCTTCAGAGACAACGAGTGCAACAACGTTGTAAGTGGATGTTGCTAGACCTGTGTTGGCCACTGTAGCAGCCGTTGTCCAAATGAGATCGAGCACGGCATGTGAGCGCGACTCATACGAAGAGCCTTCAATTGCACTGAGATCGAAACCGAATATGGGGAACATTGATTTCCAATTCTTCTTGTTAAGACAAGCGCTGTCTTCGATGTCCTTGCTGCCGAGACGATAGAGTTCATGTAAAATGCGAGTGTTGTCATAGCTTGGATCATAAACAACGCTTGGCACTTGACGTCCATTGACGCGAAGCTCAACTTTCGACAAATTGTTCGCGCCAGCAGTGCCAAGTAAATCGAATTGCAGTGGATTGAGACGAGCGTCCGTGTCGCGAAGTGCATATTGAAAGGCGACAAACACTTTCGTTGGCTTGTTGGCCTTGTGTTGCAATTGCCAGACTTGTTCACCTTGAGCGGTGACATTGTAAGGCAGGCGATAGAGTTTCAAGTTATCATAATTGTGCGTTACAACTGGATTCGAAGCAATTTGTGATTCAACTCGTGCAAGAGCTTGAAGCGATGGTTTCACACGCGCCATCCAGAGACGAACACGTTTGATCGTGAGCTTGGCATCGGTCGTTAAACCGAAAAGAGCCTCTGCAGCGTTGGAGATCTTATTTAATTCCAGTTCGATACGCGAACCACGAACAACACGATCAGTCATCAGAATAGGTAGAATGTCTGCACATGGGAGGAACAATTTCTGATCACCCGTGCCAGCTTCAAGAACGCGATCAATCTTACGTCGCATCGCTGGATCGTAATAAGGATTCTTGGTGGCACTTGTCACGGCAGCGTTGGTGCAACCTCCGCCAACAACTGTGCGAACGTATTGAACCTCATCAACCATCGAGACGGGCGTTGTACCAACTGTGGTGCTTGCGCCAACGACTGGAGCTGTGTAGGCAACACGAACAGTGCCAATTAAATCAGCATTATCGCTGACACTGTCGAGAAAGTAATGAGCATTCTCGCCGACTGTTTCAATATAGTTTTTCCCTTTTTCAATTAAATTCACCATGTGACTGACCTTGCCTGGCTTCTGAACGTGCATGACTTCATTGTCCTGGAATTTCAAACGCACATCTTCAAACAGACACCAACCGTTCGAAGCAATCGCAGTTTGCTGAGCTTCGGTGAGTGCAGCTCCGCCGGCTTGTGTGAGCGAAAAATCGACCTGCAGATGAGCGCTTGGCAAATAGTAGTAAGACGATTCGTCGGTCGTGTAGACTCTATAGTTGGTTTGCGCACTGACATCGCCGCCGGCATTCTCATAGTACATGTGCTGGAGATCGATCGTTGTCTTGGGCATCATTGCGATCGGATTTGCGACGTCCCAGATGTCGCCTTGATATTCTTGCATTTGTTCGGTCATATTGCGCTAGAGTGTTTGTTTATATATCATAGTGCAACCTTTTTATTTGTTTGCCTTCTTGCAAAAAAATAAGATTAATAATTCTTCTTTGGCTTAAGTCCAGTAAGGACTGATCAGTCGCAGAGCGATTTAATATGCAATGCGACGCGCCTCTGATGCTTCGAGTCCCTTGCCAAGATTGCGAGTGCCCGATCCTAAATTGCGAGTTCCTTTACCGTTTGGTGCTGTCGCTTTCAGTAGCAATTGACCCAACAAATCGTTGCCTTTATTTGATACGAAATCAGAGACTAACTTCTGAGTTTTGCTCAATGGTTGTTTCTTTTCGTCCTCTAGACCGTACTTCGATGCCGACTGCGCCAACTTCTGCGCTTGAGCAGCACCGAAATTAACAAAACTATCTGGTACACCTTTCTTCGCTAGCTTCTCACCTGCGAAGCTGGCAGCCGTAGTGATGAGTTGTGGCGCTACATTTCTCACGAGTGAAGGAGCAATCGTTTTGATGGCGCCTAATATGTGTCGTCCTGTGTTCTTGGCGAGATTCTTGAAGAACTTTGTGTAAATGCTACCACCATGAACGGCATAACATTTACCGCCTCCGCGACCAATCGACTGTCTAGGATTCTTTATTCTTACGTACTGAGGTTTCATTGCGCTTGCTTATATATATTAAAGCGATTTATTATTTATACCAAAATGTGTTGTGATTAGATTAAATTCTCGAACCGATGAAGCACTGGATTCCAAACTTGACTAAAGCCCTTACGCAGTTGCAAGATCTTGATGTCTGTCCGTCGATCGATGAATAGGAAAGAATTTTTAGTCTCTGTCGCCTTGCTCAAGATCTCCTTGAACTCTTTAAAGTCGTAGGACAAGCTATGATCCTTTGCCAATTGAACCAAGTCTGCCTTTGAATTCGGCTCGAAGATCGAGAAGTAATCACACTGCTTGCGAATCGTCTTTAAAGTTTCGTGATAGCTCTGTGTGAGGTAAATGCAACTAATTGAGCGATGGCGTCCACGAATAAAGTACTCACAGATCTTGGATTGATTCCGCTCCATCAACATGTCGTCAATGATGACCAAATTCACAATACTTGCATCGAATGAGTCAACGTCGGGTATTTGAGTCGGATCAGTGATCACTTCGTAGAAGCTTGCCTTATCGCCGCCATTCTCTTCTGCAAATCGATTCTGTAAGGTATTTAGAAACTTTTGCAGTAGAACATACTTGGGTTGAGTTGGATCGCGCACCACCAAGTACAGCTTATCAAATTTAATAAAACTCTGCATAATGGCACTGACGACCGTATTCGTCTTGCCACAACCGCTCTTACCTGCAATAAGCCAGCGGAATGAACCAAGTCCACCCGAGTGCTGCGGTGCCAATGGATTGTTCTTGGCATCGATCGGCGGTACTCCGTCGCTCGTTGCTTGAACTAATTCATCAATATTCAATGTTTGCATTCTATTATACAATAAGGCTAGACAAATTTATTTTGTTTTATTATAATATAATACAATGAGCGAGCTTCAATTTCAGCGCGAAAAAATCAAACAATTGCTGCAAATCGTCGATTTACAACGCGAAAGAGGTAAAGTTTCCGAGTTCCTGCGTTCTGCAGGCGTTTACGAACCCTTTTTTGTCAACGACCCAGAGAGTCTTCAACGCCTTGAACAACTTTTGTTGCAGAGTGGTCTCTCTGACGACGAGAAACGAGAGATCAGAGCTGAGGTCGATAAAGTGCGTGAACGAAAAGATCGAGTCGAAGCTGAATTAACTCCAGCAGCAGGCGAAAAGCAGGCGCAAGTCAAGGATCTCGAGAAGCATGTCAATCTTATCAAGACAAGCGAAGCCATCATAAAGAATGCCGTTGAGAAAACTGCACAATCGGAGCAAGAAAGCAAAAAGGCGATCGAGCAACTTGTTCAACCGTTGACAACGTTAAATGAACTCGGAGATCTGGATGATGTCTACGTTGACGACGAATTTGAAAACACTAAAGCTCAAGCAGCAGCGGTCTTGCAAACCTTGCGCGGATTGAAGATACCAATAAGTCAGATTCGATCATTGCAACGTGTGCTAGATAATCTCCCGATGGAGCCAATGAAGTCACAGCGCGATTCAATTCGCAAAATCAAGGACCGATTGACAGCGATTGAACAATCACTTGCAGACTCGAAATTGCCTCCAGAACAAAACGATGGTATTGCTCAGCTCAGAGAAATTACTTTACCCACTGTTCAAAACTTTCTCAACAATCTGCTCGATCAAAAAAAGCGTCATAAGAGACTTGGAGATGAAATGTTCAACGAAGACGAACAAGACGGAAAACTCGAACAAGACAGGGCTGAGTCTGAAAAAACAGACGATCAAAACAATGACAATGATAATAATAATAATAATAATAATAATAATAATAATAATAATAATAATAATAATAATAATAACAACAATAATGACGATGATGATGATGACTTTAAAGATGCACCTCCACCTCCACCACCTCCGACTCCTGACGGTCGTAAGAAAGGCATTTACAAGAAACAGACAGTTCAGAATCCAGACACTGGACGTTCCATCGAAGTCAATGGTGCTACGTACAACTCGCTCATAAAAAAAGGCGAAGAGATAAATGATGATGGTACATTCAAGCGCAAGTACAACGCATCGAGCGACCAACAAAAAGCTACGAATTCAAATCAAATGGAGAAAGAACTTTCAGCAGCTATTTCCCAACGATTTGCCAAAATGCATGGACTAGGTCGTCGCAATGGTCATCGTGCCTTAAAAATTGGAGACGATGGTACGTTTGGGAAGCTCAAGTTTGATATGAAAAAGTTTCGTCAGATGCAATTGCATGCCACAAAAGGTCGCTATGTTGTCGCTCGAGGTGAGATTTCACCCGATCTCTACGACTTATTAACGAAACGAATAGTTGCCTCAAGACAGTACGACGATGCAGCAATGAAAGAGTTTCGTCATTTGGTTGAACTTGCCGAGATTCCGAAGGATATTGCACTTGGTAAGAAGGCTCAAATTGCTCAAGGACGCGTTGCCAGCAAGGTTCAAACGCCTCTGACAAAGACTAAATATGTTTATTATTCGGATCCGAAAGAGTTGATTGAAAGACTTCATGTAATTACTGGATCAATTGATGCTGGCAATCGCTCCCCGGAATTGCAAGAGGAGGCGTCTGAATTGCTTGATAAATTAAAGGCATCGAAAACGATTAGTGAAACGCAATATATAAGCTTGATGCAGAACATTCAGTGAAGTTTCCAAGCTGAGAAGAAGAAAAAAACATATTTCAGGTCAAAATTTTTTTTTCGAAAAATTGGTGCGCGCGTTTTCACTTGCTCGCACGTGACGAAAGAGAAATCTCCCCTGGTTCGATTTTCTTTTACTTCGTTAACAAGCAATCATTGAGCATATTCCAAACTGTGGACAATGTCAACAGCGCCGGAGAAATGCAAACGAAGCAACGCACGCACGCTTTTCAAAATGAAAAAAAATTGGTGCGCGTGTTTTTCTTACAGCACCTTCGATCGGGAAAATCACGGCAAGTATTATACATATTCGGAATCAACATACTTTTTTGCGTAGATCCATGATAGTGAAAGTAAGGGGAGATTTTGAAACATGCACCTGCCGCATGCACCAAAATGTGTTTTTTGGCTTTGAAAGATTTATGTTTAATCAATAAATTGATATTTTTTCAGTCGAATTAATTTCTTTATAAAATATATAGAGAAACAAAAACATGGAATCTCAAATCGCATTGAATAACAATCCAGCGCCAGTCAGTCAAATAAAGTTTGACAACCAAGTAGTTGGTCAAGCAGCTCTTAACCAAGCAGTCATAGGAGGTATCCGACCGATTATTATTTTGAAAAAGAAGAATACAAATCCGCCATCTTGTCAATCAATTCAAGTTGAGGATAAACAAGACATTGTTTCTAAAAAGCAGATGAATGACAGACGAAACAAGTTCTTCAAGGCAATGGTTGATCGTGATGAGAGTGTCGAAACGATTGTAAAAGCGATGAAGAATGTCGATGAGCTAATTAGTGCAAAACGATTCAACGATGCAATTGTGATGATGTATCCGAAGAAAGAGTATCGAACAGAGTTTGTGCATTTGCCGCAAGAGGTGCAGAGTCGATTATCGCTGAACAGATATATGACCATGAAAAATTATCAAAAGCGCTACAGCAACGAGGAGGTTACGGCGAGGATGAAGGTCTACGACTTGAAGGCTTTGGAGAAAGTTGCTAAACGAATGAATCAAAACGAGGCAAAATAAGGTTCATGTCGGTTTGGCGATTTTCTTTATTTATTTATTATTATTTTTTAAAAATTGATATGTTTTTTAAAAATATATTCTATGCTTTACCTATATAGATTTCGATTTTTAAACATGTCAAGCTTCCACGATCGAGTTAAAGAAAGAGCATATTACTTGAGTCAAAAGTTTCCAAATGCATCGGCCAATGAAAACTGGATTTTAGCAAGCAAACAACAGGCTGATCAGGAAGCGAGAGCAGATGCTGCCGCTGCAGTTCGTCAGACAGGTTTGAAAAGTGTTTTAAAGAGTGAATTACTCTTGAGAGATGGCGAGCTTCTGATTGTTCACGTTGGTTTTCAAGTTGAAACGATTCAGGGCATTGAGGATCGTACATTTCAAGAGTTTTACTCCTTCAATTCTACAAACAAAAAGAAGGTAACGCGACTGACAGCGCAGCTGAAAGACGACATTCTTAATGACGTGATTGCAAGTAAATTCCAAGAGTACGGTAATAACGTAGTCCCTGATTCAGCACATTTGATTTCAATTAAAATAGCACCTAAAGGAACCACAGCGCAAGCTCCAGTGCACAACAGTTTGATTGCATACCCATTTACAACTGAATTGTCTGTGCCAGGGTCGATGAAAGGTGGTTCTAAATGTGCAAAACTTGGACTACTGTCACAGCTTCAAGGAAAAGAAGGATTCAAGCGTTTTGCGCTCCCTGATTTGGAACGAGAAATGCTATCGATTGGCATTGATATTAACCATGTGCGGCCACAAGACATCATGTGTTGGGTTCAAAAGTTGCACGAGAAGACAGTGAGTTTGCATATGTTCAACGCTATGTTCCGCAAAATTGGGTGCCATATTGCACCTCACGATTCCCGAGTTGCTTCATTGATGCTTGTAGCACGAGACAATCATGTTGAATTCATCTCTCGTCAAAATGAAAGAGAAACCATTTCAAACGGCGGAGATTTGACGTCGTCGTTTCAAAAGTTTGAGCACACAGCACCAGTTTTTGTTGATTGCGCTGACCCGGATATGATAAACCTATTGATCGATGGAAAGATTGACAAAACTGTTGTAACCGATGGCGATCTCGACACAATCGCGCAGAAGATTGTTGAAAAGCATCGTCTGTTGTCGACGTCGGTTCGCTTGAATGATGAATGTTGTTTGGATTGCTACGTGCATCCTGTTACAGGAAAGGCAATTTATGTGAACTCAGACTACAAAATCTTGAAGGAGTTGTTTCGCGTTGCCTACGAGAAGTTTCCATACGACTGCTTCATTTTCGAGAAGCAGAGCTACACCGCGCTAGGGAAAATGCTGATGAAAGCATATTGTGGAGGCATGCCAGATGGTGCTTTCCAGGTGAAAGAGGATCACGAAATTAATGTCAAGTACAACACAAGAGCTTTTATAACGGCAACAACGTCTGTCTGCACTCAGCAGTATGACTTGGAAGCAATCGACATCACGAAATGTTTTACGAATTGTGCACTCGACATGCAATATGACTATCCGAACTACTCCATTTTTGATCATTGGCAACCATACACTGGTCAAAAAGGCTTTTCAGAATGCATCCTTAAGCATGACGTTGTACTGGCGCAGTTTGACGGGCTTGTTCAGAAGCAAAATGAAATTGTCCCTCGAAATTTGTTTGATTTCTATTTAAAGGAGCGTCTAATTTCTCTCGACGATGTTGCCTATGTTCGTTGTGCTTCGTTTGCGAACGAGAGAACGTTTCTTTCAACTGCGATAACGAAAATTCGCGAGTTGTACGCTGTCACAGGCTGGGAGACTGAGGCGGAGAAGACTTCCATCACACAAGGCGTCAAAAAGATTTGCAACTTCTTGGTCGGTTCGTTTGGAGTCAAAAATAAGACTCATTCGAGTGGTTTTATCAGTTCGAATATTGAGACCGTTGCCAATGTGTATTGCGACGCGCTAGAGGCCGGCGATGTCATTTCGTGTGCAAAATTCAAGCGCCTTGGCGATTTGTATTACGCAAATTTTAGCACCACAACGCCATTGTATACAAATCACACAGCAATCAACCGTCAGATTGTTGCTGAGAGCAAGATTAAAGTGCTTAATTTGATTAAATCTGTAAAGGCACTGTCCCCTGAAACGAAAGTTGCCTATGTGAAAACGGATTGTGTTGGCTTTTATACACCGCGTGAGAAACAGGCAACAATGTCATCATTGAATTGGCATCGTCCAGAATCTCTGATTGAAACATCAAGCGCTGACTGTCCAGTCGGTCAATCTTCGATTGACAACCAAAGGGAAACAGAGTCACTTGTTCACAAGCTTAATGATCGTCGATATCGGTCCGATGTGTGGAATCCTCCAAAATATAAAGAATATCGTCCAACCACTGTCGAGCCGTGCAGGTTATTTGAGAACTTAACTGCAGGTTGGGAAAACGTGAAAGACTATAAGAGGGTCAAGACAGACGACAAGGATTTTCACATGATTGACGGAATTGCTGTATCGAATGAGGAAGGTGAGAAATATAATCGGGAACTTCTTACGAAATCGATGTGTGTCGAAGGACCACCGGGCACGGGAAAGTCCGTTCTAGCCAATCACTTGAGTCACGAGTTGAGCAAACGATATTCTGTATCGAATAAGGCCTGTATGGCTCTTGATGAAAACAAAAAGGATGAAGTGCCCGACACGATAACAATCGATATTGAGATCACGGTTGCAAATGGTCTTCACACGACAATCAATCACAACAAGGAGAAACGCACTGCAACCACAATCATTGTCGACGAAGTATTCACAGCAAGAGAGAAGCACTTTCGAGAGTTTTACTTGCTGAAGCTGGACAATCCGCATCTTGTGTTTCAAGCATTCGGTGATCCCGATCAAATACATCCTCTTGAGAGCGAGCACGGCGTCGAGTTTAACTACCTCGAGAAGCCAGTGTTTCGTTGGCTGTTTGGCAATCGCATGATGAAGACGTTGTTCGTCGAGGATGTGTGCCGCTATGACAGCAAATTAAAAGCGGCACTGGACCACTTCAAGTCAACAGGCTATTTGCTGAACATATTTAAACCCATCGACTCCTCTCTTCAAGTGAACGTTTGCGTCAACCGTAAAGAGAAAGAAGGAGCAGTGAGTGTAAATGCAATCAATAAGAAATGGTTGTCAGAGAACGGTCAATGTTTCAAGACTGGCGACAAGGTTGTTGCCAATGTGAATCGGTTTGGTGTAAAGAACTCTCGCATCTACACCTTTAATGGTGTCAAGTTTGCCGATGAAGATCCAACACAAATTGTGGGCTATTTCATTGATGGCGTGAAGAACTGGATCGAAACGAAGTATATTGAAGCCGCTGTTGCTCTGACGGTCGATCGCTATCAAGGATCAAGCATCGATGAACCAGGCAACATTCATTCAATCGAAAAAATGAATTTTGAGCGGCTCTATGTTGCATTATCGCGCTTCCGTCGATTAAGTGACATTCATCTGACTTGGGTTGGCAAACAATTCAAACGCACAGAATTCGAACGCAATTTGCCGGCGAAGCTTGAAATGATTCCTTGCAAAACAGCGTGGATCTACAAGAAGCAGAACGACACATTAAAAGAGCAATACGTAGGACGAACGATTCGAGAGACGCCGGCTGAACGTCATCTTGAACACAGTAAAGACGCACGTTTCAAGCACTGCGATTGGGTCGATTCGGTGATTTGTCAAGTCTTGTACTGTGATTCGTCGCTAGCGCGACATAGGCTCGAATGCAAAAACTTTCCGCACGAAGTAGAGTACACTGAAAAGAAGTACATCAAACGAGCAATTCACGAGTGTGCAGCAATCGGTTACAATTTGCTTAATGTGAAACATAATCGAGAGGAGAAGTCTTCCGCTTGCGATGTAACGCCAGCATTGAATGAGATTGGACTTGTCGATACGAGCGGATTAGGAATTTCATCGGACATTGTTGGAGCGCCCCTTGGTTGTCAAACAAAGTTTGACCGACAGCAAAAGCAAGTGATCATCATCAAAAAGAAATACGACCCGGTTGATGAAATTCGAAAGAAGCTCAACATTGGAGGTCATGGCAAGAACAGATTGAAGCTAACGCTCGGGCGGCAGGTGCTCGCGACTGCATCGTTTCAGGAAAGCAACGAACAGAGCCGACTGCAAGCAGTGGCAAAGCTTGAAGCGCAAAAGAATGCTGCGGCCGCCAAGCTTTTCTCTTCGCATAATATATATGGACCAAGTCAAGGCAATTTTAAATGATCCAACGCTTGGAATAACATCAGCAGCACGACTTTGGGAAGTTGTGAAGGAAAACGACATTAAAGTCACAAGATCGCAAGTGATGCAACTGTACAAGATGCAAAACGAGTTAAGCGCGAGACCGAGAAAGCGAGTTCAATTAAGCGTTCGAGCACCATTTGGAGAAGTTGGCGCACTCATGGCCGATCTCATGGACGTCAGCGCATATGCGTCGCAAAACGGCAATGTGAATTTCATTTTGCATGTGATTGATTTGTACAGCAAATATGTGTGGTCATTTGCGTTGAAAAATAAAACTCCTGGTCCAATATCGGAGCATTTGCGATCCGTTTTGGAGCAAGTTCGACAGAAGCACCCGACATCTGTCATCTCCTTAAGTACGGATGATGGCACTGAGTTCAAGGGAGCTGTTGCAAAGCTCTTAAAAGAACACGAGATTCATCATCAAGTGTCGACATCGAAAAACAATCAGTCGCCTGTTGAACGATTCAATAGAACCATGTGGACATACTTTCGCAATTATCTAAGGTCTACGGGTAAGACCGATTTCATTCGCTTGTTGCCTAAATATATTGACAACTACAACAATCGAAAGCATTCTGCGACAGGATCGAAGCCAGCTGAGATTTTCGAGGAGCATCAGCTTCCCAAAAAATTAATTTTAGATAGAAATCTTGTGTGCAACGGTCAACAATGCAAGATCGTCGATTTACGAAAAGACTTTGCAAAAGGATTTCAAATCGGCGATCTAGTTCGCGTCGCTAATCAACCAGGTCGATTCGACAAGAAATCAATTGCCTTTCGCTGGTCTGAAACAATTTACGAGATTGCTGCGCGAGTACACAATCGTTTTCAAGTGAAACGACAAGGCGCTTCGGAGCCAAACAAAACTTTATACTTACCCACTGAATTTCTCAAGACTCAGAATGTAGCCCGCGTAGCACCAGAAGAAGAGAAAGAAGATGAAGCCAGGGAGGAACCCCAACTGGCCATTGAGCCAGCAATTGCGGCTGTGAAGAAAGTTAGCCGGACAAGAAGATTGCAACGCAAAGAGCCAGCTTTTACAGACAATGAGCATAAAATAGACGTGTTCGGCAACGTAACGACTAAAGGTAGGCTCGTTGCTGAAGGCCCTCGACAGCGCAAAATGAGAGAAGTGCTTGACCTTTAAAGTGCACAAACCAAAAACCTTTTGTGTTGACTTGCCTTGTTCTTGCCTTCTGCCTGCCTTCGTCTCTTTGATTACATCGAGACCTACTGCTTTCTGAAACTTCAATTGCTTACCTTGCCTTCACGTTTATTTGATCCAACGTGAGTGTGCGCATATTGTCGGCGCGCTCTTTTGTTGTGGAACCCTTTTTTTTCTTTTTCTTTTTGTGGCTGACGCTCGCTCTTTCTTGTTGCGCGCGCTCTGTGCTGCGCACTCGACGCCACGTGTTGGCTGTTGTTCGACGTCGTGTCTGTTGCGTGTGCGCGTTTGCTCGTGCGTCGTGCTTGTGCCGCGCGCTGTGCCTCGCATCTTGTGCTCGTGTCGCCAAAACTGTGTGTGTTGTGCGGCAAACCCTGTTGCTGGTGTCGACGCAGCCTTGATTGAGCTCAGACACCGACGTTGACTATTGGATTGACATTGATTGATCGACATTATTCTGAACCAAACGCAACGTGAGTGCGCGCGTGTTGTCTTGTTTGTTTTGTGCCGGTCATTTAAAATTTTCTCGCTTGTGCCGTCCTCGCATTACTGTTCGCGAGAAGATGAATGCCCTTGTTATTCTTGCGGGTGATATCGCCCAGAAAAAAAAGGAGACGGAAGCTGCGTATAACGCTGTTTTCAAGCGCACAATTGCTTTCGACCTGAAGGATGCATTACACAAGGACAAAGCCTACATGGGCGCCAAGGCGGAGCTTACTGGACTGCAAAAAAAGCTTGAGGAAGAGTTCAAGAAGCTTGACAAAGCTTCATTGCCGACAAAAACGCTCGAGTTTTACCACGCCCGAAACTCGAGCGGCCTGCTCTACGTTTTCGACGGAAACAAAGTTGTCGACAACGTTTCAGAGTTTGCGGAAAGCGCACAAGTTCTACGAATCGCCACCTTGGCTTTTGGCAATGACGAGCAGGGCGCGTACGAATGCAAGAAGGTTGACAACACACCTGTGTTCTACACTAAAGTGGCGGACAACGGCACCGTTTTCGTGCTTGAATACAATGCTGGAATCTACGTGCTGTTCGACAACTATTCAATCGAAAGAATTGAATGTCTTCAGCCACGCGCGGCGACGATGATGTCGTTCGCCAATTGAACAATCGCCTGAACTATCACCTGAACAATCTCGTTAACGAAACACAGTTGCTTAAGATAGAGTCAATCGTAATTACAAGACAAATTTAATCGAGAAAAGTGCCAACGGGACGAGCCTTAAGCGGCGGAGCATCAAGGGCTTTTCCCCCTAGAAGGCTTATAAAAGAACTTAAAAGAACAAAAAAAGACTAAAAAACGTTGTGTCACAAATGTCTCCTCCCTTATTCTTTTT
>JACCEC012699700.1_pt1 | contig 20532 bp, 19 predicted proteins | sample 7450121 | NCBI WGS metagenome assembly JACCEC01 (sample SAMN15323455, study PRJNA562643) | freshwater metagenome | isolation source: river surface water | place: USA:Blue River Watershed | collected 2017-08-18 | reverse complement strand
GCTTATAAAATTTATTTTCTTCCTTGTGGTAAAAATTTAAGTGATTTCCACAAAGTTTTCATGACAAGTTCGGGCTTAATGGGAATGATGCGATCGCACTCCGTCGAACTCACGTTATTTTATTATAGGGGTTGGGTTTACCAACCCTCTATCACGCTTAAAATATGATTATTGGGTTGAAGTAGAAACTCGTTGAGACAATTCTTTCATAGCTTGGTCGGTGCTCAAGAAAATGCGATCGCGTCCTAATTTATCTACAAATCCAACTTTTTCTAATTGATCAAAAACCGGGCCTTTGACTTCAGATAAATAAAATTCAATTCCCATCCCCTTTAAATCATCAATTAAACGTTGGAGGGTTTCTAAAGCACTGCCATCAATTAAGTTAATGCCACTACAAACCAAGAGTAAATATTCAACTTCTTGCTGTTTCGTTACCAAATTTAATAGATAGTTTTCTAAATATTTTGTATTCACAAAATATAAACTTTCATCGACGCGCACCGCCACAATATGCGGGCAAGTTGTCACCGGATGACGAAGAATATTGCGAAAATGTTCTGTATTTCCCACCCGTCCCACAATGGCAATATGGGGTTTACTGGTTCGGACTAAATATAATAGCAAAGAAATCAAGACGCCAATCATAATTCCTTCTTGTGCACTGGTGAGGAGAACCGCAACAAATGTACCCCCCCAGGTAACAGCATCGAGTTTATCATATTGCCATAACCGTTTTAACGTGGAAAAGTCAAGAAGATTACCAACCGCAACTAAAATAATGGCGGCTAAACTGGTTTGAGGTAAATAATAGAATAAAGGCGTTAAAAACAAAACCGTTAACATCAGAAATACTGCTGTAATGACTGATGCTAACCCGGTATTTGCCCCGGCGGAATAGTTGACAACGGAACGACTTAAACCTCCGGTTATAGGATATCCTCCCGTGAATGATGCGGTAATATTTGAGGCTCCCAAGGCAATTAATTCTTGATTAGCTTCAACTTTTTTCCGTTGTTTACTGGCTAAAAATTGCCCCACAGAAAACGCTTCCATAAAGCCAACAAAACTAATAGCTAAGGCTGAAGTTCCTAATAATTGTAGATGGTTTAAATCTAAATTTGGTAGTGTTAATGGTGGGAAACCCTTCGGGATTTCTCCAACGATTTTAACTCCAAAGGATTGATCTAAATGGAATAATCCGACGACAATTGAACTGGCAATTACCACAATTAATGGCCCACTTTTCGTCAGGGGAATAATGATTGATTCAGGAATTCCTCTGGATTTGAGATATTGTCCTAAACCTCGATTAAAATAGAGTAATAAAGCGATACAAAGTGCCCCTAATATCAATGTGATTGCGTTGATATTAGGACTTTCTTGAAAAAGGGCTGTAACGGTACTTAAAAACGATTCGGTTTGAGGAATTTTAATTCCTAATAGATGTTTAAATTGACTAAATCCAATCAGAATCGCGGCGGCACTAATAAAACCAGAAATTACTGCTTGGCTGAGGAAATTGGCAATAAATCCTAACCGAAAAATCCCGATTAAAAGTTCAATAATTCCCACTAATAAAGCTAAGGTTAAGGCATATCCCCAATATTCCGGTGTGTTTTCTTTTGCGATCGCGCTAACGGCCGTTGCAACCATTAAAGAATCAACGGCGACCGGAGCAACCGATAGCATCGAAGCTGTTCCTAAACAGGCATAAACGATCTGAGGAAAAATGCTGGCATACAGTCCCACTTGAGGCGGCAAACCTGCCAGCATTGCATAAGCCATTCCCTGGGGAATTAATAAACTAGCGACAATAATTCCGGCGGTTAAATCTCCGGTTAAATCTGTTTTTTTGTAATTTAATCCCCAGCTTATAATCGGAAAATATTGTTGCATTGATGCCAATTTAAACACGCTGATTATAAGGTAATTTTGCTAATAATTGTGCCATCATGCAAGTATTGGTAATTCCGGCAAACAGTAAACCCGCCCCAACAAACCCACATAAAAATATAAAATTTGGAGAAACAAATGCACCTAATAAGGTTCCAATTAACACCAATGAACCTGCAATGATTTGTACCTGTCGCATAATGCTAATGGGTGCATTTTTATTAATAATCGTGGGATATCCAGCTTGTTTCCAAGCATTTAATCCGCCTTGTAGGTGGGTTAAATTTTTAAAGCCCGCAGCAAATAATTTTTGAGCCGCTTGGCTGCTGCGGTTGCTGGTTTGACAGTAAAGAACAAAGGGTTTTGAGTCGTTAATCGGTAATTTATTCGGTTCAAAGGTAGATAAAGGCATAGAAATTGACCCGAAAATATGTTCTCCTGCATATTCAGACGGTTCTCGAACATCAATCAAGGTGATTTTATCCTGATCTAACTCTTGTTTTAAGGTTGTCGCATCAATTGATTGTAATTGGTCAGTAATAAAGTTAGCCATATTTTTAGGTCGGTAATTGCATCTGGAAGGTTAATTTAAGGATGTGTCTTAGATATCTGGATTTAAGCTTGATTTCCACAAAGTTGATTAGCTGGAACCGCTTCTGCAATTTTTTTGGGGTTGGGGAGATTTAAGTTATTCATCATTTCAATAAAACTGTTTCGATCTTTACCCACAAACCGAGGATTAAATTGTTTTTCTTCTCCAATGGTGGAAACCGTTCGCCCTTGATAATCATGACCCGGATAGACGAGAGTTTGATCGGGTAGAGTCAATAATTTTTGAGTAATATTATCGTAGAGTAATCCCGCATTTCCACTTTGAAAATCGGTACGTCCACAGCCTCGAATTAATAAGGAATCTCCAGTTAATAATCGATTCCCATTGACTAAATACGCCATGTGACTATCGGTATGTCCCAAGGTTGCGATCGCTTGAATTTTAACATCTCCAATCTCTAAAATTTCTCCATCTTTAATCCAGCGATCGGCACAATTAACAATGGCATTTTCGGGCACAATTCCTAAACATCCAGTCCGTTCGCGGAGTTTCCCAGTTCCGGTAATATGATCCGCATGAACATGGGTTTCCAAACAATACCGCAAGGTCAATCCTAACTGTTCTAATAGGGTGATATCTCGTTCTACTTGCTCTAACACGGGATCAACTAAAACCGCCTCTTGAGTCGTTTCGTCCGCAATCAGATAAGTATAGGTACTGGTTTCTGGATCGAACAGTTGGCGAAAGAGCATGGTTTTTCACTCCTTGGGCGAGATCAGCAACAAGACTATCCTACCATATAGTTTTATAGAAAGATAGATTTATAAAAAAATTTATAACTATCTTGACAACCATATAACTAAATGGCAATATTAAACTACCTGCATATTTATCCTCTAACTCTAGGACTGACTCAATGGGCTGATGCAGAAGCAGGGTTTCTGGAGCAAAAATCAAGTTTCCATCCTGAACAATAGCCAGAAACCCGATTTTTTTGGGTATTGTGCGTCAGTCCTAACTTTTATTCCTTGCAGGTTCCAGCACTGATCAACGCCGAGAAGATCAACCGTGCTACTTTGGCATTGAAGTGATCTACCAAACACGAATTGCTAATCAAAAGAAATAGAACGATTAAGGCAATCTCTCCTACAGTGCTCATGCAATAGACAGCATTTTCGGATTAATTTCTACTAACCTAAACTCTTCTCACACAAAAACATTTAATATGATTATATCTACTATAAAACCATTCAAAGCTTCCGATAAAATCGAACTCCCAACGATTACTAAAACCTTAAATTATCAAATTGTTATTATCGGAGCAGGTGCAGCCGGAATTACAACCGCATCTCTACTCTTTAATCAAAATCATTCCCTCGATATTGCCATTATTGATCCTTCTGATCAACACTATTATCAACCGGGTTGGACGTTAACAGGAGGAGGTGTCTTTCGGATTCAAGATACCGTTAGAAATCAACGAGATGTTATTCCTCAAGATGCTACTTGGATCAAAGATAAAGTGATTCACCTAGACCCAGATCACAATCAAGTTTTAACTGAAGCGGGTTTCCTGATTCGGTATGATTATTTAATTGTTTGTCCTGGGATTCAAATTGATTGGCATCTGATTTCAGGACTCAAAGAAGCGTTAGGAAAAGAAGGTGTTACTACCAATTATTCTCCTCAATATGCACCTTATACTTGGGAAGTCATTCGTAATTTTAAAGGCGGAAATGCTTTATTTACCCTTCCCAAAACCCCGATTAAATGTGGGGGTGCACCTCAAAAAGTGATGTACATGGCGGATGATACTTTCCGCAGTCGATGGGGAGTCCGTCAACGCACTAACGTGATGTTCTTTTCCCCTGGAAATCGGATGTTTTCTGTTCCTGAATATTCTCATCTGTTAGAAAATGTCATCAAAGAGCGAAATATTAAAGTTCAATTTCGGCATAATTTAAAGGCGATTATTGCGGAAACAAAAACAGCAATTTTCGAGATTTTGGATAACAATTGCCAAGTCATTGATCAAGTTAGTTATCCCTATGATATGATTCATGTCGCTCCCCCTCAAAGTGCACCAGACTTTATTAAACATAGCCCCTTAGCGGTTCCCAATAATCCCTATGGCTGGGTTGATGTGGATGCTGATACCTTGCAACATAAGCGATATCCTAATGTTTTTAGTTTAGGAGATGCTTCCTCTTTACCGACTTCTAAAACGGCTGCTGCTGTTCGGAAACAAGCACCCGTTGTGGCTAAAAATTTACTATCTTTAATGGCATCAAAACCATTAATCAGTCAATATGATGGTTATACTTGTTGCCCCTTAATTACGGGATATGATCGCACCATTATGGCAGAGTTTAATGGTTATAATGCTACAGTTTTATCTAGTTTTCCCTTAAATCCTGCTAAAGAACGAGCTATTATGTGGACAATGAAAGTTACTGCTTTACCTTGGATTTATTGGAATCGAATGCTCAAGGGAGATCAATTTGAGGGAGAGTATATTAAATTTATGCAGTGGAAAAAAAAGTAAGCCCGTAGGGTGTGTAAGCTTAAGCTGACGTACCCTCTTTTAGTTAAAAACTTATAAAAAATATTGCTACTAATTCGTTTTTATTTTAATTACAATTTGTGGTTCAATATTCTATTTATAATTAGGGATAAAAACAAATTTCTGTCATTTTTTGGGTTGACAAAATGACAATATTGTAATACAATAAATTGGGTTTAAAAGCCAAAATCAGTTCTTACAGGTTAATCTGATTCGCCTTAAAAAGAGTTCTATCCTCAAATCATAGGGTAGGAGCAGGTTTATCTGACTTCCTGTTATGCCATTGCTCAGAAAACAATTGACTCCTACCTTTTTTCAATTCTGAATTAAGTATATTTGCTGATTGACATTTGTATACAGTTTATATGACTATATAAGAATATAAATAAATAACTAATTAATAAAACAACATCGCATCGGAGGGTTTGGCTGATGGGCAAGCTAGTGAACGAACTTAAACGAGACATTCAATATCAACATGGAATGAATGCCTGCCTAAACTGTGGCATTTGTACTGCGGTTTGTCCAGCCGCCGAGGTTTATGACTACTCTCCGAGAGAAGTGATGAACATTTGCCATTTGGAAGATGAAGAGTCCCTCGTAGAGTTACTTAAATCTGATAAAATCTGGTTTTGCGGACAATGTTTCTCCTGTAAACCCCGATGTCCGAGAGGCAATAGCACCGCCCAAGTCATTTTAGCGTTGCGTCGGCTGTCGGTACGTCATGGTTATTTTGCAGAGTCAGAAAAAGGCAGACAGCAATTATTTGCTAAACGAGTTTTTGGGGAAAATATCTTAAAACGAGGCTATACTTTAGTCGCAGAAAATATTACTCCCGCCCACTTCCCAGAACTCGGAGAAAACTGGGAATACTATTACGAACACATGGCAGAAATGCGGGCTTGGTGGGATGTACCAATGGACTTAGAAAATAGTGCAGGTTCTCACCGAATAATTTCCGAAAAAGACATGAACGAATTGCGGGAAATTTATCAAGTAACGGGTGCTATTGAGTTAATGGATGCCGTTGAAAAAGGCATGGAAAAGAAACTCGGGAGCAAAACAGAAGTTGAGAAATATTGGGAAAATTGGGTAGAAACGGCTGATAGTAGAAACTACAAAATCAAAGAATAAATTAGGAGACAAATTATGCAAACAGTTAATAATCTGAGTAGCCTCAATAGCAGTCTGGATGCCTCCGAAACGGAAGGACTCATCTATATGCGCGAAGAAGAAAAACTGGCGCATGATGTCTACGTCACCCTGTATCAGCAGTGGGGATTATCTATTTTTAACAACATCGCCAATAGCGAAAACCGTCATGAAAATCAGATAGAAACCCTGATCAATCACTATCAAATTGCAGATCCAGTTGGTGATAATCCCATCGGTGTTTTTGTCAATCCCGATTTACAACAATTGTATAACAATCTCATTGCCCAAGGCAGTCAATCTTTAACGGCAGCTTTACAGGTAGGAGTGTTGATTGAGGAGACGGATATTGCCGATTTACAAGAGCGAATTGCCCAAACAGAGCACGCTGATATTCAACAGGTATATGAACAACTTTTGAATGGATCAAATCATCATCTCAATTCTTTTAATTCTAACTTAACTGGCGAAATAGGTAATACTCACTCGCCTCGTTATTTTAGCAATCAAACTCAGGAAACAACAACAAATGATCCTTTAACTGGGGGTGGAAATCATCAAAAGTTTGTTAGTAATGGGGGTGGTACTAACTCAGGATGTACAGAAAACTTTGTCTTAGGTTCATCGAGCCCAATTAACAGCACTGGGTTATCAGCCGTTGAGCAGAGTTATCTGAATATTAATAATCGTTTTACAGCCCAAAACCAGCCCTTTTATTCATCTAATATAGAAGGGAACAGTAACTTATCTACAAACGACTTGCTGACGGGCTTTTCTATGGTTCAAAACCCGATAACTGCTCTTACTATAATGCGGACAATAGCCAGAATATGAGAGCGGTAATGTTCGAGGTTTGTTTCTAAATCAGCATCCATTAAAAATTCAAAATAGACATCAATAAAAAAGGAAAAAACAATGAAAGTAGCTAGACAAAATTTAGCTTGGGAAAAACACCAAAAGCACGTTCCAACCGTTGATGAACCTGGGGGGAAATTATGGGGATGTTTCCGCAGTTGTTTTCTGCAAAGTGCCGCCCCCTATACCGAAGGAATTGCTTATAAAATCCTAAAAAATGACTTAGGAATGGAGTTAAGAGAAGCACCCGGACATACATCTTGTGGGGCGATTGGATATCACGGCGATGTCACTAATCTTGAAACCCAAATGGTAGTTGCTGCCCGTAATTTTTCTCTCGCTCATCATGAATTAGGAGTTGATAATCTCTTCTCATTTTGTGTGACTTCTTTTGCAAACTATACCGAAATGATTCAACTTTGGGAAGAAGAATCCGAGTTACGAGAATATACAGAAAAAACCTTAAAAGAAACCACTGGACGGGAATTTTGGATTCCTCATGTTTCCGGGGGTAGACCGTCTGTAGTTCATGCGTCTGATATTTTCTTTGCCAATCGTTATAAATTAGCCGAAAAAGCTAAATATAGTTTAAAAGGAATTAAAGCCGTTGATCATATTGGCTGTCACTATGGAAAAATCTTTCCGGGTGAGTGCATGGGGGGAACAGAATTTCCCCAAGTTTTAGTCGGGTTATTAGAAGCATTTGGGGCGGAAATTGTTGACTATCCTGAAAGAAGACATTGCTGTGGGATGGGATTTCGTCAATGTGCATTTCCTGAAAATCGAGACTATACCGCCAGTAGCGTTTATAAAAAAATGACAAGTCTCCAAGAAACCCATCCTGATTGTCATTTAATTTTAACCAATTGTCCGGGGTGTACGGTGTTTTTAGATGCCGAACAAGGAACCATTAAAGAAGTCTTGGAAGAAGAATTTAATGTTAGTATTCTCGACTATGCTCAACTCACAGGTTTGATGTTAGGATACGATCCCTTTAAAGATTGTGGATTAAATGCCAAAGTCGTTCCCATTGAACCGTTATTAGATAAAATTGGCATTCCTTACGATAAATCTAAAACCTTTGAAGAACGAAGAAGACCGTTTTAATCCGTAGGGATGGTTTTTTGCCACCTAATTTAACCATCAATTATTTCAATCATAAATCATCATATCTATTGAACTTTATTTTCTAAAAAAACGGAGGAAACATGAACAAACCTGTGGTAATTATTGGGGGTGGCCCTGCGGGACTGGCGGCGGCTGGAAAACTTCAAGACTTTGGTTATGAGGTGATTTTAATTGAAAAACAAGCCGAAATTGGCGGACATTTAAACAAATGGTATAAAGTTTTTCCTGACTTTACCGATGCTTCAGAAATTACGGCTAATCTCAAAGCTGGATTAGGAAAAACTCGAATTTTAACTGATACAACCATCACCGAAATTCAAGGGTCTGCTTCTAACTTTCAACTGACAACATCAATGGGAGAAAATCTTGAAGCAGCAGCGATTTTAGTTTCAACCGGATATAAGCATTTTGATGCACGATTAAAGGAAGAATACGGCTATGGAATTTATGATAACTGCATCACATCCGTCGAACTGGATCTGATGCTGAAGGGGCAAAATATTAAAACCCGGTCAGAAAATGTACCGAAAAAAATAGCGATGATTCATTGTGTCGGATCTCGTGATGAAAAGGTAAATAATAATTACTGTTCTCGCGTTTGTTGTACCAATACAATTAAACTAGCTATTGAGGTTAAAGAACAACATCCCGATTGTGATGTTTACTGCCTTTATATGGATATTCGGGTGTTTGGTCGCGGTTATGAGGAACTTTACCGCACCTCTCAAGAACAATATGGGGTGCAATTCTTACGGGGTCGGTTGTCAGAAGCGAGTGAGAAAAAGGATGGCAATTTATTACTGCGTTTAGAAGATACCTTAACTGCAAAACCGATGCGATTAACCGTTGATTTGTTAGTGTTAATGGTGGGAATGGAAGGCAACCCAGAGTTAGCAGAAATAGCTGATTTAAAATTAGGATGCGATCGCTTTTATGCCACCGCCCATCAACAATATTCTAATAATAGCTCAACCCGTGAAGGTATTTTTCTAGCGGGAGCGGCAACGGGGCCAAAAGCGATTATGGAATCAATTACCGATGGTCGATCCGCCGCCGCAGAAATTGCCAGTTTTGTTGCTCATTATTCCCAAGATTCAGAAACAAATTTGAATGGACAATTCATGACAGAAATGGCAACATCTCTCAAATAAAAGAGGAAAAAATCATGGCAACAAAAGCGAAAAAATTTGTCTTTGGGTTGAAAACGGATCGCCAACTGGACGGCGATAAAATGAACTCCGATTTTGTTCAGAAAGTCGTCGCCGAAGGCGGAAAAGGGGCTGCGATCGCTGCTTGTATGCAGTGTGGGACTTGTAGCGGGGGTTGTACTAATATTGACCAGATGGATATGTCTCCTCGGACGCTCATTTTAATGACACAACGAGGGGAATGGGAGAAGGTACTTAAAAGTAATGCGTTGTGGATGTGTAGTTCTTGTTATATCTGTACGTCCCGATGTCCCCGTGGGGTGCGTCCTTCTGATGTGATTGAAGCGGTGAAAGCGATCGCCATCAAAGAAGGAATTGAAAATAATTCCACTCGGTTTAATCAAATTTTTGTCGAATTAGTACAGAAAAGAGGCATCCTGTTTGAACCGGAATTAATGCAGAAATATGGCGGTTTACAAGCGTTATTTGAACAAGCAAAATTAGGCATTCAATTAACGCTAAAAGGAAAAATGTCACCCTTACCTGACCAAATTAAAGACCCTAAAACCTTCAGTGAAGCATTAGAAAAGGCAAAACAATCATGAAATATTCTTATTACCCTGGATGCAGTCTCCATACCACCGCCAGAGAGTTTGATATCTCCACAAAAGTCGTCATGGAGGAATTAGGAATTGAACTGAAAGAATTGCAAGATTGGTCTTGTTGTGGGGGCTCGGTTGCTGCGGGAGTTTCTCACGATGTTGGGATGGCAATGGCGGCAAGAAATGTTGCTTTAGCGCAAAAAGAAAATCTGGATTTATTAGCCTCTTGTTCAGGATGTTATAATAAATCCGCACGGGCAGCAAAAGCCTTAGAAGATCCCGCCGAAAAAGATCGAATTTCAGTCATTTTATCGAAAATGGGCTTATCAATTTCTGACTATAATATTCGAGTTAGAAATGTGGTGGATGTGTTAGCCCATGATATTGATATTACGCCCCATATTAAAAAGCCCTTAACCGGGTTAAAAGTCGCTTGTTATTATGGCTGTTTATTAACTCGACCTGCGGATATTACAGGCTGGGATTCTCCGGTTTTTCCAATGTCAATGGATAAACTTTCAGCAATTTGTGGGGCGGAAGTCGTTGATTTTCGCTCAAAAACAAAATGTTGTGGCGGCCCAATTTTAGTGTCTCAACAGGATATCGCCTTTGACCTAACTAAACAACTCTTAGATGAGGCAAAATCTCTGGGTGCAGATTGTATTGTTTTAGCTTGTCCCTTGTGCGATACCAACTTAGAACTCCGTCAAGAGGATATTGAGAAGAAATACAATGTTTCTTACAATTTACCAATTGTGTATATCACCGAAATTATCGGATTAGCATTAGGAATAAAACCCGGAAAATTAGGAATGAATAAACATATTGTTTCCCCCAAACCCGTTTTAGATAAATTATTTAATTAAGATTTGTTGAGACATGGAGTTCTCTGTAATTTTTATGCTTATCCCAGGTTATAATCTGACACCATCCAGATATTACCCACTATATTTAACCTTAAGGAGTACCTGGGAGAGCTAATCTATGTTTCCATTTCAATCTGATTGGATTTCTCAAAAATTATCTAGCAAAAGTTCTTGGATAACTTTTTTTGCAGTTTTCACCCTAATTTTAGCCGTGACTCTGCACTCCTTAACCCAGGCATCTTTTGCTATTATTAATCCTAATTCAGTGATTAATCAGTCTGTTCATCCTCAAGAATTAATTGCCCAATCTCCAACCGCAACCTCTGAAGAAGCAGCCCCAACAACTAACCCCAATATACCCACCCAAGATACGGCTTTATTATTTGAAAATGATCGTTATATTGTCAGAGTTTTCAAACAAAATAATAAAGCTTATCTCAATGTTTATGACAAGGAAAACAAAACCGTAATTGTTCAAAAAGTAGCTGTTGCGATTACTCTGGCTAAAAACCCTAGCAAAGATCCGATTAAATATATTGCCACCCTGGGAAATCAACAATATATTGTCATCATTAGCCCGTCAGGAACTTCAGAATTAACCATCATTAAAGCTGGAACCGTAATTTACCGTAACGGAACAAATAAAGTTGAAATTGCTCAAAAAATTCCAGGTGTTTCTGACCAAGTTGTACCCGTTAATCCCACTATTGCCCTGATCAAAACAATATTTATTAATTATGCCAAACTAACCCTTTTTGCGCTGATGTTTTCCATGGCGATTCGTTGGACATTTGAGGATGTTATTTGGTTATGGAAGCAACCCTCCTTATTATTGCGATCGCTTCTTTCTGTCTTAATTATTGTTCCTATATTGGGTGTATTAATTGCCTTAATACCAGGTTTAACCGTCGCGCAACGTCTTGGAATTGGGGCGATGATTGCCTGTCCAGGTGCTCCCATGATTCCTTTTAAAAGCCTCAAAGTTGGGGGAGAACCTAAATTTGTCGCCAGTTTACAATTTACTATCTGTATTCTGGCAATTTTTAGTATTCCCTTAACAGCTTTGATTCTAGCTCAATTCTATCCGAATGAAGCCTGGTTATCCCCCCAAGATATTGCTAAACAAATCTTATTTGCTCAAATATTGCCTATGGGAATTGGTGTTTTAATCGCCCAATATTTACCAACACTGGCAAAGGATATCGTAGAACCTGCAACCAAAATTGCTAAATTAATGTTGTTATTGGCTGTAATCATTATTCTATCTCTGAGTTTAGAAAAAGTTCTGAATGCCGGATTTAGCGCTTACTTAGCCATCGGTTTGCTCTCCATTACTTCCCTCGTTTGTGGTCATATTTTAGGGGGGCCAAAACCTCAAGATCAAACGGTTCTCGCCTATGCCACAGCCACTCGTAACGCAGGTTTAGCCATTCTACTTGTTAGCATGAATTTTCCCAAATTACAGTTTATTGAAAGGGGAATTATCAATACTGTAATTACCTATGCCCTCATTGCGGGGGTTGTTTCTATTCCTTACACAGCTTGGCGTAAACGAACCCTAAGCTTAACAAACTAACTCCGCCATCAAGTTTGTAGGGTGCGTACACGCACCCCCTTCAATTAATTTTATTTTTCAAAAGAACCATAAAAAGAATAGGAACTACGAGAACCCAAAATTTGTAGATTCCAGTGTTTAAAATCCGTCGGATTTAAACAATAATTTCCTCTCCCTTGTAAAATGAGTCGAAATCGACTATCCCCACCCATTCCCGCAGCAAATATTCCATTTCCTGCAACTTTTCCTTCCAGTCTTAATTCTTTATAAAGTCGTGAATCTGGAGAAGGCTGATCATAAAAATCCGTTGCAAATGCTATAATTTTTTCAGGGAGAGTAAACGAAAGATTACCCATTTTACCCGACTCATCCACCAAACGAAAATTCCAATACCGTTTATTTTTAGAATGAAATAAGGTATAAGTTTCAGAATTAGATGCAATCCCTTTAATAGTATCAAACCCTGCTGCTGTCAGATAAAGTTGAGCCGATGGAGAAAACTTTAATTGATTGAGGGTTTCAACTTGTGAAGACTCTAAGTTTTCACTTTGTTGATACCATTCTCCAGCATATCCACAACAAGCACAAGCATAAGCTTTTGTAGGTGACATAACAAAAATTGCAAATGCAGTCAGAATAGTGAATCCAAAAATGATAAAATTACGAAGTTTATTAGTCATAGGATTTTGATGTTTTTAATGAAAAGAACAGAATTTAATTTATTATCTTTTTATTCAGTTTAGGAAAACCTCTCTTAAAAAGGTTATGATTAATGCAAATTATGAATTATAATAACATTACCTAATAATCACTTAATTTTTAAAACCATGATAGCAAATCAACAGCAAAATTACATCTCTCCCGAAGATTATCTAGCAGGCGAAGAAACCAGCCCTATCAAATACGAATATATTGATGGACAAGTTTATGCAATGGCAGGGGCGAGTGATGCCCATGTGACAATTGCTGGGAACTTATTTGCACTTCTAAGAAATCATGTGCGAGGACGGGGTTGTCGTGTCTATATGTCCGATATGAAAGCCCAAATTGATCCCGCTAATATTTATTACTATCCTGATATTCTAGTGACTTGTGATCCCAGAGATCGAGAATTAACGAATTATAAAAAATATCCTTGTTTAATTGTGGAAGTTTTATCTCCAAAAACAGAAGCCTTTGACCGAGGTGACAAATTTATTGACTATCAACAATTAGAAACGTTACAAGAATATATTTTAATTAACCCAAAAAGTCAGCGTTTAGACTGTTTCCGTCGCAATGCTGAGGGTTTTTGGATGTTCCAATCTTACCATCCGGGTAGTGAGATTCATCTAAACAGCATTGATTTTCATACTCCGATTGAGACGTTATATGAAGATGTCACGTTTGAAAATAATGCTGTTCAATAAAGTATCGAGTATAACTTCTCGTTCCCTGGTTCCACCAGGGAATGCTTACTGGAGGCTCTGCCTCCGATAACAGCAGGCGGAGCCTGCGAAAAAGCATTGCTAGGTAGAACCTAGCAACGAGGGGCAACAGAGACGAGGGAATATGTCATAATCAGAACTGTAAAGCCTAAAAATCAAAGTAATATTAAATCGAGATGGGACGTAGCCGTTATAAAGTATTAGAAGACAGACCCCATTTTGTGACTTGCACAACCGTTAACTGGATTCCGATTTTTAGCCATCCTGAATTTGCTGAAATTATCCTTAATTCCTTAAAATTTTTACACGAGAAACAGCGTCTAATTCTGCATAGCTACGTTTTAATGGAGAACCATCTACATTTAATAGGAACTGCTGAAAACTTATCTAAAGAAATCCGAACCTTTAAATCCTTTACCGCTCGTTCGATTATTGATCAATAAAAACACAATCAACATCAGAATCTATTAACTCAACTGAAATTCGCTAAACTTCCCCATAAAACCGATCAAGACTATCAACTTTGGCAAGAAGGTTTTCATCCTCAAGCCATCCTCACAGAAGAAATGTTATGGCAAAAATTAGATTATATTCATAACAATCCTGTCAAACGTGGCTATATTGACGACCCCCCACACTGGCGATATTCTAGTTATCGAAACTATCAAGATTTACCCGGCTTAATTCCCATCGAAATTATTTCGTAAACCCTTCCCCCCCTGGTTCCCCTGGTTCCACCTGGGAACCGATCACGGAGGCTCTGCCTCCGATAATAGCAGGCGGAGCCTGCAAGAAGGCATTGCTAGGTTCTACCTAGCAACGAGAGAACGAGAGACGAGAGAAGCTCTGAAGGGCTTTGAGGCCTGAACGCCTAACGACCAAGTGTTAAATTATGATAACGTTGCTAATTTAATTCTTATATGGTTATATAATCTCAATGAGTTCGCAAGTCTGAAGAGAAACTGCGCGTTTCAGGAGGAAAGCAAATGCGGATCATGTTGATTCAGCCGAATTATCACTCTGGCGGGGCTGAAATTGCTGGAAATTGGCCTGCGAGTTGGGCTCCCTATGTGGGGGGTGCGTTGAAAACCGCAGGGTTTACCGACATCGAATTTATCGATGCGATGAGTAACTTTATTGAAGATGACGAATTAGCGAAAATTTTGCAAGATCGTCAACCGGATGTGGTCTTAGCAACGGCCATTACTCCGATGATTTATAAGTCTCAAAGTACCCTCAAATTAGTTAAACAAATTTGCCCCAATGCGAAGGCAATTATGGGCGGTGTTCACCCCACTTATATGTATCGGGAAGTATTGAGTGAAGCGCCTTGGGTCGATTATATTATTCGGGGGGAAGGGGAAGAAGTTACGGTTAATTTATTAAAAGCGATCGCTAACGGAACTGATAAAATAGACCGAGAAACTATCTTAGGCATTGCCTTTTTAGATGAAGGAAAAGTGGTGGCAACTCCTGCCCATCCTCCGATTAAAGATTTAAACAGTTTAACCCCAGATTGGAGTTTATTAGATTGGGATAAATATATTTATACTCCTCTGAATACGAGAGTTGCAGTTCCTAATTATTCCAGAGGTTGTCCGTTTCGGTGTCGGTTTTGTTGTCAATGGAAATTCTGGCGTAAATATCGGTCTCGGTCGCCGAAACATTTTGTGGATGAAATTGAAACCTTAGTTAAAGATTATAACATTGGATTTTTCATTTTAGCTGATGAAGAACCTACTATTAATAAATCACGATTTATGGCATTATGCCAAGAATTAATTGATCGCAATTTAGGGGTACATTGGGGAATTAATACCAGGGTTACGGATATTCTCAGAGACGAGAAAGAATTACCGTTATATCGGAAAGCGGGATTAGTTCATGTGTCTTTAGGAACGGAAGCAGCCGCTCAATTAAACCTAAATTTATTCCGCAAAGAAACAACAATTGCTGATAATAAAAGAGCCGTTCAACTGTTGCGAGACAATGGGATTTTAGCAGAAGTTCAATTTATTATGGGTTTACCCAACGAAACCCCAGAAACCATTGAAGAATCCTATCGCATGGCGCGAGATTGGAAAGCGGATATGACCAACTGGAATATGTATACTCCTTGGCCGTTTTCTGAACTATTTCAAGATTTAGCAGATAAAGTGGAAATTCGGGATTATTCCCATTATAATTTTGTGACTCCCATTATTAAACCCGATAATATGACGCGGGAAGATGTTCTTAAAGGAGTGCTGCGGAATTATGCCCGATTTTATTCTTGGAAGTTTCTCGAATATTGGTTTGAAAAAGATCCGTTTAAACGCCGTTATTTATTGGGTTGTTTGTGGGCATTTGTGAAAACTACCCTTAATAAACGATTCTATAATTTAAGCCGGGTTAAACAAAAAGGATTGCATACTGAGGTGGAATTTGGGTTTGATGAATCCAAGATTTTAACTCCTGAACAAATGGCACAATTTAAACAAAATATTCCAGCAGATATAGACTCTATCGGCACAATTTCAGCCTGTGGTGTTCCTAATAATTTAGCTGAATGTGACAGCTATCTGAAAATTCAACAAAAACATGATATAGTTCAAGTAGCTGTAATTGAAGATGAAGAGGAAACCCGTCTGAACCTACGGAAAAATTTGCGATCGCAACCTGGAATAGAAGTCGCCAGTGAAGCCACGAATGCTGAAACAGGCTTGGTTTTACTTGAATCGATTGATGTTGATGTTGCGGTGGTTGATAGCACTCTACCGGATATGAATTTGGTCAAGTTTATTCGTATGGCGCGAAAAGTTCAAGGAAATTCCTATGTAATTCCTTCCAAAATTTTAGTTTTGGTAACGCCTGACCAAGAATCTATCGTATCAGAGGCGTTAGAAGCAGGAGCAAATGGCTTTTGTTTGAAAAGTGCACCCATTCAAAAACTCGCCAATGCGGTGCAGATCCTTTATCATCAAGGGAGTTATCAAGACCCAGCTATTACTCCTTTAATGTTAACTCCCATAACCCCAGGATAAATTTTGGTTTTAACTCAAACAAAGGCAACTGACTCATACATCAAAATCCTGCCATTCGGGATAAACATAAACGGGGATATTTAATCTAAAAGTTTTTTTAGGGAAGAAAAGATTTTCAGAAATTTCTGTTATCTTAAAAACCACCGAGGTTAACCCCAATCGATTGATCAAAAATTATTGGTAGAGGAGATTTTCATGACGTCTCAAGTCGCAACTTCACCGGAAAATGAACCGAAGTTAAACGGTTTAACAGTTGCGTTTTTCAGTGTGATTCATGCGTTAGCTTTATTCGCGCCTTGGTGTTTTTCTTGGTCAGCGTTAGGAATTACCTTATTTCTACACTGGTTTTTTGGCAGTATTGGCATTTGCTTAGGCTACCATCGGTTATTAAGCCATCGTAGTTTTAAAGTGCCCCAATGGCTAGAATATAGCATTGCTTTAATTGGGGTTTGTGCATTACAAGGGGGGCCGATTTTTTGGGTTGCCGGACACCGTTTGCATCACGCTTATACGGAACACGAAGATAAAGATCCCTACTCCGCCCGTCGAGGATTTTGGTGGAGTCATATGTTATGGATTTTCTACCCTCGTCAAAGCTTTTTTGATGCTGAACATTACAAACGATTTGCACCTGATTTAACAAGAGATCCCTTTTATTGTTGGTTAGATCGTTATCATTTGTTAATGCAAATTCCCATTGCTGTGCTACTTTATAGCATTGGCGGTTGGTCATGGCTGGTGTATGGCGTATTTTTACGCGCTGTGCTGTTATGGCATAGTACCTGGTTTATTAACTCCGTGACTCATATGTGGGGATACCGCACCTTTGACACCGATGATAATTCTCGGAATCTTTGGTGGGCGGCAATTTTCACTTATGGGGAAGGATGGCATAATAATCATCACGCCTATCCGAATGTGGCTAAAGCGGGTTGGCAATGGTGGGAAATTGATATGACTTGGTGGTCAATTTGGGTATTAAAAACCCTTGGTTTAGCTCAAAAAGTGATTTTACCTCCGACTCAACGGGCGACGGAAACTTAAATGAACTGTGAGTCCCTTTTGGGATAGGGGGCGAGAAAACCTCGCCCCTACAAATCGTTTCAAGGGGGCAAATTTGGTAATCTGGATTAAAGAATTCATTGAGTCCCCTATACCCATGTTAGAGCAAGCCAACGAATTATTTAAACAGGGAATTTCCTACTATCAAACAGGTCAATATCAAGCCGCTTTAGCATCTTGGCAAGAAGCGCTCCAATGCTATCGAAATTTACAGGATCGTAAACGAGAAGGTTCAACCTGGGGCAATTTAGGCGTTGTTCATGAAGCTTTATTAAGCCCAGAAATTGCCATTAATTGCTATCAACAACATTTAGCCATCTCCCGTGAAATTGGTGACCCCAAAGGCGAACTCAATGCTTTAGTGAATCTCACTAATATTTATTATAATTTAAAAGACTATTCCAACGCCCTGAACTACCAAAGCCAACGGTTAGCACTCGCCCGTCAATTGTTAGACCCTCACACAGAAGAACAGGCATTATCAGGATTAGGAAAAATTTATATCGCTCAAGAACAATGGGAACCTGCCATTGATGCTTATCAACATCAATTAACCCTCGCCAAAGCTCATCAAAATTATCCCAGTCAAGGCATTGCTTTTAATCATTTAAAATTAATTTGTGAACAGTTAGAACAATGGGATCAAGTAAAAGTTTATTGTCAACAACATCAAGCTATTCTGCGACCCTTTTTAACTGAAAATCCAGGGAATATTTTACAACAAGCAGAAATTATTGGCTTAGACCCCTTAATCGATTTCGCCGGAATGGATTTAAGTTATCTTGATTTTAATTATGCGGATTTACGAGAAGCCAATTTAGAAAAAACTAACCTGAGTTATGCTAATTTAACCTTAGCGGATTTGAGTGGAGCCAATTTAAAATCCGCTAATTTAAACCATACGATTTTTACCAATGCTAATCTACGGGATGCCGATTTAAGCAATGCTAATTTAACGGAAGCTGATTTACGCACTAAAATGCCAAGGGCGAATTTAAGTTATGCTAATTTAACCAAAGCGGACTTCATGAGCGCCTATTTACCCCATGCTAATTTAAGTTATGCCAACCTCACCAACGCCAATCTTCAATATGCGGAGTTAACGGGGGTCAACTTCCAAGGCACCAACTTAACGGGGGCCAATTTTAGCCGCGCCGAACTCAAAGATGCAAACGTAGAAAACGTTAATTTTACCGAAGCATTGGGAATTTCCAGCCGAATTAAATCCGAGTTAGTCAAACGAGGGGCAATTTTTGAGGAAAATAAAGATTAGGTCAGTGGCTTAAATGGATATTATCAACGCTTACCATTGACTTATATCAATAAACACAACCCTTAAAACTCCTATGACTGGTGTAGAAGGACTTTGGCCCCATAATCTCAGCCCAAATCGTTTGGCGGTATTGGAACGAAAACTTGTAGTTTGGTTACAAGAACAACCCCTACCCGCCGAGATTCACGAAATGGCACTTCATTATAATAACCATGAAGATTTGCAATTATTAACCCAAAAAGCAGCAACTTATGGTTGTCATTTTTCGGTTTTGCAAACAACAGTTCAAGCGGTTATATCCGCACCAACTGACAATTTTTTAGAGTTAGCAGAACTCGCGGGTTTAAATCCTTTTGAAGATTTTGCTCAAGGAAGATTATTAGGCGTTAATTTCGGCGGATTAAATTTAAGTGGTGCCAAACTAGCAAACGCTTATTTGCGCGGGGCTGATTTAACCGATATTGATTTAACATCTGCCGATTTAAGCAATGCCAATTTAGGGGGGGCTGATTTAAGTGGCGCCTTATTAAGTGATGCTAATTTAACGGGTGCAGATTTGCATCGGGTGAGTTTAGCTTTAGCCAATTTAAGCGGAGCAAATTTAACCCATGCCAATTTAGAAGATGCCAATTTAAGTAACTGTAATTTAAGCGATGCTAATTTAACAGGAGCTTGTTTAAAAAACGCCGATTTGTATCAAGCAGGACTAGCATTAACAAATTTAGTTGATGTTGATTTTACCGGAGCAAATGTTAAAGAAGCTCGACTTTGGCATGATGCGGGAATTCCCGATAATGTCAAAGAAGATTTAACTCAAAGAGGAGCTATTTTTGATGAAAAGATCGAAAATATTCACCGAGATTAACTAAATTCTTCTCCTTAAAAATTGTCAGGGCGAGAGAACCTCGCCCCTACATAGGGACGATTGAACAATAAAAACCCTTTCAATATTATTATAGAGGGTGAAGTTAATCTGATCCCTAAACGAATTGCTATGTTTGATGCCCTTGCTGAACGCTTTGAATCCGCTTGGAAAAAACTCCGAGGTCAGGATAAAATTAGTGAGTCTAATATTCAAGATGCCCTAAAAGAAGTCCGTCGCGCCCTCTTGGAAGCGGATGTTAACCTGCAAGTCGTCAAGGAATTTGTGGCGGAAGTTGGGGAAAAAGCCCAGGGGGCGGCTGTGATTTCCGGTGTGCGACCCGGAGAACAGTTTGTTAAGATTGTCCATGATGAATTAGTCAATGTCATGGGGGAAAGTAACGTTCCCCTGGCGCAAGCGGACAGCGCCCCAACAATTATTTTAATGGCGGGGTTGCAAGGGACGGGAAAAACCACCGCAACAGCCAAATTAGCCTTACATTTAAGAAAGGAAAATCGCAACACTTTGTTAGTCGCCACCGACATTTATCGACCTGCGGCGATTAAT
>JACCEC010611714.1_pt1 | contig 20535 bp, 12 predicted proteins | sample 7450121 | NCBI WGS metagenome assembly JACCEC01 (sample SAMN15323455, study PRJNA562643) | freshwater metagenome | isolation source: river surface water | place: USA:Blue River Watershed | collected 2017-08-18 | reverse complement strand
TGATGTGGGAGATTTATCAGAACAAATTTCAGGTTCATAATAATCTTTTAGGATTATTCATTGTGGAAAGTTGGTTTGAAATTTGTATGTTTGGTAAATGGACATATGATAAAATGATTGAGAAGAGTGAAATAAAGAAAGATTAATTAGAATTTTAATTTCAATTTCAACTTAAAAAATTTATAAAAAATGAGAATAGGATGGAAAATGGAAGGTGTTCAGAAAAGGATAGTGAAAATTCGTTTGAATGAAAAATATGATTATGAGAGAGAAATAGAATATGATAAATTGGATGGGGAATATTTCAAATTATGTGAAACGGGAGATGATAATATATATTATGTTTCAAATGAGAAGATAAAACCGGAACATTTGGATTGGTTAATAGAATATTGGAATTATTATTGGGAAAATCCGTATTTAGTGGATGGTAAAAAGGATGTTATTTTCCCAAAACCATTGAAATATACATTTGAGGAATATATGGATAATCAGGGATATTTATTTTATAAGAATTTTGTGAATGAGAAGTTGGAAATAGAAATGATTGGTGATAATTTTAAGAGATTAATGTATTTATCGGATTTTTTTATGATAAATTCATTGAATAACTTGTGTAATTATAAAATATATTCTGAATTCAAAAAATTATTAAAGGATGGAAAATATGATGAAATGAAAGTGTTTTTATTAAAATTTATATATTAATTTTCTACTATTAATCTCTAATCTCTAATCTCTAATCTCTAATCTCTAATAAAAAATAAAATGATTAACATTTTATTTTGAAGCTAAAGAAGAAAAAGATGATTTAACGGAATTTGAACTTCTCAAATAATTATTAAAAGAAGAAATACTTCTTAAACGGACTTCATCACTACTTTCTGAAATAGGTGGTAAATTTTTAGTCAAAATAATATTTCTATCAATACTTTCGGATAGTTTATTACATTTTCGGATGTTTCTCATAGTTTTATTTTGTAAAATTTGTAATTGTATTTTAATAAACAAAAGAGATTCTTCTAAATCATCTTCACGTTTACCTTCATTTAGTTGTACGTTTAACATCTTTTATAGTTTTATTTAAACGAATATAAAAGAATGATGTTTTCAATATAAAAAAGAATCAGTTTTTTTAAATATGAGAATGAATTATCAACTTTGGAAGTTTTATGGTAAATATAGGATATTTGATATGTTTAGGGGAAATCCTAAATATATGAATTATAAAAAAATAAAAAATATAATGATAGAGGAATTGAATGAAATAGTTATTTATGAGAATTTCAGACAGAAATCGAAAACGAAAAACATTGAACATGTTGTTTGTCAGAAATATGCAAAAAGGAAAAAAGAATGGAAAAACATAAAATTTGATTTTCATAATCTATATTTAGCTATTGAAATAGAAAACACAAAAAGAAATGATAAAAAATTCTGTTTGGAAAATTCAAAAGAAACAAAAGACACATATCCAATTAAAAAACAAGATTATCCATTCATCGTTTCATCCATTTCATACTTCTCTATTCAACATCCTAATTTGTTTTATGAACATTTTCATGAATTCGTATCAAATGAACAAAAATGGAAAGAAATGGTAAAAGAAACAATCTGTCAATTAATCCAAAATGATGAACTTAATCAAAAACTTATTTATAGAAATCGGAAAATAGGCGAATTACAACTTAATCATAATCCATTTATAAAATATCCCATTCTCTATTATTATGTCTTTAATATCAATCTCAATAAACAACAAAAATCGGATTTATGGAAATTAAGTTTTTATAATTTTGTTATATCGTGATATTCCCCATGATTTATTTAAGTTCTTCTAAAATCATATTAATATCATTTTCTTTTAATAAATAAATAGGTATTTCAATAGCGAAATCCCTTTTAAAATTATCTGATAATTGTTGAAATGTTTGAAAGTATTCATCTCTAAGACTAATAAGTTGGTCATATTGAGGATTATCTGGAATCTCATATTCTTTTAATTTCATTTTTGACTCATTTAATCGAACAATATGGTCACCATACAATTTTCTCTGATGCTCAGTTTTATAGCTATTCGTCTGTATTATATTATGTATTCTATCTATCAATTTATCCAAATAAGCCATCTTTTCTTTATATTGTTTTTTTTGAAGTATATAATCATTTATATCCATTCGCGAATTAATTCTATAATAATGTTGAAAAACATTCATCAAATCAATTAATCTGTTTTGGAATTCATCGCTTTCTATATCTAATACTCTTTCATTATCCATTTTTCCGGTTTTCTTTATATTGACCATATAATTCAATATAATGTTTTTTAACTTAAAGAAAATCATTTTTTTGAGGGGAGATTTACGTTTGGGAGATTAGAACATAAAAATGCGACCATAATAGAGCCACATAAACAATCCAAATCCAGATTTTGATACAATATCTAACATGTTATACATAATATTTTTGTCTTCATCAGAGAGAAAATAGGCTAAACCATAGAAAGACCAAATAATGGCGAAAACGATAAAAATGGTCTTTTTATGGCGGAAATCATCATGTTTAACAAAGAATTTATAAAGATAATAAAGCATAAGTGCATAGAAGACGAAACCGAAGAAACCACCGGATAACATACTTATTTGATTAGATTCTCCAAGATATCCGAATAATAACATAAGATAATTACATAAAATGACAATAAAGAAACGGGAGAATAAAACAGGTTTTTTGGAATAAAAGGTGAAGAAAAGAACGAGACCAAGAATGAGGAAAGGGGTTGTAATTACCCAATCCATATAACGAATTTGTGTAATGTGCTTAAGAGTAAAATCTTCGCGATTTGTCATAGTGACAAAAATGGAATAAACATAACCGGCAATGAGAGAAACGGCGGTTTCAATATTGAGGATATGACGAGCTTTGATATTATCAGTTTTCATAGATTCAATGAATGTAATAAGAGTAGTTCCGAAAAGGAAAATACAGGAAAAAAGAAAAGTCTCTTTGACAAAATAAAGTTTATTCTCTGGGGAAAGTTCTTTAAACATTCTCACTCTACCTCTATGTTTTATAAATATTTTTGTTTTATTTATTGAAAAAAACAAATCAAAAATCTAAACTGAAATCGGATTCATCATCAGACATATCAATCGCCAAATTAGGGTCATAAGGATATTCATAATTATTATCATCTTCACACATAATTTCAATTTCATCTTCAATATCTGAATCTTCCGGGTCTTCAACAATAACAGTTTTGTATATATGACCCTTTTTTGGATATTCCTTATTCAAATAACAACAACTACCAAAAGAATAAATCGGATATTTTGATTTTAAATGATTAATTGGAAATGGTTTTGAAACATCCAAATAATTGAAATCATCATCAGGTTCACCTGAATCCCAATCCATAAAATACATTTTAAATGATGATGAAACCATGAATTTATCTGATACTTCAAAATTATGGAAAATATCTGATATAAATTCAATTGTATCATATATTAAACTATTACAAGTATATTCAATTGAAATTGACATGTAAAAATCTTTCATAATTCGACAATTTTCATCAAAAATCTCTTTTGATATATGATTTAATTCATTATCCAATAATGCCAAATAATATTTTTTGAAATGTGTTGAATCAGAAAGGTCAACAGTGTATGAATTCATAATAAAATTACTGAGATACACTTTAGGTATAGAACTAAACATTGATAATTTCAATTTTTGATAAAATTCATTATCATCTGATATCTCTTGAAAACATATTGTATGACTTTTATATTCTGATATAATTTGTTCTAATTCAACATTATCTGTATTAAAGTCTCTCATATAATGTTCCAAATAGGAAGATAATGAAAATCCCCTTTTATTATATTTATGTAATCTAATTTGATTCAAATATTTGGGTTTCAATGAATTTCTAATTGAATAGAAATGACTCATATTTTTATTCATAATCGTTTCACAAAAATTTGTTGTTAAACAAAAATTAGTTGAATAAATTGTATTATCATCATTTTCAAATCCTAAATATGCTGTCACACATAATAAATCAAATGATTCAATAACATCTGAAATTGTACCATCTGTTTGAATAAATTGAATGGATTTGGTTGATGATGAACATTTCATATCAACAATAGAGTTTCTGAAATTACAAATAACAGAATTGTTATTGTTATTGTTATTGTTATTGTTATTCATATCTTCCGCATTTTTTGCAGTTTTCATAAAATTAAACATTTTTTGAATGAAAAAAAGAAAATTAGATGAATTTGATATTGTGTTCCAAAAATCGATATCATTCACATTTTCCATCGGATAATCTCTCAAAAGAAAATATAGGATTGATGAACCCGATATATTCATATTATATAAAGTTGTTTGTAAAAATACAGACATAAATTTCTCAATTGTCTCATTATCTGTTTTTTTTCCTATCAATTCACAGAATTTCTCCTCAAATGAATAATCCTCATCTAACATACAATATAACTCTCTCGGAAATAACCATTTTTGAATTATCTCAAATTCCAGTTCATTATATATCATTTTCATTTTTTTAGGATAAATATAATGGAAATCGAAATGATGACCTAAATATTTCATATTAATAACATATTCATTATAGACAATAAGAAATGTATGAAAAAGATTATCATTAAATTCTCCATAATGAAGAAGAAATGAATTGAGAAAGAGATGAAAATTAACATTTTTCCGATTATCTTTTCTCATAATTCTGTCGAAAACATATTTTTTCATAGATTCATATGTTGTCTGTTGAACAAATTCATTCCAATCGAAACTTCTCATTTTGTTCAATTCATCAAAAAATGTTGTGAAATAAACATTTTCTTTATCCATAATCAAATATTTAATCACTTTCTTAATATTGATTTTCAATTTATACATATCAATATTCATAAAATAAGATATTGGATGTTCAGTTGTACTAAACAAAATATAAATATCCATTATTAACTTAAAAGCTTCATAATCTTTTTCTGATGAAAACTGGATTGTTATATCTTCATCGGGAAATGTCTCATATAAAGTACAAATTAATTTACTATGTTTCAGTAAATCATTTTTATATTCTTCTGGAATTAGAGCTTTAGGTTCATTATTAACTATGCACCAAACATTTTTGTTTGTTAAATCAATAGAAACACAGTTTTCTTCTTCCATTTTCACTTTTTCACGTTTTTATAGTAATATATTGGATTTAACTCTTTAAAATCAATAAAAAATCAATTTTTTTATTGAAAAAATGGGATTACGTTATACACCATATTTTGAACGTAAAAATTCAATGAAGAAACAGATGTGTGAACTTTTTAGATATTTCCGTATTTTGAAAATGTGTTGTTTTGGTGTCCAATATTCACTACTAATAAAACCAAAATTACTCATATACATGAGAAACCTCTGTTCATTATATTGAAATTTCGCTTTATCTATCTCAGACAAATCTTCAAATATTATGTCAAATGTGTTATTATGATTATGAATAAAGAAATCGGATATATCACTACTTAAATAGACATAATAGAATATGGGATTTATATGTGGGAATTGTTTATAAATAGTTTCAAAGATGAATTCAATGGGTTTATGGAACATTTCAATCTGTGTTAATAGTTTTGTAGGTAAACGATTTCGACTAAATGAAATTATATGATTTATAATTTCAGGAGGTAATTTGACTGTATTCATCTCCTATTATAATTACTTTATATTTTATATTTTTAATCTAAATTAAATGATGAAAATGGATGAAGTTGTTTGTCTTTCATTCTATATACATTATCATAATTATCCAAATTTGATAAATCATGTGTAATCACAATAACAGTTTTATCACGACCTATATTATCAATCATTTGATAAATGTATTTTTTGTTATCTTCATCAATGGCTGAAGTGGGTTCATCGAGAATCATAATTTTGGAACCATTTAATAATTCACGGAGAATGATAACACATTGGCGTTGTCCACCAGATAATTTAGAACCTTGAACACCAACAAGTGTTTCATAATTATGATTGATATTATCGAAAATATTGGAAATACCCAATTCTTTTATTTTATTATCAATTTCTTTTTTAGTTATGTTTGGATTTGAATAAAGGATATTATCATAAATAGATTTATTAAATAATTTGGTATTTTGATTAACATATGAGATATTCTTACGCAAATCATTAGAATCATAATCATTTATATTTTTACCATCGATATAAATAGCTCCTTCTTTCACTTCATAGAATTTTAATAATAATTTTACTAATGTGGATTTACCAGAACCAGATGTTCCAATAATACATGTTTTACTATTTGGATATATATGAAGATTAATATTTTTTAAAACAAGTTGTTCTGGTGATGTATACCAAAAACTAACATTTTTCATCACAATTTCACCTTTTGCCAATTTTAATCCATTTGTTGTGGATGGTTGTTGATTTAATTGTCTGATATTATTTTTTTTATTTTGAGCTATACTGATATCATGTAAGAAAGCATCTGTTCTTTCAATAATTCCCAATTTAAGGATAAATGAAGGGATATTGGAAGAGAGACGAACTAAATAATTCATTAAATAGAGGACTGTAATGAAAATAGAAACTAAATAAGTGGATGACAATTCACCTTTTATATAGAGATAAATAGTGAGACTATTAACAATAATAAATATGATAGTATTGGCAATATAGGAATATATTTTGAATTGATTGGTACATTTCATTTGTGATTGATAGATTTTACCAAAACCTTCATTGAGTTTATTATTATCTTTTATTTCATAATCTACTTGTCCAGAAGAATAAATAGTGGATAAATTGGATAATTTATCTTGAACAATTTCATTTATATCAGTGAAATATTTATAACGGTCATTTGAAAGAGCCACACATTCATTCAATTTGAAATTATACATGAAAATGAGTGAAATGAGACCTAAACCGAAAACAAGACCGATTTTCCAATTAATCCAAAGGAAATAAAGGAAAATAACAAAGACAATAATCATACGGGGAAGGATGTATTCGATGAAAATGGAGATAAAATCGGCGAAATTTCCAGGAATAGTATTTAATTCCGTTATAATTTTACCCAATTCTAACTCTTGAAAATCATTCTCATATCTGTATAATATACTCTTTATAATGTGGTCTCGAAGAACAACCCAGAAATCAGGATAAATAATGGCTTCAATATAACCAGACATTCCCATAGCAGTTTGAATAATAATCCATGCTACAGCAATATAAATGAAATATTGAATTAGACGATTATATTCTTTGGATGTTTTTTGTTTAAGATGGTCAAAAAGACCAGCAGAGAGTCGAGGTAATACAATAGATTCTAAACCATAAGAAAGGAGAATACAAAGTAGATAGAGTGAAAAAGTAATTTTATTGGTTCGGATGTATTTATAAAAAAGTTCAAGTGTAATCATGTTTTTTTAGTTGAATGAATAATCCGTTCTATATTAGAATGATTTTATTTTATTTCTGTGAATTATTTTTAATTAGAAAGTGTTTTAATAGTTGTTTTTGATATAATATTATATTCTTTAACACAATATGGACATTTTTTATGTCCTGATTGTGATGAAAGCCAACGAGTAATACAATCACCATGAAAAGAATGACCACAATCTCCTGTAAAACACATTAATCCTAATTTATTTTTATCATTTTGTTGTTGATGTTGTTGATTTTGTATATTATCAGTTTGATAAGCCATAGAAGCATCATTTAAACAAAGTTTACAAATACCACATTCTTCATTTGTTCCATCAAAAACTATTCCAAATAGTGGAATTATTGTTTTATATTCTGATGTTGGAATATATTCATCTATTAAGTCATTTGATGTACAATTTACGTTATTTTCACTCATTTTCACGTTTTTCAACTTTTTACAACTTTTTGTGTATTTTATTTTTTGAACTTAAAATAACTTTTCATGGTTTTTTTATATTCATTTTTTGTTGTGAAGATTTACGTTTTACCAAAAAGGAAGATATCGACAGTGGTTTTTACACAGAATAATCGGTGAAGAATGATACCTAATAAGAATAAGATGATGAGAGTTTTCCAAAATGTGAAATTGAAGAAATAGGCAATGAGATAAGCTACGATAATAGTAGATACGACATCAACAATGGCGATGTTGAAAATGCGATAACTATGGAGACCAGTGTTTGGTTTGCCGAAAATGTCTTTATATTTGCAAAGAGAGGACATGTGATGATTAGTTTTTTAATATTTAATGAGAAATAAATGTGTAAAAAGAATTTACTTTCGTAAATTTTGGAAGAAAAAAAAAGGGATTAAAGAGAGAATTAAAAAGATGAGTGAATTTTATGATCAATTAATAATTTTAAATAATTTTGAAATCCAAAGTAAGAAAGATACGGATTTTGAATGTAAAAAATGGCATGAAGAATTAAGAAGAATTCCTAATTATTTAGCTTTTGATACTAAATATACTGAAAATAAGACAGTTATATATGGATATAGAACGAATAATGTATATTTGTTTCCAATGGATTGTTATATGAATATTTCAACAGTAATAATTTCGAAGAATATGAATAAATTTGTGGATTTGGTATTTGAAAAATTGGTGTTGTATCAATTGAATAAAATGAAAAACTCAACATATGATTGGACAGTGATGAATGAAATATCTTATAAAATGAATATTTATTTACCAATAGACCATGAAGAGAATATTAAATTGGTAGGAAGTAATTATTTAAAGAAATATGATGAGAAAGTAAGGAAGACGGTATTAGGTAGAAATTTGATTGATGATTATTATAGATATGAATTTGTATTTAGAGTTAATCAGAATTGGGAAATAGTATTACCAATGGAAAATGCAAATCAAAATAATGTTTCAAGTGTTTCAGATGTTTCAGGTGTTTTAGGTGTTTGTGTTAGTATTATGAATGATTAAGGTATATATGCGTTTAATTTTTATTGTCAAAAATTAGATAAAAGATAAAGAGAAAAAGAGAAAACATGGAAAAATTAATATTGAATCAATACAAGAAATTCAATAAAGAGATTAATTTATCTTTTGTTGATGAATTAATTTCTTCACATATTTTTGTTTTTGATGAAGTTAATGATAATTATTTATTAAATAAAGATATTTATGTTGGTGATATTGAAAAGATTGAATGGAGAGAAGATAATAATGGTAATAAAATTCCATATGTAGATGGAAAGAGGATAAAGGGGATAAGATGTTTAGATGATTCATTAAATGGGTTAATTGGGGCTTAATTTTGTAATTGTTTTTGTTGTATTTTTATAATATTTATTGGATATTATAAAAAGTAAATTGTAAATGGGATAGAATATTTAATTATCGAGGTCTTTGAAATAGTTGAAGTAGTCACGCATGTTTTTGGGTAACCATTTAATGTTATTGAAAGAAGTTTTGAGAAGGAAACTATTACCATCCATATGTGAAAAGGGGATAACAAGTTCATTAGTAGATTGTTTATAGATAACAGAGAGAGTAAATTCGATGAATAGGTTATTGAAGAAGAATGGTTCAGATATTTTGAGGAGATTGAAATCTTCATCCCATAGAGTGAAACGATGAATGTATTTTCTTGTTTCACAGAAGAGGACTTCATGAGTTAGAATAAGATATTGTTGTTTATCAGCGAGCCAGATGGGTGGAGCAGAACCTCTTAATTCGGATAAATTTATATTAGGATTTGATTTGTTCATAATTTCGGTACATTCACCAGTTTGAGGATTAACTTCGAGGAGAATGAAAGGTTCATATGAATAGACAAAACAGAATTTGTCTTTATAATTGAATGGTACCCAATTCTTTTGTATTCTATCTTCTTGATATTTTAGAGAAACAATACGGTCAATTTCACAACTATCTTTATTCATATGAGCAAGAACCATAGAAGCTTTAGCATCACGTCCATATTCAAATGAAGTGTATGATTGATAAATTTCATCATTAAAAATGAAATGACGACCATCTTCAAGTCCTTGAATTGTATAATATTCTCTTTGATAGTCATATGTCACATTAGGGGAAATAGTAATTTTCTTTTGAGTGAGGATATTGTTATTATCAAGAGTGACCCAATAGTTTTCAGTGTGGATATAGTTCATGTGAGGGGGATAAAGATATTGTCCTTTGTCATTAATACTGTAGTTAACAGTACGGAGGATACCATGATAAAGGTTATTGGAATCATTTGAATTAGGAATAAGGGAAAAAGAAGCAGAAGAAGGATTGTAATATTGAGAAATAGAGACATTGTTGAGACGTTCGATGGAAGAAGAGATTAATCGGGGCATGTAGAAGACAGTGTTTCTTCGAACACAATCAGTGAGATAACCGGGTAATTCTGATTTTCTATCAAAAAGAAGATATTGAGTGGCCATGAGACCTTCCTGTTTTTTATTAATGTAATAAGCAATGATGGAGAATTCATAATAAGGTTTAAACCCATATACATTGTAATCAATAAAAAGGACATCATCTTTTGGATATTTAATTTTGAACATTTTTTCCATATAAATCATACAAGTGTGATAATCTCTTTGGTCTTTATAATATTCAATTATTTTCATAATACCTTCACCACGAACACCACCTGAAGCTTCAAAAGATTTCATATAATGGAAAAGGGCTTTATCCCACATTTTAAGTGAATCTTTATAAATATTTCCAATAGTGAGATGTGAATGATAGAGTTCTTCACGCCATCCACCTAAATCAATTCTTTTTTGATAGAACTCAATAGCTTTATGATACTGACCTACACAATGATAACTTTGAGCGAGATAAAAATGATATCTTTCACTCTTGGGTTCATCAATAAGACCACCTTCGAGAAGACGGATATCTCTTTCAAATTTATCAGCTTTAGCACCTCCATCACCAATATCATCAATATATATTGATTCGAGTTTAGCATTAAAGAAACCATGGGGGATATCATAATATTCGTGAGTGACACCTCTACAAGTTATATCGATATCGGAACGACAAAGACGAGTATTATAGTATTTCATGTTGAGGTTTTGTTGTATAATTTGGACGGCTTGGAGGGGGATAAGGGAATATTTGGTAAATTGAGGGGTAATTACAATTTTCATGTCAGCATCGATGAAAAGGAGATAAACTTCTCTTAAATTTTCAGAGATTTCATTAAGGAATTTTTTGGCGTTATGGATACTGTTGGTTCTGTTGTAACCGAAATTACGCCAGGGTTCTTCATAAACTTTTCCTTTAATATTGTTTGATTGAAGGAATTCTTCAATGAGTTCTTTAGTATTATCATTAGAACCAGTATCAGTTATAACAACATAATCAATAATTGAAAGAACGGAAGAAAGACAACGTTGGATGATCCGGGATTCATTTTTAACAATCATGTTAAGACAAATACGGGGAACAAAAGGAATGGCTTGAAAAGAATTGGATGCAGATTCTGACATTTTATATTTTTCTTTAGATGGAAAGGATTATATTTGTAATAAAGTTAAAAAAAGAAATAAATAGACGAAATCTGTTTTTTTTTATATTTATATTTTTATTTCATTCACACCAAGTATAAAAATAGAAAATAGAAAAGTATAAAAAAAATAATAATGGAAAAATGAAGGAGGTCACAATTAGATTAGAATTAATTTATGGATATTTAAATATCTAAGAGAAAAAAAAATATGTTAGTTGTTTAAAATTTTTATATTATATTATATTATAAAGAATGTCAAAGTGTAAACACTCAACATCAAGTAATTGTTGTCATTGTCAAGATGATTATTTTTGTCCTCCTGACAGTAGGTGTAATAACTGTTATCAAAAAACAAGAAGGTATTGTCCTCCTCCTTGTCCTGTTCCAGGACCACCAGGACCAGTTGGTCCAAGGGGTCCTCAAGGTTTAACTGGTTCTCAAGGTTCTACTGGTGCTTCAGGTCCACAAGGTTCAACTGGAGCTTCAGGTCCCCAAGGAGAATCTGGTCCTCAAGGTGAATTAGGTCCTCAAGGGGAATCAGGTCCTCAAGGTGAATTAGGTCCTCAAGGTGAATTAGGTCCTCAAGGTGAATTAGGTCCTCAAGGAGAATTAGGTCCTCAAGGTGAATTAGGTCCTCAAGGAAGTATAGGTCCTCAAGGAGATTCGGGTCCTCAAGGAAGTATTGGTCCTCAAGGAAGTATAGGTCCTCAAGGTAGTCAAGGAAGTCAAGGACCACAAGGTGTTATAGGTCCTCAAGGTACTATTGGTCCTCAAGGTAGTGCTGGTTCATCAGGTCCACAAGGTGATGTTGGTCCTCAGGGAGCAACAGGGGAAGAAGGTCCTCAAGGTCTTCAAGGTCCTCAAGGAAATCAAGGTCCTGATGGATTCCAAGGTCCACAAGGTTTATTAGGTCCTCAAGGTTCACAAGGTATTGCTGGTCCTCAAGGTGATATTGGTCCACAAGGTGTAGCTGGTCCTCAAGGTGATATTGGTCCCCAAGGAGCTCAAGGAACTGTAGGTCCTCAAGGTAGTTTAGGTCCACAAGGTGATTCTGGTCCTCAAGGTTCAGCTGGTGTTCAAGGTCCTCAAGGTGTTGAAGGTCCTCAAGGTGATCAAGGAGCTCAAGGTCCAGTAGGTCCTGCTGGCCCAACTGGTTTCCAAGGTAGTCCAGGTCCTCAAGGTAGTATTGGTCCTCAAGGAGATGTAGGTCCCCAAGGTGTTTTAGGTCCTCAAGGAGCTCAAGGCATTATAGGTCCTCAAGGTGATATTGGTCCTCAAGGAGCTCAAGGTATTATAGGTCCTCAAGGTGTTGTTGGTCCACAAGGTACTACAGGTCCTCAAGGTGATCAAGGTCTTATTGGTCCTCAAGGTGTTAGTGGACCTCAAGGTGATTTAGGTCCTCAAGGTATAGCTGGTCCTCAAGGTCCAGTAGGTCCAGCTGGTGCTACAGGTGCTCAAGGTAGTCCAGGTCCTCAAGGTAGTCAAGGTCCTCAAGGTTTAGCTGGAGACCAAGGTCCTCAAGGTGTTCAAGGTCCTCAAGGTTCTATAGGTCCTCAAGGTAGTTTAGGTCCTCAAGGAAGTATAGGTCCTCAGGGTTTACAAGGAAGTCAAGGTCCTCAAGGTGATGTTGGTCCACAAGGTGCTTTAGGTCCTCAAGGTGTCCAAGGTGTCCAAGGTATAGCTGGTCCTCAAGGTGCTTTAGGTCCTCAAGGAGACCAAGGTGCTCAAGGTGCTTTAGGTCCTCAAGGTTTTATTGGTCCTCAAGGTTTAATTGGTGCTGATGGTCCTCAAGGTGAAACAGGTCCACAAGGTGCTGTAGGTGTTCAAGGTCCTCAAGGTTTAGTTGGTCCTCAAGGAGCTATTGGTGTACAAGGTCCTCAAGGTGATGTTGGTCCTCAAGGTGCTTTAGGTCCCCAAGGTTCACAAGGTGTTATAGGTCCTCAAGGTTTACAAGGAAGTCAAGGTCCAGTTGGTCCTGCTGGTCCTACAGGTTTCCAAGGTTCAGTAGGTCCTCAAGGTGCTGATGGTAATCAAGGTCCTCAAGGTAATGCTGGTCCACAAGGTTCAACTGGTTCACAAGGACCTCAAGGTGATTCTGGTCCTCAAGGTGCTACAGGTTTCCAAGGTGAACCAGGTGCTAATTATGTAGCAGATGCTACTGGCTCTATTTTATATTATGATGGAACACAAGTCACAGGTAGTACAGGTTTCTATTATGACCCAACAGGTGATGGTGAATTAGTTATTACAGGTAAATTAACAGTATTAGGTCCTGTTGATCCAACATGGATGGCTTTAGTAGAACAAAATGCTCAACCTACTGGAATTACCGGAGCTGGTATTTTATGGGTAAGTACTGGACATCAATTATATTTAGATGACCAACTTGTAGGAGTTTCTGCTACAGGTCCAACTGGTGCTTCAGGTGATAGATTCCTTAGTGCTTCAGCACCTGCTACAATTACACCAACTATAGGTGGTTCTGTATCATTGACTATTGGAACTGGATTAGCTTATATTCCAGGAAATTCAGTTTTAGTTGTTGATTCAACTAATCCTGCTAATGAATTCCAAGGTGATGTTCAAACCTATAATTCTGGTTCAGGTGCTATTACTATCCATAATATCACAAGTGTTACTGGTTCTTTCGGTACTAACATTGTATATGATGTAAACTTAGACGGTATTGATGGTCCTACAGGTCCTCAAGGTCCACAAGGTGTTGCTGGTAGTGCTACTAATACTGGTGCTACAGGTCCTCAAGGTAGTCAAGGTGTTGCTGGTCCTACTGGTTCTCAAGGTCCTCAAGGTGTAGCTGGTCCAACAGGTGCTCAAGGTATTCAAGGTATTCAAGGTGACACTGGTCCTCAAGGAACTCAAGGTGTACAAGGTATTCAAGGAGCTACTGGTGCTACTGGTCCACAAGGTATTCAAGGTATTCAAGGTATTCAAGGTAATCAAGGTGTAGCTGGTCCTGAAGGTCCAACTGGTTTAGAAGGTCCTGCTGGTGCTCAAGGTGCTACAGGTCCTCAAGGTATCCAAGGTGCTACAGGTGAACAAGGTCCTACTGGTTCTCAAGGTATTCAAGGTATTCAAGGTGCTACAGGTGAACAAGGTCCAACTGGTGAACAAGGTATTCAAGGTCCAACAGGTGAACAGGGTATCCAAGGTCATACTGGTGCCCAAGGTGTTCAAGGTCTCCAAGGTATTCAAGGTATTCAAGGTCCTACAGGTGAACAAGGTCCTGCTGGTGCTCAAGGTGTTCAAGGTGTTGCTGGTCCTACTGGTTCACAAGGTATTCAAGGTGATACTGGTCCTCAAGGAGCTCAAGGTGCTACAGGTGCTCAAGGTATTCAAGGTGCTACAGGTGAACAAGGTCCTACTGGTTCTTCAGGTATTGATGGAACAACTGGTTCTACTGGTCCAACTGGTCAACAAGGTCCAGCTGGTGCTGATTCAACAGTAACTGGTCCTACAGGTGCTCAAGGTCAACAAGGTGCTACAGGTCCACAAGGTATTCAAGGTCAACAAGGTGATGCTGGTGTACAAGGTCCTACAGGTGAACAAGGTCCAGCTGGTCCAGTTGGTTCTCAAGGTCCTGCTGGTGCTACAGGTCCTCAAGGTCCTCAAGGTTTTACAGGTTCACAAGGTCTTCAAGGTGATACAGGAGCTCAAGGTATTCAAGGTGCTACAGGTGAACAAGGTCCTACTGGTTCACAAGGTCCTCAAGGTTTTACTGGTGAACAAGGTCCTACTGGTGCTGATTCAACTGTTCCTGGTCCTACAGGTTCACAAGGTCAACAAGGTGCTACAGGTCCTCAAGGTATCCAAGGTCAAATTGGTCCAGTAGGTCCAGAAGGTCCAACTGGTTTAGAAGGTCCTGCTGGTCATACTGGTGCTCAAGGTATCCAAGGTCCAACTGGTTCTCAAGGTCCTCAAGGTTTTACTGGTGAACAAGGTCCTCAAGGTTCAAATGGAACAGGAGAAACTGGTGCAACTGGTTCTCAAGGTCCTCAAGGTTTTACTGGTGAAGTTGGTCCTCAAGGTGTTCAAGGTATAGCTGGTCCTACAGGTCAACAAGGTCCTATTGGTCCTCAAGGTTTCCAAGGAAACCAAGGTCCTCAAGGTTTCACAGGTGAAATTGGTCCTACTGGAGACCAAGGTCCTATAGGTCCTCAAGGAAACCAAGGTCCTCAAGGTTTCACAGGCGAAATTGGTCCTACTGGTCAACAAGGTGCTGCTTCAACTGTAACTGGTCCAACTGGTTCACAAGGTATAGCTGGAGCAACTGGTGCTACAGGTCCTCAAGGATTTACTGGTGCTCCAGGTGCTTTAGTTACATCTTTGGCTAATAATAATGTTTTAGGTATTATTTGTGGAGGAACAGGTTCACTTCAATTACAAACAAGTGGAAATAATGTTTATATTGATGCTGGAACTTATATTTCAGTAAATAATGCTGGTTATTTCTATGTTGTTTCACAAGATTCAGCTTCTCCCTACACAATTACTGTTTTGAACAATATCTGTAATCCAGGAGATGCTGCCAAGAATATCTTTGCTGGTGCTGAAGTTGCTCTTGTTGGTCCTCGTGGTTCTACTGGTTTCACTGGTTCAACTGGTGCTACTGGGATAGGAGCTACTGGTCCTACTGGTGCTTCAGGTGATAGATATAATACCCAAACAACATCAACATCATTGAATCCTTATGCTGGAACTTTATCAGTTACTGTTGAATCAGGATTAGCTTATATTGCTGGAAACTCAGTTATTGTTGTTCAACAATCAAATTCAGCAAACTCATTTGAAGGTACTGTTCAAAGTTATATTGGAACTACTCTTACCATTCATAACATTACAAATATTCAAGGTTCATTTGGAGCTTCTGTAGTTTATAATGTCAATTTAGATGGTGTCGATGGTCCTCAAGGTTTCACTGGTGCTACAGGTGCTCAAGGTATTCAAGGTCCAACTGGTTTACAAGGTCCTCAAGGTTCTCAAGGACCTCAGGGTGTAGCTGGTCCTCAAGGTTTTACAGGTGAACAAGGTCCTCAAGGTTCTCAAGGACCTCAAGGTGTTGCTGGTCCTCAAGGTTTTACAGGTGAACAAGGTCCTCAAGGTGCTCAAGGTCCTCAAGGTGTAGCTGGTCCACAAGGTTTTACAGGTGAACAAGGTCCTCAAGGTTTCACTGGTGAAATTGGTCCTCAAGGTGTTTCTGGTCCACAAGGTTTTACAGGTGAACAAGGTCCTCAAGGTTTCACTGGTGAAATTGGTCCTCAAGGAGTTGCTGGTCCACAAGGGTTCACTGGTGAACAAGGTCCTCAAGGTTTCACAGGTGAAAATGGTCCTCAAGGATTTACTGGTGAAGCTGGTCCTCAAGGATTTACTGGTGAAGTTGGTCCTCAAGGTTTTACTGGTGAACAAGGTCCTACAGGTGTTGCTGGTTTAGATGGAGCTGTTTCATTACGCTATGTTTTACAATCAACTTCTGGAGGTAATGTATCAGGAGCTACTTATTTCACATCATGTTGTAATGTTAACTTAGTATTTACAAATACTTTTGTATTTGCTTACAATTCATTGAGTGGTGTAGCTTCTGAAGGATTTATGGATACTATGGGTAATGCTATTAATAGTGGTCTTGGTGCTTATTTACAAATTACCCAAGTTAATAATAGTGGTGTTTCAGCTTTATATCCTGCTACATCTATTACTTATTCAGATCCTGGAAATGGTGGTCAATACACAATGTCATTAGGTACAGCTATCTATGGAAATTCAACATGGTCATTGGGTGAAACTTATATGATTTCATTCAGTTTACAAGGTCCTCAAGGATTTACTGGTGAAATTGGTCCTACTGGAGAAACTGGTCCTCAAGGAGATACTGGTGCTACTGGTGACATTGGTCCTACAGGTGAACAAGGTCAAACTGGTCCAACTGGTGAACAAGGTCCTCAAGGTTTCACTGGTGCTGATTCTACTATAACTGGTCCTACCGGTGAAACTGGTTCTACTGGTGCTACAGGTCCTCAAGGTGTTCCAGGTTTTGCTGATAATACAGGTGCTACAGGTCCTACGGGTGAACAAGGTCCTCAAGGTTTTACTGGTGATGCTTCTACAATTACTGGTCCAACTGGTGAACAAGGTCAAACTGGTGCTACAGGTCCTCAAGGTTTAACAGGTGCTCCTGGTGCAGTTATTACAGCTGTTTTATCAACAACTCCTCCAGGAGGTGTTTCAATTAATTGTGGTGGTTTCAGTGTTCCAGGACAAATTACGATTTCAGGTGTAAATAGAACTTATTTCACACCTGGAACATATTTTATGACTGACAATACTTTTGGAAATGAAAACAATTATTGGTTAATTACTGGTGTCACTTCAACAACTCCTTGGCAAGTAATTGTTCAAAATAATTATTGTTCAACTGGTGTTCCTAAAAATATAGCTGATTTTACATCAATTACTCTTGTTGGTATTCCTGGTACAACTGGTTATACTGGTATGACAGGTCCTACTGGTATGACTGGCTCTACTGGTCCTACAGGTATGACAGGTGCTACAGGTGCTACAGGTCCTCAAGGATTTACAGGTTTTACTGGTGCTACTGGTCCTACTGGTATGACTGGAGCTACAGGTGCTACTGGTCCTCAAGGATTTACAGGAGCTACAGGTGCTACAGGTGCTACTGGTATGACTGGTGCTACAGGTGCTACTGGTCCTACTGGTATGACTGGTGCTACAGGTGCTACAGGTCCTACTGGTATGACAGGTGCTACAGGTCCTCAAGGTCCTCAAGGATTCACTGGTTTCACTGGTGCTACAGGTCCTACTGGAATGACTGGTCCTACTGGAATGACAGGTGCTACAGGTATGACTGGAGCTACTGGTCCAACAGGTGCTACAGGTGCTACAGGTTCTACAGGTGCTCCTGGTCCAATTATTACGACAGAATATACAAGAACAACAACACAAACTATTTTACCGGGACAATCTGGTGATGTTAATTTGTCAACTTTAAATCCTAATGATGCTTATATTGATACTGGATGTTTCATAACACTCCAAACTTTAAGCTCTGGTTCAAATGTATCAGCTTATTTCTATGTGTCATCAAAACAAGCTGTTGCTCCTTTCCAAATTACCATTCAAAATGTTGGTGAAAACTCATACACTACTAATACTACTGGTTTCATTACTCTTGTTGGTCCTCGTGGTTTCACTGGTGTGACTGGAGCTACTGGTGCCCCTTCAACAGTAACTGGTCCAACTGGTATGACTGGAGCTACTGGTGCTACAGGTGCTACAGGTCCTCAAGGTCCTCAAGGATTTACTGGTTTCACTGGAGCTACTGGTATGACAGGTGCTACAGGTCCTCAAGGTCCTCAAGGTTTCACTGGTTTCACTGGTGCTACAGGTGCTACTGGTATGACTGGTGCTACAGGTGCTACTGGTCCTCAAGGATTTACTGGTATGACTGGTGATACAGGTGCTACTGGTCCTCAAGGATTTACTGGTTTTACTGGTGCTACAGGTCCTCAAGGTGTTACAGGAGCAACTGGTATGACTGGTGCTACAGGTCCACAAGGTCTTCAAGGATTTACTGGTGATACAGGTGCTACTGGTGCTACAGGTGCTACAGGTATGACTGGAGCTACTGGTCCTACTGGTCCAACTGGAACTACAGGTTCAACTGGTCCTACAGGTGCTCCATCAATTATTACTGGTCCAACTGGTTCAACTGGTGCTACTGGTGCTACTGGTGCTGCTTCAACTGTCACCGGTCCTACTGGTTCAACAGGTCCTCAAGGTTTTACTGGTGCTACAGGTGCTACTGGTGCTGATTCAACTGTTACTGGTCCAACAGGGTCAACTGGTCCTCAAGGTCCTCAAGGTTTTACTGGTTTCACTGGTGCTACTGGTTCAACTGGTATGACCGGTTCAACTGGTCCTCAAGGTCCTCAAGGATTCACTGGCTTCACAGGAGCTACAGGTCCCCAAGGTCCTCAAGGTTTCACTGGCTTTACAGGTCCTCAAGGTCCTCAAGGTTTCACTGGTTTCACTGGTGCTACTGGTCCTACTGGTATGACTGGTGCTACAGGTCCTACTGGTCCTCAAGGTTTCACTGGTTTCACTGGTGCTACTGGTCCTACAGGTATGACTGGAGCTACAGGACCAACAGGTCCTCAAGGTGATTCTGGTTCACCTGGTCCTCTTGTTGCTGCTTTAATTAGTGGGGGTGCTACTGGAACACTTGCTCCAGGTCAAACAGGTTCAATAAACTTATTTGGAACAAATGTATCATTCATCACTGCTAATACTTATATTTTACCAGCTGATAATACATTACCAAATAGTGATCAAGGTTATCTCTTTGTTGTAAGTTATACTGGATTAAGTCCATCAACAGCTTCAATTATTGTACAAAATGTTTCTGATAATAGTGTTACAACATTCCCAGGACAAAATATTGGTCTTGTTGGTCCTCGTGGTATGACTGGTTTCACAGGATGGACTGGTCCTACTGGCTTAGGTGATACAGGTCCTCAAGGTCTACCTGGTGATAAATATAGTACTTCAGGTTTCTCTGCTACAACATTTGTTGTAGGAAATACTATTGTATTTACTGGAGTTGCTAGTAATTTAGCTTATATTCCTGGAAACAGTGTTGTTGGTGTTAATCTTGGTAATGATAGATTCGAAGGTACAGTTATTAACTATAATGCTGGAGCTGGAAGTCTTACAATCAATATTGTAAATTCATCACTTGCTACCATGCCAAGTGGAACTTATGCTATCAACTTAGATGGTATTGATGGTCCTACTGGTGCTACTGGTCCTCAAGGTTTCACTGGTGCTGCTTCTACTGTAACTGGTCCTACTGGTATGACTGGTGCTACAGGTCCTCAAGGTCCTCAAGGATTTACTGGTTTCACTGGTCCTCAAGGTGATACTGGTATGACTGGTGCTACAGGTCCTCAAGGTCCTC
>JACCEC012272181.1_pt1 | contig 20540 bp, 20 predicted proteins | sample 7450121 | NCBI WGS metagenome assembly JACCEC01 (sample SAMN15323455, study PRJNA562643) | freshwater metagenome | isolation source: river surface water | place: USA:Blue River Watershed | collected 2017-08-18 | reverse complement strand
GATGGTTGATTGTGAAACTATGACAGAACCGGAACCGGAACCAAATAATTCTCAAATAAAATTAGTAAATCTTGACAATCTTATACCCCACAATACACGCACTACGATATTGCGGTCATATGACAGGTATGCCGAATACAGAGAACCGCGGTATAGTAACAGGTATTATCAATATGATGTAACCTCAGACAGACAAATAACCCGCAGCCGTAGTCGTAGCCCTAGCCCTAGCCCTAGCCCTAGCCCTAACCGCAGTCGTAGCCGCAGCCGCAGTCGTACCCCTAATCGTTTGTACACGCATTATCGTAGTAGATTATAAGTATCTGGTATAATGTATTCAATGTTTGTATTCAATAAAAACATTTTTATTTGTTATTGAATTATGTTATGAATATCTGATGATTTATCTGATGAATTATCTGTTGAATTATGTGATGAATTATCTGATGAAATATGTGATGAATTATTGCGTTCGTGTTTACATTCCAAATTGGCTAAAATCCGCCATAACCGGTCTAGGCATGGAGCCGTCATCCGGCTTGTTGTAATTGGGAACCTTTTTACACTCAAAATCCGCTTGGGGGCATCTGGCGCAAGCGGGGCACGGCGGGCATTTATCAGACGCAGGGGTTTCTTCGGTTGTTTCATCCTTGGATTTTTTTTCACCATTGTCATTCCCGCTGCTGCCGCCGCCAAAAGACTGATTTCCGAACCCGGCAGGCGACGTTGGCGGAACAATCTGGGATTTGAGAATGTATAAATCTTCTTGGCCGTCTGGAATGGCGGACTTTGGAACGCCGATTTGAGAGCCGCCGTTCAAAGTGGGGTCTGTCCTGGAACTGGTTGCCCAATTTCCGCCGGATGAACGAGAATCCCGGGTGTCCATGGGTTGAAGTTGCGGCGGAAGAGGAGGGGCAGTCATACCTTCCTTTCCGACAACAAACTTACCTAAATAAGATGACAAAATAAGGGCCAATACTATGATAATAAATAAATGAACTTTTGTTAGTTTCATTGTTGTATTTTTTATGGTTGAGTATGTGTTATATTATGATAATAAAAAATTGATTACAGATTAAATAAAATATCTATTTTTACTGTGTGCGTGGTATATTATGACCAAAATTAGATTTGTAAAAAAGGCAAAACCGGCGGCAACGGCAGTTTCAGAAGACGACGCGGTCATATCGGTGGACAAAGTCATATCCGTGGACAATGTCATATCGGTGGACAAAGTCATATCCGTGGACAAGACTATACCCAAAAAACAAAGTAAAGAAGAGAAAAAACAATTGGCCGAGTTGCGGAAAAAAGAAAAAGAACAACTAAAACAGCAAAAAGCCCTAGAAAAAGCCCAGCAAAAAGCCATAGAAAAAGAAAGGAAATTGGCCGAAAAAAAAGAATCACAGCTGCACACCACTTACCTAAACGACGAGAGTATTCGGTCAAAATACGAAGTCGGCGTGGATGAAGCCGGTCGCGGGCCGTTGTTTGGTCGTGTATATGCCGCCGCCGTGGTTTTACCCAAAGCCGTTTCCGATGCTACATTTGATTTTTCGTTAATGAAAGACAGTAAAAAGTTCCACTCGGAAAAGAAAATCAAAGAAGCGGCGGAGTATATTAAACAAAACGCGGTTGCGTGGTCGGTTTGTTATGAAGAAGCCGGCGTCATTGATAAAATAAACATACGACAAGCCACATTGAAATGTATGCAAACCGCAATTAAAAATGTGATATCATATCTCGGCGCCCAAATATCAAACCCCGTAAATCGTGAAGAATTGCTGTTGATGATTGATGGCAACGACTTTATTCCAATGACGCAGTTTGACAAGCATAACCAATGTTTGAGGCATTTACACCACGTCTGTGTGGAAGGCGGCGACAACACGTATGCGAATATTGCGGCGGCGTCTATTTTGGCAAAAGTGGAACGCGACGCATATATTGATGGGCTTTGCGACAAATACCCGGAATTGGATGAGTTTTACGGAATTCGGGGAAATAAAGGATACGGCGCTAAAAAGCATTTAGATGGAATTCGGCAACACGGTATCACCCAATGGCACCGCAAGTCTTACGGTATATGTAAAGGATTTAATGATGATGGCAGTAGCAGTAGTAGCATTCGCAGTAGCACTTGAAGCACTAAAATTTAAAAAAATAAAATAAAAAACCCAGCATATAGTATAGCGTTAGGTTTGAATTGATAAAAAGACAAAAAATGGTTCATATTTGTTATTTGAGTTGTGTCGCCGCCATTGTGCTGGTGATTGCGATGGTGTACACCAATGTTATGGCGCCACGAAATCAGATGTCCGGGCTTTCCCCCGAAAAGAAGGCGCTCTACGACCGCATCACAAAGGAACGACTTTCTATTTTTTACAAAGGAATGGGCATTGGGTTCATTTTGTCGCTGGCGATTGTGTTGTGGAACAACACGCGTAAATCGGGTGCGGCATTTAGAAAGGGCACGGTGCTAACCACCGTAGTGGGGGTAACGCTTTTATCCAGTTATTTTTATTACACGCTGTCACCTAAGAGCGACTATTTATTGCGGCATATGGAAACCCCGGCGGAGAGAGAAGAATGGTTGAAAATGTATTCCACAATGAAACGCAATTACCACATTGGATTGTTGCTCGGAATTGTTGCGGTTGCGTTGTTTTCTAATTCCATTTGTGGTGCGTGCTAGAAAGCCACAACAAGACACTACACGACAAGACAAGACAAAAAATTGATTTTTCGGATTTCGTTATAATACATAATACAATAGAGATATCATAATAGATATAACTCGCCATATAGTACTATCAATTAATCAATCACAACAAGTATGAAAATTATTGTTATTGACACCGAAACCACCGGGCTTCCTGAAAGAGATGCGTCTATTTACGACGTTGCCAAGTGGCCCCACATTATCCAAATTAGTTGGGCAATTTACGACGACAATGAAGAAAAGGTAATTAAGGAATATAATGCCATCATTTCACTGGGAACAAACATTCCTATCCCGGATGAATCCATCGCAATCCACGGCATAACCCGTGAAATGTCATTGAGTCAAGGCATTCATATTTCAGCGGCGCTGTTTGATTTGAAAATGGATATGTCTCAATGCGAACGAGTAGTTGCGCATAATTTATCATTTGATAAACGCATGATTATGGTGGAAAGCAAGCGAAACCGCGTATATTTGGACTTTTGTAAGAACGAGTATTGCACGATGAAAAACAGCGTGGAGTTATGCAAATTGGAAAAAAAGACACACGCGTTGCCGGAAGCAAATACCAATATGGCTCCCGATGCCACCGCCGCAAGGTCGCAATACAAACTACCAAAGTTGGCAGAATTATATGCGTTTCTTTACCCCGATGAACCGATTCCTGACAATTTACACGATTCAAAAGTGGATGTTGAAATTTGTTTGCGTTGTTATATTGCGTTGATGGAATTGAAGAAAAAAGTGGATTAAAATGTGTAAAAATATACTTATAAATATAAGTAATAAGCGTATGACTAATACCGAACCTGATACTAATACCGAACCTGATACTAATACTACTACTGATACCGACCGCCCTTTTTATGTGTATTTACTGGAATCGTCCATTTCAAAAACAACATATGTTGGCGCGACTGTGAATTTAGAACGCCGGCTTCGCCAACACAATAAAGAATTGGTGGGTGGGGCACACGCAACCGGTTCAAAGGTAGCCAAAGGCGAAACGTGGTCGCTGGTGTGTTATATAACCGGGTTTCCAAATTGGGTTTCCGCATTACAATTTGAATGGCGGTTTAAACAACTCAGTCGTAAATTACCGCGAAATATGCCGCCGGTTGAACGCCGCCAAATCGCATTAAAACAATTACTGGAACTAGACCGGGCGACTTCAAAAGCAATCCCTTATTCAGAATGGAAAACGCCGCCTCAAATAGGGGGAGGGGTCCCCCTTACCCCCTCGTTGTAAAGATAGGGGGAGGGATAAATTTTTTTTGTATAATAGCATATTTTTTGCTATTCTACAAAAAGACAAATAAAAAGTTGTATCACTCTATCCCTCTACAATGAGGGGGTTAGGGGGACCCTCCCCCTATCTTTATAACGAGGGGGTTAGGGGGACCCCTCCCCCTATCTCTACAATGAGGGGGTTAGGGGGACCCCTCCCCCTATCTCTACAATGAGGGGGTTAGGGGGACCCCTCCCCCTAAGCGGAACAACTCAAACACGGTTCTTCATGATTTTGTTGTTTTTGTTGTTCGGGTTCTATGGTAAATTGCTGTGCTTGGTGTTTACCCTTTCGTCTTAAATAATATATACCAGTTTTCAGTCCCTTTTTCCAAGAATAAAAGTGCATGGAAGTCAAGGTATTATAATTCGGGTCTTCTACCCACAAATTCATGCTCTGGCTTTGACAAATATACGCCCCACGGTCCGCCGCCATATCTATCACGTGTTTCATCGGTATTTCCCACACCGTTTTGTATTTGTTTTTAATGTGGGCATTAATGTTATCCACATACTGCACGCTGCCCTTATTTGCGATAATGTTATTTTTCACTTGTTCATTCCAAACCCCCGCATCTATTAATTCGCGCATCAAATATTTGTTTACCATAATAAACTCGCCGGCCATCGTTCTGCGGGTATAAATATTACTGGAAATCGGTTCAAAACATTCATTGTTTCCAAGAATCTGCGAGGTGCTTGCGGTTGGCATCGGCGCCAGAAGAAGCGAATTGCGAATACCGTATTTCATAATCCGGGCCTTCAAATCATCCCAGTCATATCGCCCGGATGACGGCTTCACGCCCCACATATCAAATTGTAGAACACCGTTTGACGCCGGCGACCCGATGAATGAACTGTATGCGCCAATGTAAGTTCCATACAATTTCACTTTTTCGTCGGCGGTAAATAGGGTGGGGTCGTTTGCGGCGTCGGTATAGCGCTTATACGCCAGTTCGTGAGACGCCTCCAAGGCGGCGTGATAAATCGTTTCAAATATCAAGACATTTATTTCTTTGGCGGCGTCGCTATAAAACGCGACATCCATCATCATAAACACGTCCGACAATCCTTGAACGCCGATTCCAATGGGGCGATGCCGCTTGTTGCTGAGTTCCGTCTTTTTGGTGGGATAGTAATTCACGTCAATCACCCGGTTCAAATTGTCGGTCAGCACCTTGGTCATCGCGTGGAGTTTGTCGTAGTTAAACACCTTGGTTTCCGGGTCTACAAATTTGTTTAATGCGATGCTGGCTAGGTTGCACACCGCGGTTTCGTGTTCGTCGGAATATTCAATGATTTCCGTGCATTGTCCGGTTAATATGCCGTTAAACACCCCCATATTGCGCCGAGGCTCGGTGAAACAATATGTGTCCGATATACGGCCGGTTTGTAACACGGCTTCTATGCGAACCGGCGGGGCTTCAAAATCAGTATCAAAATACGACGACAACCATTCATCCAAAAACCCGGTTGCGCCCATCCAATGCAAATTGCGTAAGTCATTCCAATAAATCGTAATAGTGGAAACCCCGCCTTTTTCCACGGCATAATGCGGATTCACGCCGCAGGTTTGTAGCAGAAATTTCACTTGATATGCGCGCAGCATGTTGTTGTCGTATATGACGATGCTGGTTCCCCGATTTATACGCGTGCCGCTTGCTTCCTTGGTGTGATAATGCGAAAACCACGCCAACTTAGTGGCCAGTGACGACGACACCAATTCGTGCGTAACATATTCGGAATGGACCAATTCATTTTGATGGATTTTATAGTCGGCATAAGCAGTTGTTGATGTTGATGAGGTTGTTGTTGATGTTGCTGATGCTGATGATGCTGATGACTCATTGTAATCAATCACCGGAAATATGGCGTCTATCAATACATCGCCGCATTCCAAATCCGCGGCTTGTTTCATAATGGTTTCTTTGGTGTCTGGATGCACCACATAAAATTTATGATACGGGGTGCAGTCCAGCGACCCCCCGTCACTTGTTTTTACGGTGATTAATTCCTGGTCTTCGCCGGTTTTACGCACCGTGGTGGGGGCAAATTCTTCGCCATTCCACACCATTATATCCGGCTTGTTTTCAAGCGTTTGTATTTCCAAATAGCCTTGGTCCGTCAAAATGTGCGTCTCCGGGGCCACGCACAAATTAGAACTCTTAATGGTTCCCAGATTTTTCTGGTTTGATTTGGCGTTGGCGGCATCTTTAAATAGCAAATATGGCGTGCCCGTTTCCATTTGGCTATCCAAAATACGCAGCCACAAATCGCGGGCTTTTACTTTACGGCGATACCGCCCTTCCGCTTCGTATTGCGCATAGAGCGCATTGAATTGTGCGCCATACACGTCTTGCAGCCCCTTGCATTCATCCGGGCAAAATAAACACCACTCCTCGTTATTCGGCGACTTTACCTTTTCCATAAACAAGTCGGGGATCCACAGCGCGTAAAACAAGTCTCGGCCTTTGGTTTCTTCGTCTCCGTGATTTTTCTTCATTTCCAGGAAGTCTTCAATGTCGGAATGCCACGGTTCCAAGTAAATCGCAAAACTACCGTTGCGCCGGCCGCCTTGGTCTATATACCGCGCCGTGTTATTGAACACCCGCAACATTGGAACCAAGCCGTTTGACAAGCCGTTTGTTCCGCGGATGAGGCTCCCGGTGCCCCGAATATTATGGACGTGGAGCCCAATGCCACCCGCGTGTTTAGATATTTTGGCGCAGTCTTTCAAGGTGTCAAATATACCGTCAATGCTGTCGTTTTCCATTGCGATTAAATAGCACGAACTGAGTTGCGGTTTCGGGGTTCCGGCATTAAACAGCGTCGGGGTTGCGTGCGTGAAATACTTCTCCGACATTGCGTCGTACGTCTGTTTTACCAATGACAGCACGTCGTCGGTTTCATTGCGACCGGCGTGGATGCCAATGGCAACCCGCAACCACATATGCTGCGGGCGTTCAATGACACGGCCATCCACCCGCATCAAATACGACTTTTCCAGCGTCTTAAACCCGAAGTAATCAATGTTGTAATCTCGTTTATGGACGATGAATGCCTCCAAATGCTCGTGGTATGTGGAAATAAACCCCCAGGTTTGGGCGGATATAAGAGGGACATTGACGTCGTGCTTGTCGCGGAAGTTGTAAAGGCGGGTCATAACCGACACAAAAGAGGGCTGTGTGTTTTTATGGTGGTTGGATATAATGACATAACTTGCTAAAATGCCGTAGTCGGGGTGTTGGACCGCCATGGCGGCGCATTGTTCGGCAGTCAATTCGTCAATTTTGGTCGTGGGAATACCGTCATACAACTGGTCTATCACCTTGATAGCAAGGCCCGCGTAATTAATGGATTGAATACCGGCGGTGGTTCCAAGGTGCTTGATTCGGGACAAAATTTTATCAAATGATACCGGTTGTTTGCTGCCATCTCTCTTTAATACGTGCATTTCGTGTGTCGTTGTCATCCTTTTTTATTTGGTGTGTGGCGTTATTATGGATGGATGGATGGTTGTATATTGTATTATTATTTGATATATTTTTTATGCCGTTTTATCTCTCTATAATACATATTATACAATCCTAGAATACTACAATCCTACAATCCTTATCCCAATAAAAATGAAGGTCTGCAATCGTGGTATGTTATGCCTGTTTTTAGGTTTATTGGCTATCCTACTTGTAGCCCAACTATTTCCTGGTTTGCGTGTTGAAGCATTTTCGCCGGGGTCATACCCCGACACAGTTGAAAACCCGCTGCTTTTTCCCGAGTATAAAAAGAAAAATGTGAATTACGGCGTGGTGTTTAGAGAGAATGATTCAGCCAATAATTCACGGTTGTATCCCGTTGCGTCAAATTCGGTTTCTCCGTTTCAGCAGGCAACCAACAATACAAATAAATGGGCTACACCAGATAACGGGTCGTGTGCGCCAGCCAGTTTCTGTGGCGCACTATATGAACCCAGTGAAGTTGCGAGTGACATAGAAAGCGCCCCCATTCCGTTTTCATCTCCGGCTAAACGGGTTGGTTTTTATGCGGCGGCGTCTTCGTAGTAGGCTTTTGTTGTGTTTGTTGTGATTGCTGCGTTTTGCTAATAAGGTCCATATTTAAATCCAACATTTCTATCGGCTTTGATAATGATGATAATGTTGGGGTGATTTTTGTTTTTTCGTTGGGTTGGTCTTGTCTCTCGGGTTCTTGTTCTTGTTGTTGTTCTTGTTCTTGTTGTCCAGGCGGTACAGGAGAGTGAGACGGCGTATGTGGTTGTATTACGGACTCTTGTATGGATTGTATGGATTGTATGGATTGCGACGGCGGTGAAGGAGATTCCGGTGCCTCGTATGAAGTCGTGTCCAACTTGATAACACAACCCCCGCGATTTGAGGAAATGGAGGTTGCCTTGCGCTTTGTTGGCGCACGATGTGCGTATTGGTCCGATTCCCGCTCTTTCACAATGATGTTCCATACATCCGACAACTTAGAAATGGCCGCATTAAACCACATCCGATTTCGCAACACCAGCACACAACTGTATTCATCTAACCGCCAATATATGTTTTTTACCCACTGTAAGCCGGCTTGGGTCGCCCGTTCAAATGCGGCTTCTTCCCATGCTTCAAACTCGGCTTTATTACACCCAATTGGCGCATATTCATACACCGGCGGTCCATTAAACCCGGATGACAGCACACTCGCAAACCAAAGCAAGACCCCTTTTTCCAACCCACGCGCGGTGTGCGTGAATGACTGGTCGCCGTCTTCCCAAAAGTCGTCTTCCGTATCATACTCCTTAAACCTTGTTTCCAAAAAATCACATTCATTCAAGTCGCACACCTCCATTTGTAGCTGCATTTGTATCCAATATTCTTCTTTTGGTATGCCCGTGATTTCGCGATTTACAATGTTTTTTATTTCAAGCATGCGGCCATACAGCGGGGATTCCGGGTCGTTATTTATGCCATCCGGCGAAGCCCCTAAAAACGGAAACGCCTGGTGTTGTATACATCCAAAGTCGGCAATGCGCGTTTTATTTCGCTTTTCATATATGGCCGCCGTGATGGGCTCGTATTTTTGTCCCCAATGAAGGGTGGAACTCGGATTCACATTCTTTTTTGTGGCGGCGGCAATCGGGTCAAACGGCTTACATTTTTCATATATCAAGCGATTCACGGCGGCTTGTGAGCCAAATGCGGCGGAGGCGGCGGAGGCGGTTATTAATTGGTGCCGGTATTCATACCACGCCTGAGTTCTTTGCTGGGGTTGCGGGAGATTTTGAAGATGCTGGATTTTGTTTGCGATTTTTTCTACATTGGGGGCTTTGCGTACAAACGTCGTTTCATAGGACCGCGGCGGTATGATTTCGGTGTATGTCCATTCTATTATGTCGTCCGCCATTTCTTCAAGATACAAGTCAAATGACTCCACATACGGGCGCGACGGCAATTCTGGGAGCACAATACAGTCAAATGTTGAGCACAAATGCCCGGCAATGAATTCACGGAGATATGTGTGAAAGTCCTCGTTTTTACACAACAGCGCGGAATGTTCCAACATTTCACGCACGGCTTGAAGGCTTTCTTCAATAATCTGCTCGCGGTCTTCCAGCGTGGGTAAATATAATTGCATTTCTTCGGTTTTGAGGAAGGACGCCGGCGACATAACAATCAACCGGTTCATATCTATATCTATATCCAGGGTGTCATCAGTTGATGCGGGCGATTCAATGTCTTTATCGGAATTATGCGGGGATTGGTAAGTGGGATAGCGGGTCCTTGATGGCATCGGACGCGGCGTTGTTTGTGTTTGTTTATCTTTATGGCACGACATTTGAAATTTTGAGAAGGGCAGAGGATAATTATTGAAATATTGATATAATATTTGTATGTTATTATATCAATTTTTTATGGTATGGTCTCGTACTCCTACATTCATATATACCCAATACGATTCATTGTAAACGCTACTAAGCCAACCACGACATCAATGAACAAGTAAATCCACGCGTTTGCGTGGCGCGAAATTGCGTGGTAAGCAAACAATCCATATAAAAAGGCGTGCACTGGACGTAAGTCGTTCCACCATATACGGCCGCCTAACACTTCGGGACCAGTTTGTCGTGACCCGGTAAAATATATATACAAAAACCCGGCTGAAATAACAAGCGCAATGTATCCTAGATATTGTAATAATTGTGGTTTCGCAATCTTCGCAATGTATGCTAATAGAAGACGCGTTCCAATACATCCAATTAGAAACAGTATGGTTCGTATTTGAATTGGCGACATTGCCGTTTTTGTGTTTTTTTTTGCGTATATTATAACCACAGAAATTTGTTTACGCAGTCGTGTGTTCCGTTTCATCCCCAGACGAAGATGTGGTGTGAGGCAATCCTGATTTAATCGCAAGTTTTGAAGTCGTGGTTGGCGCTAATGATTTCAGAGTGGATTGCCGTTTTTCACAACGTTTCAATGTGAATTTTCGGGTGGTTGGATTGAAGTTTAGGCACGGTATTTCGGTAATTTCGCCGATTGCTTTGTCATATATTACATCTTTTGTACGCATCAACTTTTTTTGGTCCAAATTGGTGAGTAAAAATGTTTGTAATGCTGCGCACTCTTTATCAGTTAGTTTCTCTTTTTCAGCGTATTTTGAAATGTAATTTCGGATTTTATAGACCTTGGCGGTTTTATCTAGTTTAGACCACGGCTCGGTTTTGTTGTGTGCCTTTTCCTTTTCTAATATGCTCTCCAAATTCGGGTTTGTTTGTGCGTCTTCTTTGATGATGTTAAAATTGCCAGTGTGAAGCATGCTTTTATACTTCATATTTTTTAATTCAATACATTCGTCGGACTTTTTAGAAGCGCGGGTTTTGGACGTTGTGCTTGCTTCTGTTGCTGTCGTGGTTGCTGTTGCGGTTGCTATATCAGTATTATTTTCATCTTTTTCTTTATTCTCATTATCGGCGTCTTTCTTTTTAAAAATGGGCATTTATTGCGTGTGCGGTTTATTCACACCAGTTTTATATATTATATATTACAATGGCTTAAAGTAGTTTTCATATACATATAGCACAAATACCATTATGAAAAAGATAGAAATACAAGGCAAACGAAACCAAGACCGTATGAAGGTGTTGCAGAACCCAGAAACTGTCATTGAACGAAAGGCCTCCAATAAATGGGGATTTACCGAAGACGCATATAGTTCCGAATTTCAATTCCAGATATTAACAAGAGAACAAACAGAACAAACACAACAAACAGAACACGACGATTTAAAACACCCAACCAAACAATTTTTAATTGGAGAGATTGAGAAGAAATTAAAAAGTTATAAAAACCAGGACATTGCCAATAAAATATATGACGAGAGATGGTTTGTATCATCTGATGATGTGGTTTTGTTAATAAAAACGTGCTTGTTGAAATGCCATTACTGTAAAAAACCGTGCACCATCATATATAAGGAGGCTTTTGCTCGTGAGCAATGGACGTTGGACCGCATAAACAATAACTTTGGACACAACCGTGACAATGTCGTTATTTCGTGTTTGGACTGTAATTTACAAAGGGGCGATATGGATAGCGAGAGATTTAGGATGGGGAAACAATTTCGGTTTGTAAAAAAAATGTAAAAAAAATTATAATATATCATATACATATACATATACATATACATATACGTAATCCGTAATCCGTAATCCGTAAAATGTCTATCTCATTTACCGGTACAATTGAAGGCCATTATGTATCAAATTTTGGTAATTTCACTGCTTCGCAATTACAAACATTTGAACAAGGCGGAATGGTTGAAACCGAATACGGAACCGTTCAAGAAATAAACGGACAATTCACCAAAAACGCAAATGGTCTGGGTGTTTCATTTACTGGAAATATTGAATTTAATGGAAGTTCATGCGAAATTGCGCCTTGTAAGGGCACATTTTCATAAAAAAGCAAATCAAACCAAATCAAACCAAATCAAAACAAAAGAGTGTATTAGTTTGTCAATAATTCGTCATTCGTCTTATCCACAAATACTAACTCAGAAACGCGATTGATTATTTTGCGTTGTCCGACATCGTCGTCCTGCAATTCGTGAAGAACGTTGTCTAATATTTTACTGTGGATTTCTTGTAAGCGGGGGTTTGTTTCCCATCCGGGATGGGCATCCATCCACACCTTTATGGAGGTGTATTCATTGTTGGCAATGTAAATCATACCTTTTCGGAATTGGGTTAAGCCCACGTCACGAGACCATTTATGATTGTCTTTTATATACAGGGTCTTGCGTTTTACGTCAGTGCAGTGAATGGGGCGCTTGTAGATGTCCATCTTATCAAGGCTGTTTACTATGATGTTTGATACACTTTTTACAAGTCCTTCGTTTTTGGCGCACATCAAATCTTCAATGGTTATGGGAACCGAACGCACATATTCCGAAAAATTCATGGCGTCTTTACACTGTTCGTAGAGGAAAAAATGGAGGTTGAAGTTATTGGTTACATTGATGTTGATGTTATTATTGTTATTCACGTTGTTGTTTATAATGAAGCATTTCTTACATGCCTCCATCATAAGGTCGCCAATGTTATTTGTTGATTCGTTTTCTTCTATGAGTTGATTGATATACTTGTATGCCTCAGATTTTGTTATTTTGGATTTACGACCTTGATATATTGGTTTTGATACATTGTCATCTTCTATGGCCGCGGTAGAAGTAATGGTAGTCGCATCAATGTCCGGAGGCGTGGTTGTTGCGGGTTTTGTGATTTTTTTGTTACGAGGTGTAACCATATTTTTTACATACTTTTTGACATCATCTATCAATACATACTTTGAATGTTTTCCAGATTGGGCGCATTTTATAAGGTCTGGGCATTTATGACGATGTTTGCATATACCAGATTGTGTTTTATATATTTTGCCACAAACACAAATGAATTGTTTTCTATTTTTATCATTTATAATCTCTCCAAGCAGTTCTAATTCTTCATTTGTTGTTATGGGAACGTTCGCTGGAAGCGGGGGTGGTATGGATGAATTATCGCACATAACATCAATTCAATTGTTTTGATTATAATTAATATATCACAACAAAATATTTTTAACTTATCTCTCTTTGAAACAAAAATAAATCAATGAAACTCAAAAAATATTCCCTTCAAAAATCCATAAAAAGCATCCCCCCAAAACCTACAAACAACATTTTCATAAAACAAGAAAAAACACACATTAAAACTCAAAAAAATATTCCCTTTGAAAATCCATAAAAAGTATCCCCCCAAAACCTACAAACAACATTTTCATAAAACAAGAAAAAACACACATTAAAACTCAAAAAAATATTCCCTTTGAATTTTGATTATACAACATGGATAAATATGGAACAATTGAAATAATACAAGTAAAAACATAAAATATAAATTATTATTTGTTATCATAAACAATCATAATATAATAACAAAAAAGTATGACATTTTTCTCAGGTGCAATTTGTCCATCCTGGAAAATGTCCGATTTTATACTTTGCCACAAGAGATTTAAACTTGCGTCTCCACCTGAGAAAATAAAAATATAAAAACCCAAAACATTTATTACCATTTACCATAACAGTGTATTCCAAATAATATATTGTTATAAAAATCCAATATGTGAAATAATATACAAAACATCATTGGATAAATATGGAACAATTGAAGGATTACAAGTGAAAATATAGTTATATTGAAAATAATTTGTTATCATAAACATTAACATTATAATAACAAAAAAGTAAGACATTTTTCTCAGGTGCAATTTGTCCATCCTGGAAAATGTCCGATTTTATACTTTGCCACAAGAGATTTAAACTTGCGTCTCCACCTGAGAAAATAAATTGTAAATTATATTTATATTTTTGTTATGTATTATCGTCATAATAAAAATAAATTATAAATTATAAATATTTGAGGTTTCATGCGCAAGATGTCTTATTTACAAATGTTAGATATTTTTTATTAAGGTTTTGTATTTCTTTGGGAACTTTATCTTTCTCGGTATAGACACGTTTTGTGTCTTCACAAGCGTTTTCATCCATCTTTTTACCCATTTCACCAAAATCTTTTGCCGTAAGTGTTTTATTTATACATAAAACATCATTAAAAACAGCGGCCGTAAGAATTGACCAAATATTATATTTTTTTCTTTTTTCATCTTGTTGTTCTTTTGGGGCATCATGAATTTCCTTAAATATATCAGTTGCTTTCTTCGCACCTTTTGAACCGCATGTTACCTTTTTATAATAGTTATACGCCTTATTGGCAAAGTCATCATCATCTAATGACGGAATCGGTGGGTCTTTTTTTGATTTAATACCTTCCAATATATGAGTGCTTTCCGTTACTATAAGAATAACTATCATAAATAAAATTTCATACTTGTATGTTTTTCTAGACAAATATAAATACGATAATATTAGAATGATAAATATAATAATCGGACTCATACAGCAAATATATACAATATATGAATAAAAAAATACAATACAATATGTTGTCCATTTCCATCATCCCAACATAACATCTTGCAAATGAAAAAAATTGAAATAAGTTTTCAAGATATATCTATATTCAAATTCAAATTACAACATGTCGTCTAGACCTCGTTTTCAATCACCTTTCAAGTCCGAGTCTTCGTTTATTCCAGCATCTCCTTCCAGTACATCTAATACTGAAACAATAACCGCACCTGGTGCTCCAAAACGCCCTCTTCGTTCAAATGATTATGAAACTGACACTGATAAAATGACTAATCCGAACGTACGTCGCCGTTTGTTTCATGAATCAAGCCCGTCCAATCAATCCTAGAATTTGAAGTACAACAGAACACACACTAACAATACAAAAAAATAATAAAAAAAGGACCGACATTCGTTCGGTCTTTTTTTTATACAGATTCTTCAATTGAATGATAATACGATTTCTACCTTTTCTTTTTTAATACTTTTTGTTGCTGAAACCGACAATTCTTCGCGCTTCTTGCGTGTCTTGCTATCACTCAACCCAACGGTGTATGTATCCGAATCCGAAGAAACATTCTTTCGGCGAGTAACGTTGTTTCGGGCGTTCATATCTTCTTCAATATCGGTATAATTTGAACGGATGTATTCAATCACTTCATTTTCAAGAGCCCACTTAAAAAAGTTCAGTTGGCCGAGCGTGGTTTGAATAAAGTTTCCGTCTTTATATGGAACTGAAATGCGGTCCCATCTACAAAAAGGGTCAAATCGTTTCTTGGAATACGCCTTTAATTTAAGTTTGTAATCGTCGTACACCTTGAATCGCCGGGAGGGCGATGAAAACGCGGTGTTATATACAGTATAATTTTTCTTGGCGTAATTGGTAACAAACCAATCAATAATTCGCAGCGATATTTTAGATTGGCCGTCAATTATGCTTAGCATTTGAGTCATATTGTCACCTTCATTGTAAAATTTCAATAAATTGTGTAAAAGAAGGTCATTTTGTGTCGCATATAATGTGGATGTTGTTGTCATCAAATTATATTCATTACATTTTCATTTTTAAACTGTTTTTTCTTGTTTTTCAGGATATTTTCAGTGGGTCGGTGTAATCAAGAATTATTTTTATTTGTGAATGCTATACTTCAAGATTAGATTCCAAGATTAGATTCCAAGATTAGATTCCAAGATTAAATAAAAAATGGATGAATATCGCATAAAATACAAACGCTTGATTGAGCCCTTATATGGACCTAGGCATGAAGACCCATTATCTAATGATAATGATAATGATAATAGTGATAATAGTGATAATAATAATAATAATGAGGTGCCTCACGCATATAGCGTGGAAGACCGTGTTGATATGACTGGATACGATGTGTATAGCATAGACCCGGAAGGGTGCAGGGACGCAGATGACGCATTTAGCATTTATACCGAAAACGACAAACTGTTTTTAGCCATTCACATCGCCGACCCAACCGAACACATAAATATATCTTCACCCGTGTGGACTAGCATTACAAATAAAATAGTAACACGATATCCGTCAAATACAAAACCCATTCATATGATGCCCGAAGCAATCATGCAAAAATCTAGTTTAATGGTAAATAAATATGGAAACATAAAATTGGCAATAACCATTGTAACGGAAATTCATACAAGCACATATGAACCCATTGGAAATGTTAGATTGCTCCATACCAAAATCAAGGTGGATGCCACGCGCGCGCTGAGTTATGGAGTGGCTGGTCGCCTTGCTTCTACGCACAGCGTTTTACAGCAAGCCCTTAAAATCAGCGAAGCCCTCAAAACCATTCGGGGAAATAAAACCAAAGGAATTGTATTGAATGACCTGGAAAAATCATATGTGAGATACAACGAGAATGGCGAACCGTATTTGTATTGCGATACACCCGTTGAAAAATCTATGAAACAGATGATTGCCGAATTTGCCATATTTGCAAACTCATTTGTGGGCGAATATTTGAAAATACACGGTAATGGCCTGGGGCTGTTTCGCATTTGTAACGCAAGCGAATGGTTGGGTACTTTGTATGACGGCATAACGGGAGCAGAACTGCTGAACGAAATAATCGTCAGCGGCATTCGCGCCGAATATATTTCAAATGTTGGTTCGCACGACTTGGTGGGTTCCCCGGAATACTGTCATTTCACTTCGCCTATCCGACGTTTTTCGGACTGTATTTGTCACTATTTACTGAAATACATACACCTGAGCCTGAGACAGACAAAGGAACCCGAATCAACAAACTCAACCTCCTCCATTACAAGCCCCTTTACAAATGAAGAATTAGAAAAATATTCCAATGAATGCGCGCGGGTGTCAAAACTAATGAAAAACGTTCAATACAAAGACACCAAATTCAGATTGATACAGACAATGTATTGCATGCTTTTGAAAAATACGTCTATACGCATCAGTTACTTTGTTTCTAGTTACACTGGGCTGTTTTTGAACTTGATAATTGACGGCATAAACGAACATTCGGTTTATTTATCATACACGCTGAGAATTCCAATTCAGAAAATGAAAAAAAAATATGAAATCAAAAAAAAGGAGGAGTTGGCTATTACGCGCGTAAATTGTATGAATGAATTTGATGAGGGCAGCATACCTGAACTAGATGCGCAATGGGTGCACGGTTCATAAGTTATTGCTATTACTATACTTACGATAAAACGTATATAAAGGTATGCGCGGCTATATATTAGACCACCAGTCATCAGTCTATACAAGATAAAAAAATGACTACACCCGAAACTGATTCAACGGCAACAAATACAGAAATCGCAACAATCGCAACAATCGCAACAATCGCAACAAATGAAGATAAAGACAGTTCATCTGAAACGGAAACAACCCTTATTGAAACCATTTTATCACAACAAAAAGATGTAAATACCTATTATTTCCCTGAAAAGATGCCAACCAATTACAAATATAATTATGTTATTGGCACAGAAGAAGATTGTTATCAAGAACGGATTTCAATGTATTTACTCATGAACATTGAAAATGTGAGACCGGAGGATGAAGCCCGTGGATTTGAATTGTCATTGTCTAACCGTGATTGGACTAGCAAAGATTCACATAAAGAGTATGTCAGTATGTTTGATGGTAGTTATATATATACCGACGATTGTGGGGTTGAAATAAAATTCAAATATGTCCGAGAGAAAACTCCATACTGGAACAGCATGATGGGTCATTTTGTATATCCTTATAAAATTTACATTGACGCCGGGTCGCATCCGGATTCATGTCGCTCCATACATCGGTTCCATAATAAAGTAGCAAAAACCTTTTCCAAGACATTTGATGAGAAAAAAACGCTGACAATTTATACGGCTAACAAACACGGGGATTGGCTGAAATATGACCGCACGTATCCGCGTGAAATAAAATCCATTTACATGGATGAAACCACAAAAGCAAACTTACTGTTGGATATGAAAAATTTCATTGAAAATGAAAAGGATTATCAATTATACGGCATTCCATACAAGCGAAACTATTTGCTAACCGGCATTCCAGGTAGTGGAAAATCCAGTTTGATAAAATCAGTATGCAGTGAATTGGGTTATGATATTTGCATGCTAACCATTGAAAGTGAAATGACGAACCACGCATTGATTTACGCAATGAGTAGCCTTCCCAAGAAATCGGTGTTGGTGGTGGAAGACATTGATTGTTTATTCAACAAACGCAACACTACCAAGGATTCGGCTAGTTTCAATTTCAGTACATTGTTGAATATATTGGATGGCGTGCTAACGTGTAATGGGTTAATTTCATTTGTTACGACCAATCATCCCGAACAACTGGACCATGCCTTGGTCCGTCAAGGCCGGATGGACCTCGTGTTACAGATAAACTACCCCAAGCGCGCCGACATCAAGCGGTTGTTTTATGACATGAATGAAAATAACCCAACATATGAAACGCAAGAAGAAAAGAAAAAAGCGTTTGATACATTTTATTCTGAGATTGCTGGTAAAAATATAACTATGGCGGCAATTATGAATTTCTTATTCAAATACCGTAAAGGAAATTATCGCGAACACATTGATGACTTGGTGAATACCGACAAATATATTAAAGAAATTATGAATGATTCGGCTTCAAAAGAAGGGCGATTATATACATAAATCTTCAAATCTTCTAATCTTCAAATCTAATAAATTCGTTCAAAAATACATCTGTTTTTCTGTCAAATAACATAAAAACAGAAATAAATATAGTATAACAATTATCAATCATTCAAAACTCTTACCCAAACCAACCAAGTCAATAACCAATAACCAAGTCAATAACCAAGTCAATAACCAAGTCAAAAAAACAATACACAATACAGAATGGGAAACGCAACCTCGGCAGCAATAACTATTCCAAAAGTGAATTACGAAGATATCCAATTCCTTATTAAAAACGCAAATGACCGATTTAACATGGTGTCAGTCATGTTGATTAACACCCTTCCAACTTCGTCGCAGCATTGTCTTATAAAAAACACGGTTCCAATTGCCGAGGAAGAAAGTATTATAAACACGCTTATCAACACAAACAAAGAAGTGAAAATCGTAATATATGGTAAAAATTCCAATGACGCGACAATATATACAAAATATGAACAACTGCGGGGTCTAGGGTTTTCGTCGGTGTTTGTTTACACCGGCGGAATATTTGAATGGTTATTATTACAGGACATATACGGCAGCGAACTATTTGAAACAATTGGAAATGAAATAGACATACTGAAATACAAGTCGGATTCGGTATTGGGTGTTTCCGGCTCGTTATTCGGAATGGGGAAAGGCGGGAAATATTTGTGTCAATAAGGTCGGCATATATGTAGTCGGGTTTATGGCTTATGGTTTATGGCTTATGGCTTATTGCCATTGTTGCGTGTAATACGCCAGCGTCAATTTCTCCATATTATATTCCCTTTTCAAATACTTTTGCTTACACGTTTCTATGGTGGATGCCAACAATTCCGCGGTAATATCCGACCATTTATCCACAATCAATACCGGCAAATCTTTATACAACTCGTCAAACAAGTGCCCCCGCACAATGGGTATTCCGCCCAAACACAGCGTTTCCCACGTGCGATGACAATCAAAGCCATTGCCATACCCACACAACATAAATGCGTAGTCTTTCATATTCCGCCAGGTTTGGGTTCGCGGTATGAAGTTTGGCGCACAATACAGCAGTGTGTCCGGTATCTCGGATATTGCGGCGCGTCTGTCTCCAAAGCGGTCAAACGCTAAATGGACATTTGAGTATATGCGGGGCGACCGTTCCCAGAATGGCGGTAATTCAGTCAAGGCAATGCGTTTCAGCAACGTTTCTTGTGAAACAGGCGTGGTTCCTTCGTCGGGCAAGCGCCAATGATGATGCGGATTTGAAGAAATCGTGTGGTAATCCATACCAATCGGCATTTGTTTTAATTTCATTTTTACGCTGGTTGGAGCGTTGTGCAGTTTGAGGGCAAGCAGGCATTGCTCCAACATCATGTTTTGCGCGTGCCACGCCTTTAAATGCGGATGCGATACTAAATCAAAAAACATTCCTTCGGTCAATGCCTCGCAAAATACGCATAAATCGGAGTCGCCGGAAACCAGTATGAAATCTCGGCGCACCTTGGGAAGTATGGAGCGTTGAAAGAACGCAAGCATTTCACTACACACATAAATGGAGACGCAAGGAATGTCTTGCCATTTGGTGTTCTGGAATTTTAAAAAGTCAATCAAATATCCGACATCTTTTCCGTTGCTTGAACGGGGGGCGGGTGAATGGATGGTGCACGATTTTAACAGGCCGCGACTAGACACATATTCGCACGCTGTTTCTGTTTCTGTTTCTTTTTCTTTTTCCATTTCCAATTTTCCAAAATATTTATATAAAATGAAAAAAACGTTTTATATGAATTATGATATTGTAAATTAGTATTAGGACTATGGGACTATTAGGACTATGGGACTATGG
>JACCEC010917567.1_pt1 | contig 20542 bp, 20 predicted proteins | sample 7450121 | NCBI WGS metagenome assembly JACCEC01 (sample SAMN15323455, study PRJNA562643) | freshwater metagenome | isolation source: river surface water | place: USA:Blue River Watershed | collected 2017-08-18 | reverse complement strand
TTCTTTGGGCGATTCAAACTCTTCCATTGGCCTATTTTTTAAGATTGACGTGCCCAAAGTATAAAGTCTGTAGAAGGGACTTGTGGCAGCTCAGGTTTTAAGATACTAATAACTTGTCCACGGTGATATGCAGCATGATGGCTTAAATGAGTTAAAATATCACCTAACGACGACTGAAAAGTCGCCCCTGTCGTAGTTTGGTACGCTATAATTTTATCAAAATCGGCTTCGTCGGTATCTTTTACCAAACTTGACCATTTTTGATAACTATGCTCCAACGTTTCGGAAAGCCAAGCAACGGGAAAAACATCCCACACCCCTACCACCGAATGGTCATTGGCAATCCGAGTAAACCAAATCATTTGCGCATTAAGAATATGGCTCATCAATGACATGGCTTTTTCGGGAGGTGTTTCGAGTGCTTCAATGGATGTAACCAATTGAGCGTTGGCCCAACGTTCGTAGTCAAGAAGTCGGAGGAAATGCGTTTTCATAGAAATAAAGGCTACAGTTACTTCGACAAGTTGACAAAAAGTTGGCAAACCTTCAAGGACTTAGGTCAGTCTTTGATTTCTTTAGCCGTTTCTCACTGCATTCTTCCGACCACGGTTACCATGTTATTAAAGCAGACGCCCACGTAAAACCGCTACCAAAAGCCGCCAAACAAACAAGGTCGCCTTCCTTGACTCGTCCTTCTTCCCACGCTTCCGTGAGAGCAATCGGGATAGACGCTGCGGTGGTATTGCCGTATTTGTGAATGTTGTTATAAACTTGGTCTTCTCGAAGTCCCATCTGCTGACGGATGTATTCGCTGATACGAATATTGGCTTGGTGAGGTACTAATAGCGAAATATCTTCGGGCTTGTAGCCGTTGGCATCCAAGGCTTCGTTGATGGCCTCGGCAAAACGGACAACGGCATGTTTGAAGACAGCGTTTCCGTTCATCACTACTTCAAATCCTCCCTCGTCAATCATGTCTTTGGTTACCGAACGAACGGGACGGCTACTGCCAGGGTCTTTCACAAACAAATCTTCTGCAAAACGACCGTCGGCGTGTAAGTGCGTAGAAAGGACGCGATGCGTAGGGTTTTCGGTCGCTTGCACGACGGCAGCCCCTGCTCCATCCCCAAAAATCACTGCAACGTTGCGGCCTTTGTTGCTTTTGTCAGTCCAAGTAGACTGGATTTCGGCTCCTACCACCAAAATCGTTTTATAGGTGCTTGTTTTGATAAACTGATCAGCAATCGAAAGAGCATACACAAATCCCGAGCATTGCTCCCGAATATCAATCACAGGAATGCCAATGAGGTCGAGTTCACGCTGCATCAAAAATGCCGAACCTGGAAAATAATAATCGGGCGTAATCGTCGCATACACAATCATATCGACATCCGACGACTGCAAACCTGCTCGTTCGAGGGCCTGACGCGCCGCGGCAGTTGCCATGCTAGCGTTGGTATCTTTTCCGTATGTAAAATAGCGACGTTCCTGAATCCCCGTACGCTCCCGAATCCATTGGTCGGACGTATCCATGAGTTTACTCAAATCATCATTGGTTACTACGTTTTCGGGTACGTAATAACCCAAACCTGTAATTTTGGAATATGGCATGATTGTGGGAATATTAAATAACCATAGGCAGAACCTCCTTCCGAATGCTCTGCCTATGGTTGCTTCACTAAGCTTCTTTCAACGTGTAAGTATAGTCTTCCATAATCAAATTGGCTAACAATTTACTGCAAGCCGTTTCGACGAGTTGTTGGGCCGCAGCCTCTGAATCAGCGTCTAAACTCAAAGTGATGTGTTTGCCAATACGGACATCAGATACGTCGTCGATACCCAAATTATGAAGACCTAGCTTCACTGCTTTCCCCTGAGGGTCAAGGATTTCCTTTTGGGGCATGACGTTGATTTCGGCGATGAATTTCATAGAACTTAAAGCCCCCCACCCCCAATGGGGGAGATTTTGATTGTTAAGCCCCTTTTGGGGATTTGGGGGCTATGAATGAGAGTAAAATATAAATACCCACTATCAGCGGAACGGCTGCAAATTTCAGCAAAATCAGTAAAACCACCGATAATCCAAAGAAAATATATTTGATTTGATTCTCTTTCCAGCCAAAATTTTTGAATTTAAAAGCCAGTAAAGGCACTTCCATCACCATAAAAAACGACATAATAAAGGTATACCCAATTAGTACCGTTGGATTAATAATAAGGGCTTGTGACTCAGGATACGTTCGGAGAATAAAAGGCAATGAGGCTACTAAAATGGCATTGGCAGGGGTAGGCACCCCAATAAATGAATCGGCTTGGCGGGTATCAATGTTGAATTTGGCCAAACGCAAGGCCGAGAAAACCGCTAGTAAAAAGGCAATAAAAGAGACCAACATTCCTTCAATTTCAATGGAATCATTGGTACGTTCTAGGTATTGAAAAATTATCATGGAAGGCAAAACCCCAAACGTCACCATGTCGGCCAATGAATCTAATTCTTTTCCAATGGGAGAAGCTTGATTTAACAAACGTGCAGCAAAGCCATCAAAAAAATCAAGCACTGCTGCCAAAAATATCAGTGCTCCCGCCAATAATAAATCGCCTCGAAAGCTGAAAACTATGCCTAAGCAACCACAAAGTAAGTTGCCACACGTCATTAAATTTGGAACGGTAAAAAGTCGCATACGTTTATTTTAAAAAAGGGTTATAGCGACGTTCATAGCCGATGGTGGTAGGCTCCATGTGCCCTGCATACACTTGATAATCGTCGTCGAGCGTAAAGAATTTTGTACGAATACTGTTCAGTAAAGCCGCATGGTCGCACAAAGGAAAATCCGTACGGCCTATACTTCCCTTAAATAATACGTCGCCGCCAATGACAAATTTTTGGGGGTGACAAATAAACGCAATGTGCCCTGGGGCATGGCCTGGTACAAATACCACGTCTAATGATGACTTTCCAAATGTGACTTTATCTCCTTCTTCCAAGAACGCATCAGCCTCTATGGGTTCAAAACCAGGAATTCCCCATAACTTGCAACGGCTTTCAACTGCTTCCAACACAGGAATTTCTTTTTTGTGCATAAACATTTTCACGCTGTACTTACGTTTCACAAACGCACTTCCAAAAACGTGATCTAAATGGGCATGAGTTTGGAGTAAAGCTGTTATTTTTAATCCTTTTTCAGCTATAAAATCGGCTAATGTCTCCTTTTCTGATTGCATCAAACAACCTGGGTCAATGATGACCGCTTCTTTGGTCTCATCATAAAGAACGTAGGTGTTTTCCGAAAAAGGAGAAAAAACAAAAGAAGTGATTTGAATCATGGTAGTTAAGCTATTCTGCCGCTAAGTTACTAAAGTATTTCCTAAACCAGACGAGTTCTATGCCCAATCCTCCTTTCCCCCCGCCTTTCCTTGACCAACGCACGGGCGACTACTATTTAGAAGGCCCTAAAAGTCGTCGATTTGAGTTTTTATTTGTTCTCGAAGTCTGCTGGGAATTTCTCAAAGGAATCCGAGCGCTTCATTTTGTAGGCCCTTGTGTCACCGTTTTTGGTTCAGCAAGATTTAAAGAAGGCAGCGAATCTTACGAACAGACCCGCGAACTGGGTCGGCGCATCGCGGTGGAGCTTGGCCTTACGGTAATGACAGGTGGTGGCCCAGGTATCATGGAAGCCGCCAACCGTGGGGCATTTGAAGCAGGCGGGCGCTCGGTAGGTTGTAATATCATTCTTCCGCACGAACAAAGTGAAAATCCCTACATGCACAAATGGGTAAAAATCAAGTACTTTTTTATCCGAAAAGTGCTGTTAGTCAAATATTCGTATGCCTTCGTGATTATGCCTGGAGGAGTAGGTACCATGGACGAACTGTTTGAAACCCTAACGCTCATTCAAACGGGTACAATTCAAAACTTCCCGGTGGTGTTGATTGGAAAGGCTTATTACGAGCCTTTGATTGAGATGCTCCAAAAGATGATTGATAAAGGTACCATATCCCCTAATGACCTTAATTTACTCAAAATCACGGACGACCTTGAAGAAGCGACTCAGCACATTCAAAGTTATTTGAAAGCAAATTTTAAAATCCAACGCCGCCGTCGTCCTATCTGGTGGTTGTTTGAGAAAAGCTAACGGTTCGATTTTTTCAAACGAAGAATATTCGAGTAGTGTACCACTTACCAAATTTGCTCCAAATCTTTGGGGGTATACGTATGGTTTCTTTCCGCATACACCGTATTTGAACCTGAACGTTTTACATTCATTGGGTTTTTGGTAGTAAGTCGATAAAGCGTCGCAATTGGCCACAAAAATACGTAGAAAACAACTGTCAAAATCACGCGTGAATTAAACCAACCGAGACCTTCCGCAATTTTAAACCAGATTTTAACGATAAAATCGCCTACAATGGGGAGAAAAATACTTACTAAACCAACAATACCCGCTGCATACAACAAATACGTAGCCGCATTGTTAAAAACAAATGAAAACACTAGCAGCCCAGTAACAATCACCAACTGGGCTTTGCTTTTTTCTGCTTCTGACATTTTTAGGAGAAAAGTTATTTGTTATTGGTTAGTGGAATTTCCAATAACCAATAACGTTCAATTAAAACAATGTATAAATGAATGGTGCTACGGCAGAGCCACCGCCAATCACGATAATGATACCAATCAACAATAAAAGGATAATCATCGGAGCTAACCACCATTTTTTACGTTCGCTCAAGAACGCCAATAAGTCTTTTAGGAAATCCATTTTATAAATAAGTTTTGAAAAGCAAAATTACACATTTTTAGGGTTATCCCAACGCTACAATTCCACCCACTACTGTTTTCATTTCATACGTTCGTATAATTTCTCGGCAATCAGTGCATTCACTTTAGCACTTGCGTGACCGTCGTTCTTACCCACAATTCGCTCCTTTGGGGGAATACTTCCCAAATAGTCGCTAAGGCGAACAACTGGAATTTTCTGATTTACGAAAAAGTCTTCAATAGGTTTGGTGTACCCGTTGCTTTTTTCAACGTTCTGTAGAAATGGCACCATTACCACGTACATTAAAGCGTTATTTTGGCGTGCATAATCCACTATTTTTTGCAAATCGCGCAAGTGCGGATTCAGAATTGTTGTATCAGTATATGATTTTTGGACAAAATCAGTAATCGACGCAGGTGGCATATGCGGAAACTGCCAGTAAAGGTAGTTGGGGAAATAAAAACGCATCACCAACGACCCTACCCCTGGGAACTTAATATCGTCGTAGGGTTGAAATTGTGCCAAAGTCAATTTGGCATCGCTTGCCGCTTTTTCGATGTCATTTGGGAAATATTCGAGTACTAGCACTTCGGGCTTTACGGGAAACTTTTGCAAACGCTGAAACTCATCGCGCGTGTCTGACCCCGAAACTCCAAGGTTATAAACTGCGTAGTTATTTGCTCCCAATTTTTTTTCTAATTGGTCAGAAAAACGATCTTCGGTATTTTCCAAGCCATGACCCGCCGCAAACGAGTCGCCCAAAACCAGCACCTTCTTTTTCTTTTCGGCGTTTGTTTTAGGAAAGTCACGGTAGCCTTCGGGTGTGATGGGGCGCCAGTACTTTTCAAACCAAATCTGGGAAGCTTTGCTGAGATCCCCTTCGTGGCTTTGCGAGATAAACATGAAAGTGATTTCCAATAACCCCACTAGCCAAACAATCATAATCCCTAACGTAGCGATGTTAGCGACGCCCTTATTGCTTTTTTCATTTTTAATCACCCCATAATAAAACATACGGAGCAGTTCCACCAAAACCAACAATAACGCCGTTGCTTTCGCAACGCGGATAAAAAAGTTATCGACTAAACCTGCATAGGGATAATCGAACTTGATATTCCATTTGTCAGGAAAAAACAACAAGACAAATGGAATACCGAGCAATAAAAGTCTAAAAACAGAAGTAACGAGTTTTGAGGCCATGATTAGTCTAGTACAAACTCTTCTTTCCAGTTATCTGTATCTTGCCACTCAGGCTGCTGACGCTTGTCAAACAAATAGTTTCCTAACACTAAGTAATCCATTTCGGTACGCATAAAGCAGCGATAAGCATCGTTTGGCGTGCTTACGATAGGCTCCCCACGTACGTTGAAGCTGGTATTTACGATTACTCCATACCCCGTCAGTTTTTCAAAATCGCTGATAAGCTGATAGTAACGGGGGTTGGTATCTTGGTGAACGGTCTGAATACGCGCCGAAAAATCGATGTGCGTAATCGACGGCAAGTCTGAGCGTAAATAATAGAGTTTTTCACGTAGGTCAAAGCTATCATAGTCGGCAGGCAAAGACTTCCGACGCGAATCTTTGACAGGGTGAACCAACAACATATACGGCGAAATTCCTTCATAGTCGAAATAATCCCCTACTCTTTCGGCCAACACCGAAGGCGCAAACGGACGGAATGATTCACGGTATTTGATTTTTACGTTGAGTTTTTTCTGCATTTCGGCATTGCGTGGGTCGCCCAAAATACTACGCGCTCCCAACGCCCGTGGTCCGAATTCCATACGACCTTGCACCCAACCAACCACGTTTCCATCTGCCAAAATCTGAGCAACTTCTTTGGTTAAGTCGTCCAATTTGTCAAAATGTTTGAAAGCTGCTTTGTACTTTTTCGCGACGAGCTCCACGTCGATGTCAGAGAATGTGGGCCCTAAGTACGAACCTCTCATGGCATCGCGAGTATAGTTAATGACGCGTTTTTGGTCAAAATAAATATAATATCCCGTCAAAGCAGCTCCCAAGGCCCCACCAGCATCACCTGCGGCAGGTTGGATATATACTTCTTTAAAAACGTTAGATTTTTGTAATTTTCCGTTCGATACACAATTGAGCGCTACCCCTCCTGCAAGGCACAGATAATCGGCACCTGTGAGGCGTTTAGCTTCTTGCGCCATTTTGACTACCACCTCTTCGGTCACGCGCTGAATCGCCAAACCGAGATTACAGTGATGCGCTTCGAGTGGGTCTTCAGGACGGCGGGTTTTCATACCAAACATGCGCTCCCACTCCCCTTCGTTCACCATTTTTAAGCCCGTTGCATAGTCAAAGTAGCGTTGATCCAACCAGATTGAACCATCTTCTTTAATTTCAATCAGTTCTTTCTTAATTGTCTCAATGTATTTGTCTACTTCCGGAGATGTTGGGTTTCCGTAAGGCGCCAACCCCATCAATTTATACTCTCCCGAGTTGACTCTAAATCCTAAAAAGTAGGTGAAAGCAGAATATAATAACCCCAACGAATGCGGAAAACGCAATTCTTTTAGGATTGACATCTTGTTTCCTTCCCCCATGCAGATAGAAGCGGTAGCCCACTCACCCACCCCGTCTATGGTCAAGACAGCTGCCTTTTCGTAAGGAGATGGATAGTAAGCACTTGCTGCGTGCGATAAGTGGTGTTCTGGGAAAAGAAGTTTAACAGGTTTCTTTTTGTCGTAACCTATTTTTTCCAACTCCTCGTTGATGAGGCGTTTCAAAAACATTTTCTCTTTGATCCAAACAGGAATCGCCGTAATAAATGACTTCAATCCTCTAGGGGCAAAAGTATAATAGGTTTCTAGTAGGCGTTCAAATTTCAAAAGGGGTTTGTCATAAAAGACAATCGCGTCCAACTCATTGAGGGTTGTCCCTCCATATTCTAAACAATATTTGACCGCATTGGTTGGGAAATTAGGGTCATGTTTTTTACGTGTGAAACGCTCTTCTTGTGCTGCTGCTACAATTTCGCCGTTGTCGATAAGGGCTGCTGCGGAGTCATGATAAAATGCTGAAATTCCAAGGATTTTCATTCAATCAGAATTATATAGTAGAACAAAACTACGCAGGAATACCTGATATTTCAAAAAATTGGGCAATAGGTTGTTCAATAGTAGCACATTCCCGTTTACTTTTGCACAAACTAAAATAGAGACTAAAATTGAAAATAGCAGCAATTGATATTGGCTCAAACGCGGCACGTTTGCAAATTTCAGCAGTTTTGAAAGATGGCATTTACACTAGCTTTAAAAAAGTGGAGTATGTCCGTTTTCCTCTCCGATTGGGCCACGATGTGTTTACTTACGGCACTTTGACCCCCGAAAGCCAAGAGCGCACCATCAAACTTATGCAATGTTATAAGCTATTGTTAGAGCTTCATGAAGTAGAGAGCTATATGGCCTGTGCCACTTCGGCCATGCGTGAGTCGGCCAATGGCCACGAGGTTGTCGAACGAATTGCCCAAGAAACAGGCATAAAAATTCACATCATTGATGGTAGTAAAGAAGCCGAACTTATTAATAATGTGGTAGTTCAAGCCTTAGTAGATGGCCAATACCTACACATTGACGTAGGGGGTGGTAGTACAGAATTAAACCTGTATTTCAATCGTCAAAAGGTAGCTTCTAAGTCTTTTAAAATTGGCTCGGTTCGGCTGTTAGAAGGGAAAGAAAGCAAAGGAGCTTGGCACAAAATGGAACGTTGGATTGAAGAAAACGTGGACAACTATGAGCCCGTAAAAGCGGTGGGAACAGGGGGAAACATTTCAAAGCTATTCAACTTGGTATCAAAGACTTCCGACAACGCAACCTCGATTGAAGAACTAACTAGAATGCGCGACTATATCGCTTCATTTAGTCAGGAAGACAGGGTTCACAAGCTTCGCCTCAACGCTGACCGTGCCGATGTCATTATACCGGCTTCTGATATTTATATTTCGGTAATGAAGTGGTCGGGAGCTTCCGAAATTCTAGTCCCTGATTTGGGGCTAAAAGACGGGATTATTCAGCTAGTATACGATAACTTACGCAAAAAATAATTGAGCTTTCTTTAAAAGTTTACACAGAAAATATTGTCTTATACAAGGATAAATGTCTATTTCTAGGCATTCACTTCTTTGGAGAAGTCTTTTTGACAAACAGTTTCTCGTAATCTGGACTTTCAGTTTTACCCCATTTATCCCAAAAAGTAAAATACAACCCGTAGTTGTACTTAAACTGCGAGTGGTGTAAACTGTGGTGCGTGGCTCCTATCCACCATTTTCCAAACCAATGCCGATGAAAATCGCAGGGATATAATTCAGTGTTTAGATGATTAATGACGCTCGTAGCAGTCATTATCAACAAAATAACCGCAATCGCAGTATAGTGGAGCGGAATGACAAACATCAACGCAGGCAGTACTAAAGCCTGTAATATACTCTCCGTAGGGTGAAAAGAGAAGGAAGTCCAAGCGGAGGTAGTAATACTATCGTGATGAGCCTTGTGTATCCATTTATACACTTTCGGATGATGCATCCAACGATGAAGCCAATAGTAATAAGTTTCGTGTAAGAATAATACAAGAATAATACTCAGAAGAAACCATACGACTGAGTAGTTGCCAAAATCGGTATAAACTTGGGTATACCCCTTCTGCCAAGCCACCACCATGGCAGTTCCTACAATGGCAAAAATGACAGATGTAATAAACGAGAAGCCGATTTCTCGCCAATGCTGTTCGGGACGTCGAGGTCGTAAATTAACCTCTCTTGGTTGAAAATACGCTTGATATTTTACCTTAAAAAGGTAGTAAAACAACGAAGCAATCAGTACATAGCGCCCAAAAATTCCAAGAAATATGAAAAAAGCAGTTTGAGCTAAAAGACTGGGTTGAGCTAAATCAGTGAGTTCCATATTGGAATAACTACAAGAAGAAACGAGGTGTTTAAGAATATAGGAAGTTTTACTCCCTAACTGCTGCCCGTCTGATGCGGTCGTTGATGGCCCGCCCCAGCTCCTTTTCGGGCAAAAGTTCAGTACAAATGACCTCAACCTCAAGCGCATCTAACTGACGCATGAACGCAAACAGATGCTTAGCTGCTTCAGTATAACTACCTGATAACGACAAAATACGCTGGTGCTCAATAGGAACTAGTTTAGAGACTTTTTGGAAGGTCAAATACCCCACCTTTTGAGGACTATGGTCTTTCAACACCTCCTTTAATGAACTAATAAAAAATGGCTTACGTGGCGAATAATGGCTTTTTAACATACCTGGAGCCTTGGGGTTGGAGCTTGAGTGAGCCACCAAACGAACGGCTCCAACTACATTTTCAATTGCCTCTACAGATACCCCACCCAAGCGATACACTACTGTTTCATCTTCTTCAAAACCAACAATCGTCGATTCTATTCCCACTTGGCTAGAACCGCCATCCAAGATGTAGGGTATTTTTTTACCCAACTGCTTATCTACGTGTTGCGCCGAAGTTGGGCTGATGTATCCAAAAGGATTCGCACTGGGTGCTGCTAAGGGAAAATCAAGTTCAGAAAGCAATTCCAGAGTTAGGATATGGTTCGGAATACGTACCGCTACCGTCCCTAGTCCCGATGTTACCAAATCAGAAATCGTTTCCGCTTTAGGCAAAAGGAGTGTCAGCGGACCTGGCCAAAACGCTTCAGCAAGTTGCTGGGCTTTTTGGGGGAAATCCATCACAAACGATTTTATTTTTTTTAGTGAATTGGTGTGCACAATCAGCGGGTCGAATTGCGGGCGGTTCTTCACCTTAAAAATTTGAAGAACAGCGTCGTCATTCAACGCATTTCCTGCCAAACCGTACACGGTTTCGGTTGGAATCCCCACCACTTTTCCTGCTTCAAGGAGTTTTTTTGTTGCTAAAATATCTGTTCCAATCACTGCCATGCTACAAAGTTAGCGTAGAGTTTACAGTTTACTGTTCACCTTTTGGGGATTTTTTGTTTATTTGAACAGGATTTTAGGATTTTGACATGAATTTCAACTACGAACTCACACTTGTTGAGTATATTTTTATTGCTGCGTTTCTGATTTTGTACAGTGTTTACATTGGACGAACCCTCTACGTGGCCAAGGCGCTGGGAAGTACAGCTCGGGGAGTCGTCATCAAATTCTTCTTGCGTACCATTTACATTGCACTGATGATTATAGCCCTGCTTGGGCCTTTTTTTGGAGAACCCGAACGTGATATCATCGCCGAGGGAAAAGACATTATGGTAATGGTAGATGTTTCAAAATCGATGGATGCAAGCGATGTGCAACCGTCTCGCCTTGAAAAAGTAAAATTTGAAGTACAACGCTTGAGTACATCTCTGAATGGTAACCGATTTGGGCTCATGGTTTTTTCAAGTAGCCCTTTCTTACAAGCTCCCCTTACATTTGACCTAAACGCATTTAATCTATTCACCCAAACCCTCAATACTTCATTGGTCAGTAATACTGGAACCGATATTTGTAGCGCCTTAGACTTAGGGGTTGAGAAACTTACCCAGAACCGTTCGGCCAATACGTCAAAAATTCTACTATTATTTACCGATGGCGAAAATTTTGGGGCTTGTGAGCGCAAGACATTTTCTGATATTAAAAAGTTTGATCTGAAACTGATAATTGTGGGAGTGGGGACAACTAATGGTGGTCGTATTAAAGACGGCTCAAACTGGGTAAAAGATGAAAATGGGCAAATAGTCATTACTCACCTCAACAACGCTTATCTGGGAGACTTAGCCAAATCAACCAACGGCAACTATTTTGAAATTAGTGGCCAACAAAACGCTATTGTCGACGTAATTGAAGCCATAAATTCGGTGGAAAACCGCCTGATTGATAGCCGAAAAGTGGCCGTTGTAAGTAATAAATATAGGTATTTTCTAATGGTTGCACTCGTTTTAATTGCCCTAGATATCTTAGTGACAGTGTCGACCTTCCAAGTATAGGTCGGTTTTTTTATTTTTTACTAAACCCACTACCCCACCGTGTCGGAATCAACAAACAACACCCACTTAGAGGCTTCACTAACCCCTACTCTGCTATGGGGTCTTGGCGTAGGATATGTTATTTCTGGAATGTACTTCGGCTGGAATTTTGGCCTAGAAAAAGGAGGTACCCTTGGTATGTCCCTAGCTACGGGTCTCGTTGTTATCATGTATGTTTGTTTTACTTTTGGATACGCCGAACTTGCTTGTGCGATTCCTAAAGCTGGAGGAGTCTTCGACTATGCCACCCGCGCTTTTGGCCGCAATTGGGGCTTTTTGGCAGGAATAGCTCAAGTGATTGAATTTGTCTTGGCACCTCCCGCTATTGCCGTTGGGATTGGCGCCCACGTCAATCTATTTTTTCCCGAATTGCCGCCTACTTATGCCGCTGTAAGCGCGTATTTTGTTTTTACGTTACTGAATATAATTGGGGTAAAACTTGCAGCTACCTTTGAGCTTTTAATTTCATTTGTAGCCGTAGCAGGCCTTTTGCTGTTTGCTTGCCTTACGTTTGGGCACGTTTCGGTTCAAAATTTATCACACAACGCCCTTCCTAACGGTTGGTCAGGTGTATGGTCGGCAATTCCTTTTGCCATTTGGTTTTTTCTTGGTATCGAAGGTTTAGCCAACGCCGCTGAAGAAAGCAAAAACCCACAAAAAAACCTGACACGCGGTTTTGGTTCGGCCATGTTTACCTTAGTTATTCTTTGCAGTATAACCTTCATTGGCTCCGTTGGGATTGCAGGTTGGGAGGCCGTTATTTATAAAGTCGATGGTACTCCATCAGACTCACCACTCCCATTGGCCTTGGGTCGTTTAGTGGGCGAATCTTCTGCTTGGTACAATGTTGTCATTGTTACTGGTTTATTTGGGCTAGTCGCTTCTTTCCACGGGTTATTAATGGCCGCAGGCCGAGCCACCTTTGAAATGGGGCGTGTAGGGCATTTTCCCAAATTTTTGGGACGAATTCACCCAAAGCTCCAAACACCCGCCAACGCCCTACTCATAAACATGTTGATTGGAATCATCATATTATTATCCAATACCTCTGCCGATATTATTGTGCTGTCTGTACTTGGCGCACTAACTCTCTACGGGTTTGGGAGTGTGAGTCTATTACGCCTCCGTAAAAGCGAACCACAGCTCCCTCGCCCCTTTCATTCGCCTGCCTATCCTTACCTTCCTTGGTGCGCTTTGGGGCTTACTTTACTATCACTCCTAGCAGTTATTTTTTCGAATCCACTTTTAGCCACTTACTACGCTGGTACCTTAGCACTAAGTTTTGCGATTTATGCCGTAACGAGTATGTATCAAAACGAATAAAAGTCATTTAAGTAAAAATTTCGCACTTTTTAATTTCATTTTAGTAAAGAAAGCACTAGCTTTGTTTCCGAATTCAATTATTTCTCATTCGAGAAATTGGATTTATAGAAATGGTGTGGATAACGTCGGAAAGCTGTTCGAAATTTCGAACAGCTTTTTGTTTTTTCTCCCCATTCTCTTTTCGCCCTAATACCTGTATTTTTGACTCAACATTTTTAGTGAGGCACTCTCTTATGTGGGATATTTATCTAAAGCACTTTAAAGATTTCTTACTTCTTGAACGCGGCTTGGCCGACAACTCCGTTGAAGCCTACGTACGCGATGCCACCAAGTTAGCTGAGTACATCGAACTAATGGGGAGCAAAGAAATAACGGCAATAGTAGAGTTCGACATTTTAGGGTTCTTAGGCTACCTCCACGACTTGGGCCTTGCGGCTCATTCACAAGCACGGATTCTGTCGGGACTGAAGGCTTTTTTCAAGTATTTAATTCTTGAAAACATTCTTACTGTCGACCCCACCCAACTCATTGAGTCGCCACATCTGTCACGTCACTTGCCCGATGTACTCACTTATCCCGAAATTTTAGATTTATTGGAGGCCAACGACCTGTCAACTCCTGAGGGTATGCGCAATCGTGCCATGCTAGAGGTGTTGTACAGCTCGGGGCTGCGAGTATCAGAATTGGTAGATTTACAAATTACTAATTGTTATTTTGATGCAGGTTTTTTGAGGGTCATTGGAAAAGGAAACAAAACCCGACTAGTCCCCATTGGCGCTGATGCTACCAAACAAACTTTGTTGTACATCAATCACGTTCGTAGTCAAGTCGAAGTACAGAAGGGGCACCAAGATTTTGTGTTTTTGAACCGTCGGGGTAAACAGCTTACGCGCGTCATGGTTTTCTTGGTCATCAAAAACCTCGTTGAAGTGGCTGGGATACCCAAAAAAGTAAGCCCACACACTTTTCGCCATTCTTTTGCGACACACCTTATCGAAGGCGGTGCCGATTTGCGAGCAGTGCAAGAAATGCTCGGCCACGAATCAATCACTACTACCGAAATCTATACTCACCTCGACCGCGAATACCTCCGCGAGGTAGTCACCAAATGCCACCCAAGGGCCTAAAAAAAAGTCGCGGGGGGCATGGCCCCCCGCGATCTCCGCTTTTACTTTACCCCTTATTCAAATCACATGAAAACGTGAATCGATAAGCTCTTTATGCGTTATCACCTACTGATTTTTCCCCAACGAAATAGTGCTCGTTATATTTAAAGAGCAGATTGAAGGAGGTCATCGAACCGTAAATCTTGGTGATGTACTGCTGTATATTTACTTTTTCTTCGTCGTCTAATTTACTTGCATTGATGCGTTGCTCCATTACACGTAGACGGTCACGCGCCATTACGATTTTATGGAAAAAACTATCAATTGGCATTTCTTTAGGAGCCAAATCACTACGGCCAGGCTTCAAGATTAATTTTCCACCTTTCCACTTATCTCCCAACGGAATGGTTTCACCCGCGTCCAGCCATTTTTGAAGAATTTTGGTCAGCGACTGTTCAACATCAAATAAGCTTACTAAATCTGTATCTAGCTCGACTGCTTCTATAATCTCCAGTGGAGTGTCCAATTTAATGGCCTTATTTCCGTGCTCTATGAAGGTGATGCTGTAACTAGTCGACTTTACATTTATCACTACACCATCTCCAAATTCTGAATGACTAACACGAGAACCAACTCCCAAAATTCGCATCATTAATAAATGTTTTTATGAGCTACGCTTACCCTTTAAACAACTAACGTGCCAAACTCTACTTTAACAATTAAAAAAATCTAAACATCGAATTTTCAAAGAATTACAAATTAAACCATTTCACTAATCAACATATAAAAATATACCATAATTAACTTCTTTAAGGATACCAAGGCCGTTAAGTAGTCATTTCAGTTGTACTCAAAAGTAGCTATCTCAGAAAAAAGACGATTAGGAAAATTTTCTCTGTAAAGTTATTTTGAAGGAAGCAACCCACTTTTTATAGTGATTCAAAGAAAAAACATAATTTTACCCAAATAACAAACCTTCAATTGAAAATGATTCAGACACGCATCATTCCTCGTACACACTCGGCCTACGACCCGCCATTAGTTATCAAAATGCTCTTCAATCAAATCACTAAATACAATCCCCAGCGGGAGATTGTCTACCGAGATTTGTTTCGAATGGATTACCATACCTTCGACAAACGCGTGCGCCAGTTAGCCAATGTACTTACCAAAGCAGGAGTAAAAGCAGGTGATACTGTAGCCGTTATGGACTGGGATAGCCACCGCTATTTGGAGTGTTTTTTTGCTGTTCCGTGCTTAGGAGCTGTTTTACACACTATAAATATTCGGCTTTCTCCCGCTCAGATTCTCTATACCATGAACCACGCCGAGGATAAGGTGGTAATTGTGCATGAAGACTTTGTACCCATTATTGAAGCCATCAAAGACCAACTCACGACGGTTGAGAAATTTATCATTGTAACCGATAAAGTCTATCAAAACCCCGACGCTCCCTTACTAGCGACGTCTTTTCATCTTGAAGGCGAATACGAAAGCCTCCTCAGTACAAGCTCTGACCTATACGATTTTCCAGATTTTGACGAAAATAGTTTAGCCACAACTTTCTATACTACAGGAACAACTGGAAATCCGAAAGGGGTTTATTTCTCACATCGGCAGCTCGTGATGCACACATTTTGTTTGTTGGCCTATTTTCCAGGCTACCGTGCTTTACCCCTCGACCACCGCGATGTGTACATGCCCATCACGCCATTATTCCACGTCCACGGCTGGGGCTTCCCCTACCTGGCGACCATGCTAAATTTTAAACAAGTATATCCAGGGCGTTATGAGCCTGAAATGTTATTACGATTGTTGTTGAAAGAAAAAGTAACCTTTTCGCACTGTGTTCCTACAGTCCTCAATATGCTGGTCAACAGCCCCGTGGCGAAACAAGTCGACTTGAGCAACTGGAGCGTTCTGATTGGAGGGTCAGCGCTCACTAAAGGACTTGCCAAAGCGGCGCTTGAATTGGGCATTAATGTAACACAAGGATACGGCATGTCAGAAACAGCGCCTATTATGTCGGTAGTACACCTCACCGACGAACAACTTCAATTGAGTATCGACGAACAACTTCCGTTTCGAACCAAAGCGGGAAAAATTGCACCTTTTGTTGAATTGGATATTATTGACGACGACGGCAATTCGCTCCCCCACGACGGCCAAGCAGTAGGCGAGCTAGTCGCACGCGGACCGTGGATGACCCAAGGCTATTATAAAGATACCGAAGCATCGGAGAAATTGTGGACGGGCGGATGGTTGCACACAGGTGACGTAGCGGCAATTGGTACAGATTATTACGTTACCATTGCCGACCGTGTAAAGGATGTCATCAAAACGGGCGGCGAATGGGTTTCCTCGCTCGATATTGAGAATTTGCTTTCGCAAGTAGAAGGTGTGGCTGAGTCGGCCGTGATTGGGTTTCCTGACCCGCGTTGGGGAGAACGCCCTCATGCTATTTTGGTGATAAAACCCGATTATCAAAATAAAATCACGCCCGAAGAAATCAAAGCAGATCTCCAAGCTCGGGTTAATAGCGGCGAAATCAACAAATGGTACGTTCCTGACAACATTAAATTTGTCGCAGAAATCCCGAAAACGTCGGTAGGTAAAATTGACAAAAAACGAATTAGGGTAGAGATGAAGGAGTTGATTTTGGGGCATTAAGAACGAGAAGAAAATTTGAACACAGCTTGGGCAATTAAAAAGATTTGTTCTGTATGCAATAGCAAAATCAGTGTAAATCCTTTTAATTTGTTGTATCTGTGTTCAAATTTTGTGATTTTGTGCAAAATTTCCTTCCCTAATGCACAAAGCAACTACGAACCCTCCCTCCTCCACGAACACCCTTCTCGGAGCTGCCTTTTTGATGGCAACCTCGGCGGTAGGCCCAGGCTTTTTGACCCAAACTACCGTTTTCACCCAGCAACTGCTTGCCAACTTCGGTTTTGTGATTCTGCTTTCGATTTTACTTGATTTGGGGGCACAACTTAACATTTGGCGTATTATTGCCATTACCGAAAAGCGCGCCCAAGACATCGCCAACGACCTATTTTTTGGCTTGGGTTATTTACTATCAGCCCTGATAGTCATTGGTGGGCTGGCATTTAATATTGGCAACGTCGCAGGTGCGGGCTTGGGGATTGAAGTAATGAGTGGGCTGGATGTCCAAATTGGCGCGTTGGTAAGTGCAGGTATTGGAATCACCTTATTTTTACTTCCCGAGGCAGGCAAAGCCGTGGGAAATTTTACCAAGTACTTGGGTATCCTAATGTTACTCCTTATTACCTACGTAGTTTTCTCAGCCAATCCTCCCGTAGGCGAGGCCATTGTGCGTACCGTTGCTCCCCAACAATTTGACCCCGTTGCCACCATTACCCTCGTCGGAGGAACCGTCGGAGGCTATATCACTTTTGCGGGCGGGCACCGCTTGCTCGAAGCAGGTATAAAAGGGGCGCATTACCTTCCGCAAGTCAACCGAAGCGCCACCACAGGTATTTTGGTTACCTCCATCATCCGATATTTCTTATTTTTAGCAACGCTGGGTGTTGTGGCCATGGGACTTACGTTGAGCAAAGAGAATCCGCCCGCTTCGGTGTTTCAGTTAGCCGCGGGGCAGGTAGGTTATCGCTTGTTTGGAGTATTGATGTGGAGCGCTGCCATTACGTCGGTTATTGGTTCGGCCTATACGTCGGTTTCGTTTTTACGCACCTTCCACCCAGCCCTCGAACGCAACCACCGTTACCTAACCGTCGCGTTTATTACGGTTTCTACCGCTATCTTTTTGGCCGTTGGCAAACCCGTCCAAATTTTGGTATTTGTCGGTACCATCAATGGTTTTATATTACCCATTGCACTAGCGGTCATGCTTATTGCAGCTCGTAACAAACGATTGGTCGGCAACTACCAACACCCGCTTTGGCTACAACTTGCAGGCTGGCTGGTCGTCCTCATCATGAGCGTCATGGCGATTCAGACGTTGTTGAAATAAGTAGTTGTAATCTAAAATTCGACATTCTGCGCTCTACACTCGACATTCTTTATGAAACGTATCGGTCTCATTTCTGACACCCACCATTTTTTGGACGACGCTATTTTTAACCACTTTGACCAATGCGACGAAATTTGGCACGCAGGTGACGTCGGTAGCGTCGAAATTTTGGACAAACTAGTCCAATTTAAACCGCTACGAGCGGTATATGGCAACATCGACGCCAAAGAAGTCCGCTGGCAAGCCCCCGAACACCAACGTTTTGAACTAGAAGGTTTTCGGGTGTGGATGACACATATTGGTGGCGCTCCCCCAAAATACAATCCCCACGTTCGGCCAGAGTTGTTCAATGCCACGCCCGATATTTTTGTGTGTGGCCACTCGCACATCCTCCGCGTCATGCGCGACCCGCAACTTCACAATATGCTTTACCTCAACCCAGGCGCGGCAGGCCGAGAAGGTTTTCACAAAATACGTACTCTATTACGGTTTACGTTAGACAGCGGTAAAATCAGCCAAATGGAAGTGATTGAGTTGGGGAAACGAGGAGCGATTGGTTAGACTAGGCATACTAATATGCTATTTATTAGAAGTACATACCAAATATTATTATTTTATTTTGGCATAATATTTACTTTTTTTATTATTTGAATACAAAATAAAAAATGGATTATTTATACTTATTAGTTACTCGGCAGCAAGACCGATTTTACCCCTATTTTGGTAGTTGAGATTTCGTTCAGGTATTCACTAAGCCCAATTTGGGTTTATAATTGTTGTATTATACCTAAGCTAACTATCCAAGAAAAATTCACTTACAAGGCAGCACATTTTCTATTACTCAATTCATTCAACAAAGCCTACTAGTTACAAGTGTATTCGGTGCAGCTTTTTTAATTTTTAAACAATATTATACTGATTCAGAATAAATACGGCGTAGTTTCAACCTTACAATGTCTTAAATTTCAGCCCTTTGCGAATTTGAAAATCGTAATTTTAACATAAGAATTAGTATAAGTAATTACAATAAAATTTCTCCTAACAACTTCTTACGAACCATTTACGCTTTCCCAACTTCGTTTCTTCCCAAAATACCCCAAAAAAGGGGATGGATGTAGATGCTAGTAATTTTGTTCTACTTCGCAGGAAAACAAAGCATCGAAGCCATAATTAAGAAACTAGAACACAGCCAAGCCATCAATTAATCAAAAGTATTCATTCGGCACTCCTCACTCTCCCACTCGACATTCCTATCTTATTCTCCTTCTCCTCGAAATTCATCGGTAATCATTTTCCGAATCATTTGGTGTGGGCGAAGTGAATTGCCTTTTTTGCCCACACCTGTGGTGAGATAATTAACGCTGCGGTCGGCAGCGGTTGCTGCTTTTAAGGCCAAAGTATGTGTATTTATAACTGAGTTTCTAAACTGCGTAAACTCCTCTTCGTTCATCATTTCACGTGCAATCTCGCCTTTTGCATAACCGTCGTTGAAAGACGCTATTCGGCTATCGGTTTGGGCCAAACGCGTGGTTTCAATCAGTTCGTCAAGCTCATTGCGGAGTTTGAGGCGTTCGGCACGTAGGTCGTCCAAATTAGGGAGTATTTCTAGCTCATGCGCCAAAATATCCTTCTGAGTTGTATCTTCAGCCACTTCTTTTTCGGCGCCTTCAATTTCTTTCACCAATTTTTTACGGCGACGACGCAAACGTCCCAAACGCGGGTCGATTTGTAACCAGCGGTACCAGAAGTTTTGCAAAACGGGTAAGGCCATTCCCAGCGAAACGGCACCCGCTAAAGCAAACAAAATTCCACTAAAAACAAACGATGCCAATGCCCACGGGCTGTTGACCAACCCTAAATTCAACTCGTCCGAGCGTAGCAATTGTTGTTCAATTTTTTGCAATAACGCTTGCTGCTGCGCGGGCGAAATTGACACCGTTGGGTCGAGCGGCATAGCATTTAACTGCAGGTTTTTCACCGACTTATTAATTGCTTCTTTGAGTTTGTCGGTACGGTACGCCTCATAACGAAACCAACCCAAAATTCCCAACGTCACAATCGCAAATCCTGCCAAACCCACCTTAAACCAAGCATAACGCGAACGTGCTTGCTGCGTATGTTGGTCGGTGTAAGGTTTTTCGATGAGGCGGTCGTAAGCGGGTTTGAGCAAAATAGAAATCATGGCCAAACCAATGGCAAACGCCCAGGCTTCGTAGTTGTTGCGAATGTTGAGGGCATAAGCCACAATTTCGTGCGAGATAATCAAATCCCCGAACACAAAAGCCAAGCCTGCCGCAAAGAAAAACAACCCCGCCAACAGCGAATACTCCGACTGCGTTTGTT
>JACCEC011745142.1_pt1 | contig 20545 bp, 12 predicted proteins | sample 7450121 | NCBI WGS metagenome assembly JACCEC01 (sample SAMN15323455, study PRJNA562643) | freshwater metagenome | isolation source: river surface water | place: USA:Blue River Watershed | collected 2017-08-18 | reverse complement strand
TAATAACCAATATTCAAACTACTATCAAGTTGGGTCTTATTATAGAAGCTAGTATTAATACTGGAATCAAATTGAGTCTTATTATAGAAATTACCATTAATACTAGAATCAATAGCAGATGAAGTATAATAATTTTTGATTATTCCATTAATATATAAATTGCCATTTAAAGACAAATCTTTACCAATTGCTAAGTTTCCATTAAAAGATGAATCTTGTGAAACAAAGAGTTTTGAACCAAGCGAAACATCAGACAAAACAAAAAGTTGATTTCGAAACATAGAAACACCGCTAACATCCAAAGCAAAGGCACTAGAAATATCCTTATTAATAGCAACAGAACTTCTTCCAGAACCAATATCTAAGTTTCCATTCATAGAGACATCCAACCCAAAAACAGATCTTCTAACTACATACAAATTTCCATTCAAAGACAAATCTCTACCTACTACCAAGTTTCCATTAAAAGATGAATCTTGTGAAACAAAGAGTTTTGAACCAAGCGAAACATCCGATAAAACATAAAGTTGATTTCGAAACATAGACCCCCCACTAACATCCAAAGCAAATCCAGAAGAAATATCCTTGTTAATAGATACTGAATTATTACCAGACCCAATATCTACATTTCTATTCAAAGAAACATCCAACATAAAAATACTATTTTTTGAAACATACAAATTACTTCCAATTGAAAGATTTCCATTCATAGAGGAATCGCCATTTACAAAAAGCTTACTATTGAGAGAAACATCACCATCAACAAGCATTCCATAATGACCTCTTATAAGACCATAAACTTGTAAATCACAATTTTCATCGTCATTTCCAATTTGTGTATAAAAAGTTTGATTTGGAACAGAGCCAATTTCACCTGCTGTTATGTACTTGACTCTTCCAATTATATCTGCGGTACTTTGCTCAAAACTAACACCAAGAACACCAAGCGCAGCCAAAGCACTATAACTTACATCCACAGAACTTGTAGTATTTACAGTAAAATATTCTGATTTAAATTCAAGAACTGGATTATCACTGTCATGAGCAATAATTTGTAAACTAGATGTTTTCTCTACAATAACTGAACCACCACTAACATCCAAAAATCCTCTGATATATGTATCTTTAATTCTATTTGCGTTTCCATTATTACCCCATCCTGACATTTATATTATAAAATATATAATATTATATATGGAACTACTTAGCGCCAGATTTTGTATATTTCCTCTATGAAATATACAAAGTATATATAAAAATTGTCTCTTTACCATTGAACAATAATACCTGAATTAATTATATTATTTTGAACAGAGAGAGACCCACTTACATCTAGATTGTTTGCAATACGTGCGTTATTATTAACTTCCAAAGTATAGTTCGCATTTACAGTGCTTGTTCCTAAACCAAGTTTTGATATAAAAGCATTTCCAGCAATATCCATTTGTGAATTGCTGATAAATGTATCAACTGGCTTACCAACATATAAACCACTTGTCAAAAGTTTTGTGCTTACTGTTTGCGTATTTACTGTTGTATTTCCAACATCTCTTTCTACACGCCGGTTCAAACTGACATCCAGTTGTTGAATATCAGTTATTCCAACAAGTCCAGTTGTAATCGTATAATCTGATGATATATCTGTCACAGATATGGTGGGTCTTAATACAACAAATCCTTGAGTTGAACCATTTGATAAATAGAGCCCACTTACATCCAAATTAACACGATTTGTGCTTTGACTACTTTTGAATATATATCCATCCATTCTCCCGTTTGTCAAAAAATAGGCTTTGTTATCTACATTATCATCTCGTATTTGGATTCCACAAAAGTTTGCTACCTTTGTACCAACTGCCTCATCATTCAATAAAATTGTCTTGTTTTTAATTTCAAGATTATTAATATTGGTTGATGTTACGCTTCCAGGTAGTGTTAAATTACCTAAAATCACCACATTTGCGGATGCGTTTCCAAGTGTCAATGTATTTGTAGCGCCAGCTGTTGTTCCAATTGTTATATTTCCAGCATTTGTTCCACCAATTGTGAGTGAAGATCCTGGTTTAGAATCAATTATATTTGCCCGTAATACACCGCTTAAATCCACATTTTGTGCACTTAGATCAAACATTGTTGTTTTTCCAGAAACATATAAACGATTATTTAATGAAACATCCCCTCCTACATAAAATCGTCCATTGAAAGAAGAATCGCCAACTACATATAGACGATTATTTAATGAAACATCGCCTCCTACAAAAACGCGACTATTAAATGACACATCACCAACTACATATAGACGATTATTTAATGAAACATCACCACTAACATATAACTTTGAATTGAGAGAGACGTCACCTCTAACAAATAATTTTGAATTAAGAGAGACATCACCGCCAATAAATATCCGACTATTAAATGATGAATCTCCGACTACATATAGACGATTATTTAATGAAACATCACCACCTACAAAGACACGACTATTAAATGATGAATCACCAACCACATATAGACGATTATTTAATGAAACATCACCACCTATAAAGACGCGACTATTAAATGATGAATCACTAACCACATATAGACGATTATTTAATGAAACATCGCCACCTACAAAGACTCGACTATTAATTGAGACATCACCAACCACATATAACTTGGAATTAAGTGAAACATCGCCACCTACAAATAATTTGGAATTAAATGATGAATCACCAACCACATATAGACGATTATTTAATGAAACATCACCACCTACAAAGACGCGACTATTAAATGATGAATCACCAACCACATATAACTTGGAATTAAGAGAGACATCACCACCAACAAAGACACGACTATTAAAAGATGAATCACCAACCACATATAGACGATTATTTAATGAAACATCACCACCAACAAAGACACGACTATTAAAAGATGAATCACCAACCACATACAACTTGGAATTAAGAGAGACATCACTTCCAACAAATAATTTGGAATTAAATGAAGCATCACCTCTAAGAAATAATTTAGAGTTTAATGAAACATCGCCACCGACATAGAGCCTACAATTTAATGAAGAATCCTTTACAACATATAGATTTGAGTTTAATGAAACATCACCACCAACATATAATCGTGAATTAAGTGAACTATCCCTTACAACATATAATTTGGAATTAAGAGAGACATCACCGCCAACAAATAATCGCGAATTAAGAGAACTATCGCCTACAACATATAATTTGGAATTAAGAGAAACATCTTTACCTACAAATAATCGAGAATTAAAGGAGGCATCTCCATATAATAACATATTTTGATGACCAGTTATATTCAGAGTAGTATCCAAGTTTGCTTTTACATTGGTATTTCCACCCACAATAGTATTTCCAATATTAATTTCTTGGGCAACAGTCGGCAAAATATTAAAACTTGTATTATTTGTTGTCAATATTTGACCTCCATCATTTATTTGAATATCTCCAGACATTACAATATTTCCAGAGGCCTCCAATACAGAATGATTTGCCCTATTCAAAAAATATGGCGCATACAAATTAAAAACTTTGGTTCTTCCTTGTGTCGTGCCAACCGTATAATTCTGAATAGTAGCACTAATAGCAAAGTCATTATCATTTAAAGCATAAATATTTGATAAATTAAAACCAGCTATTAAATTGGCATTTCCCATTGTGTCCAACATATCCTGGTTTATTATAGTCCAAGTAGCATATCCATCAATGGAATACATAATCAGTCCAGAATCACCAACCGCAATTGCGCGCAAACTATCAATAATTTTAACAGAACGCAATGTTCCACTTATAGCAACTGAATACCAATTTACAACAAAAGAAGAGCCATTCCAACTTAAATTGTGAGAATACGCAATTATATTCGAACCTACAGCAAGAACATGAGTTGACAGCATTTTTACATCGTAAAATGTAGATGTAGTATATACACGTGTTCCAAAAGTGCTTGGATTAGCTCTATATGGAACAATACCACCGACGCCGACAATAACAGTATCGAGACCAACACCATGTAATGCGTTTACTACAGATAATCCAGTTGAAATCGGAAGATATAATATTTTATTATTAACATTCAAATTGGTTTGCCAATTTGGAGAAGTACTATTAAAAATATCACCATTATCTCTTCCAATAATTAATCGGTTGTCAGAAGTTAAAAATAGAGAAGTAGCATTGATTGCTTCATTAGTATTATACAAAATAATGGACCATCTTTGTCCACCGTCTGTAGAACGAAAGAAATACCTATTTGTTCCAGCAATCAAAATATCACTTTCACTCAACATATAAATCGCATTAAAATATTGGGATGTTAATTCCAAACTATTTGGATTTGGATTTCCTGCACTATCTAGTATACGATTAATAGTCCATGTATATCCGCCATCTACAGTTTTTAAAAAGTATTGAGTATATGGAGAAGTAGTAGAAAGAGGACTTCCAACAGCAAATCCAGTATTTCCATAAAATCCTATTTTATAAACTTGAAATGAAATGTCTGACGCAATAATCAGTTCTTGATAAGCAACTTTTATAGGCCCATTAATATCCATTATATATCGATTTTGACCGTTTAATGTAGAGACATTGTATTTATTTACACCAATTGATGTTTTAAGATTTGAAGTAAGATTGCCGGAAATAATATTCATTGATGGATATTTTACATTTGAAGTGTCAATTAAAGCAACTATACCCATAATCTTATTATCTGGAAAATATCCACCACCAAGTGTCATTCCACTGCCAGCCTCTGTTCCTAGACGAAAAAAAGCATTGGATGAATTATCACCAGAAACTAAATACGCAGAAGTTCCAGTTTTAAACGTTGTATCATTATATATGGATGGTATGTAAGGAACATCAGCTTTTGGATTTCCATAAATAACTATTCTCTCATCAGCTATTAGATTTTTACTAAGGTCTTGAGAGAAAATAATACGAGGCTTAAACTTAACAATATTTGAAACGTCAATTGTGAAGTTTCCTCCTTGTTCATATACCAATCTTCCATTGAAGTTTTCTGTTGAAAGATTCATTGAATTATCCACATAGAAGTCAATATAGGCACGCGAAGGTTCTACATTTACAGTTATGCCTTGATTATTTACATTACGGGCAATAACATTTTTATTTGTAATAGTGGAAGTGTGAATATCAATAGTGCGAACAATATCTCCAGAAATATCAATAGTTGCTTGAGGAGAGGTGGTATTAAATCCAAAAAGGTGATTTTCTCCGTGAAATAAAGTAGAGCCTGAATAATCCAATAATAAGTTTTCTCTAACATATGCGTTCTCAGCAATAAATATATTACCGACAATTTCGGTAGTGTTTACATTCATTGCTCCATTAATAGTTATGTCTCCATATCCATATATATTTCCGGCAACGTTCAAATCTTTGTTTATAATTGCGTCATCTTTGACGCGAAGGCCACCGCAAATATCCCAATCACCTACATAGAAATTCTTTAATGTGAATTTGTCAGTAACAATTGTATTTACACTAATATTATTAAGTTTATCTAATTTATTGGTTCCTCCATATTTTTTCCAAGACATTTATATGTATATGTTATATCAATATAAATAAGGAAAGACGCTAAACTCAGAACCAAGACAAAAGCTTCTTTGTTTTTCGTTGAGTTAATTCGCGCTTCTTTGTAGAACACTTTTTGGACAAAAACTTGCGAATATTTGGCTCCTCTTTTAAAATGAGTTCCACCACATTTTGATAGAAGTTTCTGAACTCATTTTTGCGTTTTTTCATTTCTTGTAGAGAGAACCACTTAATCTCTATTTTTTCAAACAGTTTGGTGTTTGTCAAATATTTTTTGTTCATTCGTTGCCACAAAAACTGGTGATTATCATTATAGTACTTTACCAAATCAGCATTATATGGCAAATTAAATAAATGAATATGGTATGTTTCATATTGCATTTTGAATATTCCGCCATTCTTTTTAATTAAAGAACCAATTTTCTTACTATCGCCCAAAAATCCTGTTAATTCCTCGCCACCCTCTCGTAAAGCAGTTTTATATATACTTTCGCCGGGGTCAACACCACCGCCAAAGTCAGACCATCCAGGAGTATCGGCCAAACTGTTTTCTTTGCCAAATAAGAAATATAATGTGCCATTGTAGAAACAAGCTGGTAATATACTTGAACCAACCATATATATAAGATTTACATAAAAGTTGTGTAAAACTTATAAGAGAGGAGAGACCAAAGAGGAGAGACCAAAGAGGAGTAATCAAAGAGGAGGGATTATAAGGGAACCATAGGTTCCCTTAGTCATGTACAAGTCTCAAACAAACAGAGAAGTCCGCACCATTTAAATGGATTACACGCCCTGCGTCATCCAATAATTGTAAGTTCATTCTCTGAATATTAACCTTCTCTAAATATTTTCGCACTTCAGAGACAAGAAGCCCATTTTCTTTATTTGCGCATAATGTATCTCCAAATGTTATTGGAGAGGGAATCGAGATTTTCGCAATAATGTTTTTATTCTGGTTTGTTTTATCAAGTGGTGATACAAAAGAATTGGAGTTACCTTGAGAGAACTCATTAATAACTAGAAAAAGATGGCGCGGAGTTTTCAAGTTCAAAATAGACTCAGAAGTGAGACCCGATGTTGTCAAATTGTAAGAGGTGTCTCTAAATCCAAGAACCCAACCAAGATTATTTTGATTGTTGAGTTCATAATTATTTCCGCAAATATCCACATTAGTTGCGAGAGAATATGTGGAAGTCTTAGATTTGAAATATGACTTATTATTAACAATACTATATGAAATATCAGTTGCCAAACTCAAATTATTCAACTGTGTATTAATCTCTGTTGTTAGAGAACTATTTGTATAATAATTGGGAGTTAGTGTAAGAATCTTGCTTGTACCGCCATTCTTAATTCGCAAATAGTTGTTGCCGTTAGTATTACAATCATTATTGGCATAAATATTATAGAATGTAATTGGAATATCAATAGAGACAACCTCCATTGAACGGATTTCGGAGAGTTTCTCTCCAAAAACCATATTGATAGAAACATAATCATTATAATCATAATTGTTTCTGTATTTTGTATCAATATTGACAATCTTCTCTCTTAATGGTTTACTTACACCTTTCATAATCATATGGCTTCCCTGTTGTTGCACTGTGGGTTCAAGAACATCATAATAATAACTCATTTATACTATTAAGATACAAAAGATTGGAAAATACTTACGCAATTTGTTTTACTGCTATAGTGCTTGATTCCTTCTTTAAAGAGGAACCCTGAGAACTCTGAGCAGAATCCTGATTTTCTAGCCCCTCATATAAACCAGCACGCTTTAAAAAGAATATGGCAAGAAGTATAACTAAAGCAATAATAAAAACATTAATGTTTTTCTTGTTGGAAAAGAAAGAAGTAAAGTTTTCAAACATTATATACAAATGGGGAGCAAATTATTTATCTTGCACCACGAGCAAATTATTTATCTTGCACCACGAGCAAATTATTTATCTTGCACCTTTACATTTACCACAACGAGGTATAGAGATTGATATATTACTTGATGTAGAGATTAGGGTTGGCTTTGTCACAGTACCAGTTTTTAATTTGCTAAAGATAAGACGCATATATAATAATACAATGAATTATTGAATGGGGATAGTAGGTTCAAAAATAAGGAAGGGGGTCATAGGGGGAAACGTAGTTTCCCCTATAAAATTGAATTATTTTTACCCTTGCCATCCAAAAATAACCACATAACTATTATAATGAGTATTTGCGAGTTCTGTAATACAGATTTCAAATATAAGAAACAATATCAAGAACACATTGTGTGTTGTGAGTTTATTCACACAAGAGGAAAAGAACGCAATGCCAATGTAGATTTAGCAGACGATCCAATACCAAGTCAGCGAATGATGTATGAACTTTTGAAAAATCTTATGCTAAAAAATCAACAATTAGAAGCACATGTTGAAGAACTTAAAAGGTTTGTAAAGAAAGAGAAAACCAAAATAAATGTAATTGAGTATTTATCGTCACACCAGTATCCATCAATGGATTATTCAGAGATGATGAAAATGATGGTAGTTCAAACAAAACATTTAGATGCGGTTCTTTCTGGAAACATAATTGATGGCGTTTGTTCTTTATTTGCCGAAATAGAACCACAATATTTTCCTATTGCCGCGTTTTCACACAAGAACTCATTCTACGTTTATAAAGATACAATGTGGCAAGAGTTTCCGGGAACATCAATTAACGCAATGTTTGATATATTATCCAATCGTTTTATGAAGGCATATCAAGTATGGGAAAAGTCTCGTCCAGAATTGGCAATTGAAACAGAAGAAGTTCAGAAACAGAAAATGATTTGGCTAAGAAAAATAATTGGAACATCAATGAGTGATGAATATAAATATAGGCGTTTTAGCACTTGGATATATGAGAAGTTAAAACGAAATATTAAAACTATTGTGGAATATGAGTTTGACTAATTTTGGGGGATGCGATGGCTCATATCCTCCTTTTTATTTTAGAGAATTAATTGACACCCTTCTTTTTTATTTTGGATGTTTTACACCATTGAAGAATTAAAATGGGACATTTTAATTCTCCAACGGCGCGGTATCGGTAATGATTTGAAACAGAGCACCCCGGAGGGTGCGGTTTTAAATCTTCACCGGTATAAACATTTTGAATAAAAACAAGTTAAAGAAAATACACAATAAATAATGTGTGGTAGCCCCACACACACTTGCTCCTTTAGCTTAGTGGTAGAGCACTGCACTTGTAATGCAGAGGTCTTGGGTTCAATCCCCAAAGGGAGCTCAACGACACTTATTGTGTCAATTACATATAAAATGTATATTTTTTATGTAAAAATATTCGATCTTGAGAAAAGATTATATAATTGTTTATAATTATTTATACCTGTTTATACCTGTTTATACCTTTCTATGAAAGGTATAGACACTCGATCGGGGGCTCGAACCCCGGACCACAGGATTAAAAGTCCTGCGCTCTACCAACTGAGCTAACCGAGTAGAATATAATTATGTTTTTCTCTTTATATTAATTTTTACTTAATATACATAAATGTCCTCTAAAAATTGATTTACAAATACAAAATACAAATAAGTATAAAAATAATAATATAGTAAATAAAAATGATAGCAATTGAAATCACAAATATTTTGGAAGATGAGAAACAGAAGTTTGACGCAATAATAATGGAAACAAAAGAAACCTCAATAATAATAATTGTTTCACTGATGTATGTAGAAGACATAGAAAACGCTTTAGAAAATAATATGCCAATTTTATGTGGAGAGAAAATAGTTAAAAGTGGAATAAGAATGGATTATGAAAATAAATACGACGAAGATGAAGAGTTTGGAAAAATATGTTTATTTCCAAAAGCCAAATATGAGTTTTTCCTATAAGGCTTTGCCTTCGCCTTTAAGGCTTTGCCTTCGCCTTTAAGGCTTTGCCTTCGCCTTTAAGGCTTTGCCTTCGCCTTTAAGGCTTTGTTTTTTTGCCTTCTTTCTTTAAAATTGATTTTAAAAATAAGTTTATAGAGAAAACTATAAATACACAAATACACAAATGTCTCTTGATTATCTTGCAAAACTAAACGCCCATCCTCGTGATGCCTTCATCCAATTTGATGAACCAACCCATGTATATACGGTTCATGGCGATAGAACATACACATCTGTTACTACATGGAATCACCACCATTTTCCCAAGTTTGACGCAGACAAAATTATCAAACAAATAACCAACAGTCGTAAACACAAGGAAGACCCCGAATACAAATATTACCAAATGACTGCTGGACAAATAATGGATATGTGGAATGCGAATCGTGATGGGGCATCATCTGCCGGAACAAATATGCACTATGATATTGAATGTTTCTATAACCAAATGGATGTTTCCAATGACAGCATAGAGTACAAATATTTTCAAAACTTTTTAAGAGAAAATCCAAATCTCAAGCCATATAGAACAGAATGGACGATTTATCATGAAGAATTAAAAATCGCTGGTTCAGTAGATATGGTATATGAGAATCCAGATGGAACATTGCTTATATATGACTGGAAAAGATGTAAAGAAATTATTAAAGAAAACGCATATGGTGGAGTTGCTACAACAGAATGTATTCGGCATTTACCAGATACAAACTTCTGGCACTATTCTCTTCAACTTAACACATACAAAGCAATTATTGAAGAGAAATATGGAAAAAAAGTAGTGGGATTATGTTTAGTCTGTTTACACCCAAATAATCCAGATTATATACTTATTCCAGTTCCATTTATGGAAAAAGAGATATTAGATTTATTTGAATATCGTAAAAATATGCTTAAGCCAAAAATAGAACAAAAAACAAAAGCACAAACACAAGTAAAAAAAGGAAACTTCAATTTAATGATTAATTTGAATAGTATTTAGTATCAATTTGTTTATAAATAAACTTTTTTATAAACAAATAATATATATGTTGTCAGAGTTAAATAAAATTATTGGCCAAACCACTGATATTCCAACAATTATAAATGAAAAAAGCAAATATGTAGTTTGTACATATTGGTGGGGACGTGGCAATTTAAATGGAAATACTGCAAGACCATGTATTTCATTTTATGAAACATTTTTTAATGGTGTAAGACAACAAGCACTTAGCGTATTAAATACAGCATATATTGAAAACAAAGAATTAGTAAAAAAAGAATACGACAACTTAGAATATACTATATTTAAATCAAAGAACTATGCGCAACTTGTAAATAAACATGTAGAAGGATACATGTATGATTTACATCAGTTTCTTAATAATCCAGATAATGTATTGAAAGCGATTGAAATAAAAATAAAACAAGGAAAAATGCCTATTGGTTATATTTACAAAGAAAAATCACAATTAGAAGAGATTTTTAAAATATTTGGTATTCTCTATGTTCTTGCCAATAAAGTCAATATTTTCAAAGTTTTTATTATTAACAATGATATTCAGAATCTACAAGAGAAATATTTAAATAAAACAAAAAAAATCTCTGAAGAAGATGATACAAAAGCAATAGCAAAGTCAGAAATAACAGCAAAAGCAGAGTTTATAGTAAATCAAGTTGAAGACATTTCAAATATTGAATCATTACATGAAGACGCAGTCGCAGACTCAAAAGAAGCAGTGCGAACTATGGCAAAAATCGCATCCAAAGCGAAAGCGCGAGCAAAAGAAGAAGAACAAGCAATTTTACAAGTAGAAAAAGAAAATGCCAAGAAAGAAAGAGAACGCGCAAAAGTAGAAGTCAGAGCAGAAGCGGATAAAAAATATTATATTGATAGTGCCAAAAAATTAGTTTCTAAAAAAAATGCTGTTATTGCTGATATAAAAAAGTCTCTTGGAATAAGACAGACCTATGACGTAAATAAAATTAGCGACTGGTTTCATATTGAAAGTAGAGATGTATTTATGTTGCCAAGTAGAAAAAAACCTATAGCAACTATTTATTTGGATGACTTCCAAAATAAATCAATTAATGAAGTTTTGAATGAAAACTTGCGTTATTTAAATCCAATCCGATTTGAAGAAATGATTGCGTTGTGGGAAGAGAAATGCGCCAAAAATGGATGTAATTATATGGCTATTGAATATCCCCAATTTGCCAAACCCGGTGGTTATCAAATGGCTATTAATGCCAAACCTCTTTTTATTAAAAAAGCATTGGAACTTTGTGGAGGACGTGGAGTTCTCTATATTGACGGTGATATGACAATTAATAAATACCCGGCAATCTTTGATATGGATGATATTGATTTTATGGCTCGTGGATGGCATATTGACCCTCGCGCAAGTTGGAAAATGGAAGAAAGCATTACATTTGACCCATACAATTTTGAAACATCAGGCGGAACTATGTTTTTCTCACAATCAATAGAATCCAAGGGTTTAATAGATGCTTGGATACATGAAGCGCAAAAATCATATCAAGTTGGAAAGGCAGATGACCGCATATTATCTCTTGTATTTAATACAAAAGGATTTCTTGGTTCTCTCAAGTACATTCAATTACCAATTGAATATTTATGGCTTACTTTGGATTATGATGACCGTATGATGGAGTATGTATATGATTATGATAAACACGCAATGCAATCAAGTATATTTATTGAACATCCGGAATGCCTAACAACTGAAGATACCGCAGCTGGAGCAGGTGCTTCCAGTGATAGAACACCTAAGTTTTATAGTTTTTTACATGATACTATTCCAGTAAGTGAAGTCTGTTTTGAGCGCATTGTATTTGATAATGCTGAACAAACAAAAGTGTTTGAAGATTATTTTAAGTATATGAAAACAGTTACTTATAAAAATGATGGCAATCCAGAACTTTATGAAAAAGGATTAGTAGTGTTGGATGAAGATGGTGAAGTAGAATATGCCGAACTACCAATACATATTGTTGATTATAAAAATAATTTTGCCAGATATAATGAGATTTCGGAAATGAATTATGCGGAAGCAAGAAAAATGAATAATGGACCTTCTGAATCTTCAAGTGGAATTGTTATAGTAAATGATAATATTATTCCAACAATAATGTTTCATTTGATGAATGGTCGAGAAGTTTTATATGATCCAAGTCATAAACTTAAATATAATCCAGCATATAAAAAAGAACTTTTAGAAAATCCAATTTATCACAATTTGAGTTTGGTGTTTTCACCTTCTGGAAAGTCAACAATACATTCAAACTTTTTTAAAACAGGAATCATGTTAAATCAACCAATTATGTTTAAACCAGATCGTCGTTTAATAGATATGCTCTCTATTCATGAATCTTTAGAATCTTTTTCTAATATGCTTTCAAAAGGTGCTTATTGGTTTATTTCTCTAATTCGTATGGGTTTTACTGGGAAACCACAAAAGAAAATAGGTGGCTCTCGTAAATTAAAACCATCTTTGTTACGAAAGACCCGCAAATCTAAATTGTTATCTTCATTGGAAGAACAATATAGATACGGTTTACAATTATTATATGGAAGGCGTAAAAATTAATAGGCGTAAAAATTAATAGGCGTAAAAATTAATAGGCGTAAAATTGAATAATTAAAATGCTTTTGTTTAATATATAAACAAAGAATACCCAATGCCAAATAATATGCTAGATCAGCCAAATTATATTTTTACAAAAAAAAATGTATCTTATAGAGAGTATAAGATACATAAATATGTATATGGTTTAAGTGAATTATATAGAATACATGTTCCAAAACCTTATTCATATAATCATAAAACAAAAGAGTTTAAAATGCATCGAATACCAAATATGAACATATCTGATCTATATGGTGATTCTCCTGAAAATGTTCCAAAATATATGTTTGACAAAATAAGAGAAATAATTATAATTTTGTATAAACATAATGTATATTATCCAGACATAACTGGATACAATTTTGTTGAATATAATGGAAATATATGGATTTTAGATTTTGGACATGCCTCTATAAGAAAAAATATAAAAAACACATTTGTAAAAAGTTTTATGGAAGGATTGTGTGAATGGAATCCGGAGTTTTGTTAATCAACTTTCAAAAAAATATAAATACTGTTATTTATATATTTTAAATGCATTTTCCAAAGAGTCCTATTTACATTATTGCCAAACTTTTAGTAAATTATTTTTATTTTATAATTAAATATTTTCAGTCATTTAATAAACCTATTGTTATAGAGAAACCTCACATAGAAACAAAGTATGAAAAATCTTGTAAGAAATATGCTGAGTTATACAAGAAAGAAACAGAAGACGAAAACTCAAATATTGACCCCCTTCTCTATGACTATGATAAACGAAAAGAGTTATTTTCTGACCCAGAAAATATATATGAGAAGCAATGGAAGACACGTGTTTTAATTGAAAACACACCGCGTGGTAATGTAATGATGTATTATAATCCATATTTATTATCATACCAGTATTATAGTGACGAGCAAAGTTTTCCATTTAAGATTTTGGAGGAAGTCGCAACCAAGTATGTTACTATGTTCAGATGTAAGGATTTTTTTATTGATATGGAAAATAGACCACAAAACAAAATGCTTGAGATTTTACAGAGAGAAGAAGATGCGTTGAAAACCAAGAAAATGAAAATCAATGATATTACAAAATGTGTTAATATACAATCAGATTCCAAAGATGTTTTTGCTTCTCTCAAAAATTATCGTGACGAACCAAAAAAGGAGAGCGGACCAAGAGGCACAAAACGGAAAACAGTAGATGAAAAAGGTCCGAAGTTTTCCAACAAATACGCAAGAATTGGAAAACTTTGTGATTTTAATATTATTCAGAAACCGCCTGATAAAAAAATACAAGCAGTTAATGAACTTATGTTTGGAGAGAAACCCGTAAATAAAGTTATTGATTTTTTTGATGATGATTTGGAAATTGTTGAAACACCTTCTAAGTCGGCATATAATTTATTTAAATCAAAAGGAACTTATAATTGAGCATATTTTTTGCCAACATAAAACCAGAGAAATAGAGAAAGCAAAGTTCCTGCTACATATCCCTGACCTAGACCAGCGTTGCCATTAATATACTGTCCAATTAATGGCATAGCAAAACAAGAGAGAACCGCATAAAAAATCATAATTTGCCAGAACATTTTATATTATAGAGAAATATAAAATGGTCACTTAGAAGATGCGGATTGCTCTTTATTTTCTAACCATTCCAAATAAGCGTTGCATTTTTCAAGAGAGAATAGAGAACCTAAATGACTTTTTGCGATTTCATAAGCTATTCTCTCTTTTTCATTTAATGAATCAAGAAACTCTTGTTCCATATTAATTAATTATTTTATTTATTGTTATACTTTTTTTGGTATTATATATTTCAATTTTAGTAGACAAAAAATAATTAATTATTTCCTGGAATAGGTGTTCTATTTATAGAGGCAGGAAACTTATAAATATCTTGTTCCGTACATTTTTGATAAAGTGCCTCTAAATATTCGGATTGTTTAATAGAAGTATATGTGCTTTCTGGTTTTGCTATTTTACATACTACATTTTGGGATGAGAAAATTGGAAATCCTTTTAATGTTTTAACATCAGTAGAACAAGCCGGCTTCTTAACATATTCGGTGGTCTTGGCAACATCTGGAGGACAATAAGTCGCAATATCAGAAAGAGTTTTTTTCTTAAGGGGATTAATATAATCGGTCTGGTCATTGATATTTTTATTAGTATCCGGCTTTAAAACAGCATATGGTTGAGGACGATTAATCCAGCGTTCGCGTTTTGCCAACATACCTTTGAAAGACAATACCGACGGCTTTACCACAGTATTGTCTTCTAAACTAATTGTCTCAGATGCCTTAATATTTGGATTTACATAATTACCATCGTAGTTCTTTAAAACAGCCCCCTTGCTTGGCGTATGAATAAGAGAACGAGATAATGAAGTCTGACCAATATAACCCTGGTTTCGAGTTGTTCCATTAATAGAGAATTGCTTTTGATTTACGCTCATATTATTGTAGCGGGCTTCCGTTTTTCTTTTTAAAGCGACAATAGACATTATTAATATAAGGCGAGGAAAAAATCTATGCAATTCTTACTGCCTGATATCCACCACTTACAGTAACTGTTGCACTACCTGTTGTTCTTGCACCAGCATTTATATATACATTTACTGAGTTTCCTGTAGTATTTATATAAACACCTGATAAATTACTTGTAAATCTTTTTTGAGTTCCACCCGCACCCATAGAATCATTAATTTCATCAAAATAATCAAAGCCAGCATTTGCATTTAATAAAGTAGTTGAAGCAGTTGTACCACTTAATAAACATCGCTTTTCTTCAATCGTATCATTTGCACTTCCAGTAAAAGTAAAACCAACAAAAATCATCCAAACACCTTTAATAGCAGGTAATGTAAATGTACCAACCTGTGAAACAGAACTTGCTGTATCATTTGCTGTTCCTGAAAAAGTATTTTGTATAATATATCCAATTTGTGTATTAACTGTTACAGGATATGTTGATTGAGTAATATTTATATCTCCAGTTAGTGTTATAGTTCCAGTTGAATTACCAATACTTGTGTTTGCTGTTCCACTACTATTAATATTTGCCGTTCCAAGAACATTTGTTGTAGTTCCACTTGCTCCAATTGTTGTTGTTGCTGTTCCAGTTGTATTAATATTGGTTATTCCAATAAGTGTTTGTGTTCCATTTTGGAATGTATTATTTCCATCAATTGTATTAGTTGAACCATTTGAACCAATTAAAGTGTTGCCTCCATTTCTGGATATATAAACTGAACCAGTTGTTCCAACACCACTTCCAATATTTATATCGCCACTTCTTGTTTGGCCATTTCCAATTTCCAAATTACTAGTTCTTCCATTGCCTCCACCGATTTGAAGTATTGCACTAGTTTGCGCACTACCAATTATAACAGATGAAGCATTTCCAATGTTGATTGTATTTGTTGCGGTTCCTCCAGTTCCAATATTAATATTACCATTTACAGTTCTTCCTGTTCCTATTCCAATATTAAGATTGCCGGTTGTTTGTACAGCACCAATATCAATATTACCAGTTGTTATATTGTTTCCAAATGTAATTGTTGTTCCAACTGCGGAAGGTTGTAATGAAGTTCCTATAAATCCGGTTGTTGCTGTTATAGAACCTAAACTTAATATACTATTTGCTACAATATTTGAAAAACTTGTATCTACATAAGTGCGGTTATAAAAGCCACTATTAATACTTGAATCAATTTGCGATTTTGTATAATAATTAATTATGCTTCCATTTACAGAGACATTTCCACCAACAACTAAGTTGCCATTAAATGAAACATCTCCACCTACAATAAGTTTTCCACTTGGCGTTGCTCCAGTCAAAATATTTATATTTCCATAATTGCGATCTCCAGTTCCAATATTAATTGTTCCGCTTACATCATAACCAGTTCCAATGTTAATATCACCGGTTCTACTATTGATTATTCCAATATTTAACATTCCACTTGTTTGGTTTGGAGCAATACTCATATTTGATGTTGCACTTGGTGGTCCAATTTGTGCTCCTCCATTGTTAACCATTTGAAAAGCATAATTATTTCCTATTGTTATTATTCCGGTTCCAGCGGATGAAGTACCAATATTTATATTTAATGATGAACTAGTAGAACCAACAGTTCCAATATTAAGTATTCCACCTGTATTTGTTGTTCCAATATTCATTGTTGATGAAGCAGTGCTTGATTGAATAGCATTTGATGTTATAGTTTTACCAACAACTAAGTTGCCATTAAATGAAACATCTCCACCTATAATAACTTTTCCACTTGGTGTTGCTCCAGTCAAAATATTTATATTTCCATAATTGCGATCTCCAGTTCCAATATTTATATTACCACTAACATCTGAACCTGTGCCAATATTAATTAATCCTGAACTTGTGCGTGCGGTTCCAGTCGCAATATTTACATCTCCATTAGTTAAATTATTTCCAATATTAATATCACTTGATATGCTAGATTGTAATGTTAGTGCGTTAGAACTACCAAGTTCTACTGCATTAGTAATACCGCCATTTCTAAATCTTAATCCATTTATATATACAGGACTATTATTATTATTGCTAGTACCAAGAGCACCAATACTTATTATTGATGTTGTATCTCTATTACCAGTTCCAATATTAATACTACTATAATTTGTTCGAGTTCCAGTTCCAATATTAATAATAGATCCTGATGCTTCAGAAATAGCACCAGTTGCTCCATTTGCGGTTCCAGTACCAATATTAATAAGACTTGAACCAGAAGTATCTGTATAGGTTCTTGTTCCAGTTCCAATAAATAAATTACCATTTGTCTGAGCAGTACCAATATTTATATCTCCTATTGTTGTAATTGTTCCAAGATTAGTTCTATATTGTGCGCCACCTGTTAATAATAAATGTCCTCCTGGAGCAAAAGAAGATGAACCACCTCCTCCAATCACAGTTGGTGCTGATGATGAACCGCTTGTATTAATAGAAACAATAGCGGCGCCCGTTCTTGGACCATTTGCAATATTAATAGGTGCGGTATCTTGTCCAGTATAACCATCCGAAAATAAGTTTATAGTTGTTCCAAGAGCAGGTGTTATTAATTTTGGAACAGTAATTGTATCCGAAACACGTGTATTTCCACTAATATCCAAATGAAAGTTTGTACTAATATCTTTATTAATGGCTACTAATGATGTTCCTGTTCCAATATCTAAGTTTCCATTAACTAGTTTTATTGTGTTATTGGGTCCAATATTAATTGTGTTTGTTGATGTTTGTCCGGTTCCAATATTAATATTACCATTTACAGTTCTTCCAGTTCCAATTCCAATATTCAGATTACCAGTTGTCTGTACTGCGCCTATATCAATATTACCAGTAGTTATATTGTTTCCAAATGTGATTGCTGTTCCAATATCAGAAGGTTGAAATGAAGTTCCTATAAATTCAGATGTTGCTGTTACAGAACCTAAACTCAATATACTATTTGAAACAATATTTGAAAAACTGACATCTACATAAGTGCGGTTATAAAAGCCACTATTAATACTGGAATCAATGACTGTTTTATTGTAGAAAGCACTATTAATACTGGAATCAATGACTGTTTTATTGTAGAAAGCACTATTAATGCTAGAATCAAATTGAGTCTTATTGTAGAAACCACGATTTACACTTAAATCAAATTGAGTCTTATTATAGAAAGCACTATTAATACTAGAATCAAGTTGAGTCTTATTATAGAAACCACGATTTACACTTAAATCAAATTGAGTCTTATTATAGAAAGCACTATTAATACTAGAATCAAGTTGAGTCTTATTATAGAAACCACTATTAATACTTGCATCAATATCAGACTTAATATAATAATTGGTTAATACTAAGCCTCCAGCAATCAAAAGAGTTCCACCAATAACTAAGTTACCATTAAATGACACATCTCCTCCTACAATAAGTTTTCCTCTACTAGTTTCTCCAGTTAAAATATTTACATTTCCATAATGTCTATCACCTGTTCCAATATTAATTTCACCACTTACATCAGCTGGTGTTCCAATATTAATTTGACCCAATGTTTGTAGAGAACCTATATTTATATTTTGCGAAACATCTCCAGCATTAATATTTGTTGATCCACCACCATTTATTTGAATAGCATTTGATTTTCCAATACTAATTATTGCTGTATTATTTCCGGTTCCGGTTCCAATATTAAGATCTCCTGTTCGGTTTGCGTTTGTTCCAATATCAATCGTTCCTGTTAAACTTGTTTGGCCAGTTCCAATATCAATAGTAACATTTGAATCTCCGTTAGCAATAGAAAATGAAGTATTTGGAATTAATTGTAAATCAGTTCCTCTAATAATTGTTGTTGAACTACTATTATGATTACCAATTGTTATTGTTTTAGTTGAGTTTCCTGAACCAATGTTAATAGATCCTGTTTGACCGGTTGAAGTAGCAATATTTACAGTTGATGAAGAAGATATAGACCCAGTTGAACCAATATTTATTGATCCGCTTGTTTGATTATTTGCTATATTTACTGCAGATGATAATGTGCTTGATTCAATTGTATTTGTAGTTATAGTTCCAGAAACACGTGTATTGCCACTAATATCAAGGTGAAAATTATCACTAACATCTTTATTAATAGCTACCAATGATATTCCAGTTCCAATATCCAAGTTTCCATTAACTAACATTATTGTGTTATTAGGTCCAATATTAATAGCATTGGCTGAAGATCCTGTTCCAATATTAATATTACCGGTTGCAATTCGTCCTGTTCCTGTTCCAATATTTAGATTGCCATTTGTTTGTGCTACACCGATATTAATATTTCCAGTAGTTATATTATTTCCAAATGTTATTGCTGTTCCAACCGCAGATGGTTGAAATGATGTTCCAATAAATCCAGTTGTAGCTGTTATAGAACCCAAACTTAATACACTATTTGAAACAATATTTGAGAAACTAGAGTCTATACGAGACCGTATATAATAATTAGTATTCAAACTGCCATCTACATAGGTCTTAAGAGCAAAACTAGCATCAACAGCAGTTCTATTATAGAAACCACCATTAATACTAGAATCAAGTTGTGTCTTATTGTAGAAAGCACTATTGATACTAGAATCAATGACTGTTTTGTTATAGTAACCAATATTAATACTAGAATCAACTTGACTCTTATTGTAGAAAGTACTATTAATACTAGAATCAAGTTGTGTCTTATTGTAGAAAGCACTATTAATACTAGAATCAATGACTGTTTTGTTGTAGAAAGCACTATTAATACTAGAATCAATGACTGTTTTGTTGTAGAAAGCACTATTGATACTAGAATCAATGACTGTTTTGTTATAGTAACCAATATTAATACTAGAATCAACTTGACTCTTATTGT